>Ga0129324_10001595_pt1 | contig 14459 bp, 12 predicted proteins | sample CPBDNA_7_FD_96879 | JGI IMG/M metagenome (GOLD analysis project Ga0129324, IMG submission 96879) | Freshwater to marine salinity gradient microbial communities from Chesapeake Bay, USA - CPBay_Spr_15_0.2_DNA | ecosystem: Environmental > Aquatic > Marine > Coastal | place: USA: Chesapeake Bay... | reverse complement strand
TATAAAGATCTTGAAACCCCTCTTGCTGTCTTGATTAACGGTGCCTCTGCATCTGCCTCGGAAATTGTTGCAGGAGCTCTTCAAGATCATGGGCGTGGGATTATTATGGGGAGCCAGTCCTTCGGCAAAGGCTCAGTTCAGTCTATTGCTAAGATAGATGAAGACCAAGGGGTTAAACTTACGATCGCTCAGTACATGACTCCAAAAGATAGAAAAATTCAAGCTGTAGGAATTAAGCCTGATATCATTGTGAGTGAATATGAGGGATCTTGGGTAAGTGAAAATGAAAATGAATCGCGCTATGTTAGAGAGCGAGATTTAAGAAACCACTTAACGGCAACGATTGAAACTCCAGAAGAAAAAGAGTTGCGCAAGAATAAAGAGCGTGAAGAGCGAGTAAAGCGAATTTCTGATATTAAGGCCCGAAAGGATAAAAATAAAAAGAGTAAGAAAGAGAGTCGAAGTGGACCAGATGATGATTATCAGGTCGATCAGGCCATCAAACACTTAAAGACTATTTTGTTCTCAAAAACATTAATGAATAAGTAATCATCGTTTAATGAGAGTTCTCGTTACAGGTGCTTCAGGGTTTGTAGGAAGTCGTTTGTGTCACGAACTCTCTAAAACTAATTTTTCAATCATTGCCACTGGGCGAAGAACATCTCGCCCAAGTTTACCTGAAAATTGCCAATATATTTCTGGAACACTTGACTCAGTACTTTTCTTAAAAGAACTTCTAGATGGTGTTGATGCGATTGTCCACTGTGCTGGAAAAGTTGGTACTTGGGGGTCTTATAGAGAGTTCTACGATGCTAATGTTCGGCTAACCGAAATATTGATAAAAGAAGCAAGGCTTGCTGGAATAAAGCGTTTCATTCATTTGTCTTCACCTTCTATTTATTTTCAATATATTGATCAGTTTCAACTAATCGAAACTGAGATTCCAAAGAAATTTTCAAATGCTTATGCTCAAACGAAGTATTTAAGTGAGCAAATTGTAAGTGCGGCCCATAGTCCTAACTTTTTAACCATGTGCTTAAGGCCTCGTGGAGTAATTGGAGCGGGAGACAACAACTGGTTACCTCGAGTTATTGAATTATACGATGAAAAAAAACTCATTATACCTGGGTCAGGTAATAATCAAACGGACTTTACGAGTTGTAAAAATTTAGTAGTCCTTATTAAAAGATGTTTGGAAGGTTCTGGTGAGTTTTATGGGGACACTTACAACATTACGAATGATGAGCCTTATAAACTATGGGACTTTGTCTCAGAGGCATTAGTGGCTTTAAAAAGAGGGCGACAATTAAGAAGGCTTCCTTTGATGCCTCTGATGTTGTTGGCCCAATTATCAGAATTAATGGCGAAGCTTTTTAGAAGGAAAAGAGAACCAAAGCTTTTGCCCATAAAGGTTGGTATTACCTCATATTCAATGACCCTAAATATTGAAAAAGCAAAATCAGTATTAGGTTACCGACCACAGCAAACAACCAGAGAGGCCCTAAAAGAGTTTGTCAGTTGGTGGGAAGAAAAGAACTAGTTTATCTGACACGGCGCTAAGGGTTGTACACTCTCTTTTTAGACCGCTAAACTTAAGCCATGCAAAAGAATGTACCTACTGTCTCTCAGGTAATGGAGCAAATTAAGAATAACCTTGAAAATCAATTTCGAGGCGTATCTGTTGTGGGTGAAATCACGAACCTAAGTAGTTCTGGTGCCGGTCATTATTATTTCACATTGTCAGACTCATCAAGTGCTCTCAATTGCTGTCTTTTTAAAATGGATGCTTTAAGAAACCCTTTAATTAAGAACCTAAAGGATGGCGACAAAATCATCGCTAGCGGAGGCTTAGGTGTTTATTCCAAACGTGGTTCTTTTCAGCTAATCGTAAAAAGAATTACACCAGCAGGAACCGGTGATCTAAAACTTCAACTTGAGCGTTTGAAAAAACGTCTCGCTTCGGAAGGTCTCTTTGATATGGAGATCAAACAACCGATACCTAAGTTTCCAAAAAAGGTTGGACTCATTACCGCAGAGGGAAGTGCTGCTTATCATGACTTTTTAAATGTTACGAAGAGAAGAAGTTCTTGGATGGACATCCTTCTGTCACCAGCAATGGTTCAAGGTGATAAAGCACCTGAATCAATTCGAAACGCTTTGACTCGCCTAATCGCTTTCAATCAAAAATCAAATATTAAATTAGATGTCATCGTTATCACTCGTGGCGGTGGCTCTCTTGAAGACCTATGGGCCTTTAATGATGAGGCACTGGCGTGGGAGATTTATAATTGTCCGATTCCCATTATTTCAGCTGTCGGTCATGAAGTAGATTACTCAATTTCTGATTACGTTGCTGATAAACGCTGTGAGACACCAACGGCCGCGGCAGAAACGATTACAGAAGGTCAGGTTCAGCTACTCTCTCACTTAAAAAGCTTAAAGCGCTCGGTGCGAGACTTTGGTGCAAATATCCTTTACCAAAGACAATCACAACTTGAGCAAACAAGTCCTGTCCATATGCTAAGGAAAATTGAAGGCCGTTTTTACCAATACCAACAGCGACTTTCTAACTGTCGTTTGCAAGGGAGGTTGCCGGAGTTTACGGGGCTTCATGAAAAAACTATGCGCTTAGAGGATTGTTTGAATCAATTAAAACGTTACCCTGAACGTATCGAAAGCATGAATACAAAATTAAATAATCAATTTGGTCTTTTGAGGTTAATGAATCCGGAAAATATATTAGGAAGAGGCTATACTTATGTGAAAAGTGAGAATGGTCAATTGGTTGGTAGTGCAGATACTTTTGACCAACTTCCAGAAGAGTCCAAGCTAAACATTTACTTTAGTGACGGACAAAAAACAGTAGTAAAAAGGAGTTCTTAAATGAAGTCTTATCGTGTTCTTTTTTATGCTCTAATGGGGACCTTGATGGTTTCTTGTGCCTCTAATATAGTGAAGGAAGATATCTCGTCTTCAGTAAAAAAAGATGAAAGTAGCCAACATGTTAAAGAATGGCCCAAAACAATAGAGCCTCAGTTGCTGAATATAAGGCCTGGCGAAGTTTCTTTGCTGGTTGTTCCAGGTACCTTCAATAGGGCCGGAAGTCTTAAGTGTGGAGGAAAGGACTATAAGTTCTATCTGGCAGATAATAAGTTAGTTTCTTTTATCTCTGAGACTTATTTTTCTAAAGAGAAGCCATTTTCTTGCTTCTTTTTCTTGAAAGGCGAAAAAGCTAAAGTAGCTGACATAAAAACCTTAAGTAAGAAATTTCCTTCTGAGAGATTAAAAGTTGATAAGAAAAGAGTATTCTTAAATAAAAAAGACGCTGCTCGGGCAAGAAAAGAGAGTAAAATAAGGGCGAAGGCATATGCTAGTAGTCCTGATCGTCCATTATTTTTCGAACCATTCTCTCATCCGATTAAATCATTTGTGACAAGTATTTATGGATCAAAAAGAGTTTTTAATAAAAAGAAACAAACCCAACATTTGGGTACAGATTACCGTGCGGCAGTCGGCGTTCCTATTAAAGCGGCGAATAGAGGGGAAATTGTAATAAGTCGCAATTTCTTTTATACAGGTAACACCATTATTATTGATCATGGCCTAGGTATTTTCACGATGTATGGTCATCTCTCTAAACTTCATGTTCAAGAAGGGGAAATAGTTCCAATGGGGAGCGTGATTGGTCTGGCCGGTTCCACCGGTAGAGTAACTGGGCCCCATCTTCATTGGGGGGTAACTGTTAATGGACTGGCGATTGAGGGCGATAGCTTGGTCGAGGCATCAAAAGGGTTGCCTAGATGAGCCTTGATCTTCTCTCGTCAAATGATAGGTTTTCAAATCTAGATATTTTTGTGGAACAGAAGTTTCCCTTAGAAGACGAAGAGTTTCTCACACGCTATGGAGTAAGACCCAACCGGGCAGCATTCTTTGATGTTCCTTGGCATGCAGATATGGTTTATTTCATGCGAAAAGAAGAGTTTCCTCAGGCGCCAACTTTAAAAGGTCGCTACCCTGGTTTAATCCTTCTTACTTTTGAGGAACTTCCTTCCGAGCTAACCCCCTATATTATGCCTGTAAATGAAGATAGCTCTAGTGTTATCTATCTCCTAGAGTTTGTAGAAAAAATAATGCATGAAAGAGAGAAGGCCAATCTTTTAAAATCAGCACAGCAGCAGTCGGCACATCTTTTTAAAGAGGCTGGGCAGTATGTCGGAGAACTTGAAAAGTCTTCTGATAAAAGTATGGACCCGATTATTAAAACCTTTTTAACGTTAGATAATGAGCTTTTAAATGAACGACAACTCAACGATTTTATTTCAAAAACTTGTGATCACTTTTCTGAACTTAACTTGTGGGATGATTTATATTTAGCAAGTCTTGATGAGATCGTTGTTAAGCAAAAATCAGAGAAAGGGTGGCAGATATTTCCATTAGAATGGTTAGGTCTTCCTCACTTCTTGGCCTATCGAATAAGTGAAGAGCAACGCAAAAGAGGTAGCCTTGGCCTGGCACTATTTCTTGAATGGTTGGAAAAATACGCGGCGTTTAATACTCATCAAAATGTCGGTAAAGAAAATGATAACCTTTGGGAAGAGGCCTTAACCCAAATACCTATCCCTTTGGCCCTTATTAACGAAAGTGGAGATTTATTAATATATAATCATCGCTTCACGAGCCTAAATTACTCACCAAGGGAATGTCTTAGTCTTTCGGATGAGGAAGCCGTCGAAATACAACGAGAGTTTTATAAGGTCAGAAAAATTGAAATTGATAAACAAGAGGGCATGAGCTATCTCTTCTTATTTGTTAATAACGATCAAATTAAAAGTGAAAGACCTAATACAAAAGATTTAAAATCAATCTCTTCTCAAGAGCTTGGGATAATCTCAAGTTCAATCGCCCATGAGTTAAATAACCCACTCGCTGGTATACTTGCGGCAATTGGTCTTTTAGAACTTGAGGATTGGGCAGGAGAGGAAACTGATGCTCTCTATGACATGAAGGTTAGCGCGCGTAGGTGTAAAACATTGGTTGAAATTTTTCTTGGTTTTTCCAGAGCGAATGATAAAGAACAGAGACAGGGAACACTAAGGGAGGCCTTAGGTCAGGCCTTGGATTTACTTAGATTTAGAATGATTGAGTCTGATGTTAGAATTGAGGTGGATGCAGAAGCCGGAAGTGAGCCCTTTAAACGTTATGTTAATCTATCTCTTGGTTCCATGGTTTTATATCTTGTTTTAAGTGAAATTTTGACGCTTTTTAATCATCACCGCTTGGTTCTTGGGGAGAGAGAGCTAAAACTTCTCAAGACTTCTTATAAAGAGGAGAATGACCGTATCATTCTCTCCTTTCCAAAAGATTTTGAACTAGGTAGTAAAATAAGCGATTCGAAACTTATTAAATATTTGGTAGATGTACTTGGGCTCGAAATGGATATTGAAAGCAATAAGGTCATTCTTCTCGACTGGAAACTTATATGATGGACAGTTTTTCTTCAGCAGCGATGGTTTTCCTCGGTGGCGGATTAGGAGCTACTTTACGCTGGTCCACTTCCTTACTTTTTTCCCATCATGGGTTGTCCTTTTGGAGTTCTACTTTATTAGTAAACTGCCTAGGAACACTGTTTTATTTTCTATCTCTTAAGAGTAGCAATGGCCAAAGTGAATTCATGCAGCTTTTTATGAGGTTTGGCCTTTTTGGCGCCCTAACGACATTTAGTACTTTTAGCTTTGAAGTCGCAAGTGCTTTTAGAAGCGGTCTTTATGGACAAGCAGGATTGATTTTCTTCTTAAATATATTCGCTGGGATATTGATAGCTATTGGGATGTTCCGATAAATAGCCATCAAGCTCTTTTAGAAAATCATCTGGACGACTGATTGGTTTTTTCTTTTTAAAGATAAATAGTCCCATTTCTTTTTGATTCTCTTTTTCAAGATAATGATCAATAAATGAACTCAAGAGAGGATGAAAGTGAGGCTTTTTAAGCTTATTGTTGCTTAGTCTCTGAGACTTTGAGTTTATATATTGAAGCAGCTTTTTCTTGTGGCTTGGATAGCGAAAGATAAGCTGATTCTTCATATGCAGCGATTGCATCGGGAAAATAATCATTTGTTCTGGAACTAAGTGATGGGCAATAACGAAATCGCCATATTCCCGTTCAATACTGGTATTAGGAATAAGATGCTCTTGGCCTTTTGGGGGCAGGGTTATTCCCGGTAAGTGAAGTTGCCACATTAATCTGATCGTTTCTCCACGAGCGGCAGGCTCCATTTTACTAAAAAGGTTATTAAAATGAATAAGTGCTTCTAGGTAAGGACCAAACAGCTTAATGGTTGCCGTTTTCCAAGGGCTTGAGTTTAGCTTTTCACTGATGAATTTATGTTCCTCATCATGTTGAAGGATGGGAAGAGAGTAGAGAATTACACCATTCTCACCTTTTAAAGTGACGAGAGCATGAGTTTTAAGTTTTTTAAGTTTTTGTTCGATGACTTCAGGCTTGTGACTCTCAACTTTATAATGAATGCGATCCAGCTCATAGCGGTTGCGTGGGTAGTAGAGATGGTTGGGCTTTTGAATATCTTTATGGATAAATATCTTTAAATAGTTAAGTAGAAGTTCTGTTGTGGCCTTCGCATCATCAAGGGCCCTATGGGCCTTCGAGTGACGAATATTAAATATCTTACTCATGTAATTGAGGTTCGAGTTCAATAGGTTGGGTATCAAGTATTTCGTCATCAGATTGGTACAAAGACTTTTGTTTGTTAACTCAGGCATTTCCAATCTTCTGAGGACGGAATTAAAAAAGGGAATATCAAAAGAAGTGTTGTGAGCGACTAAAATACTATCACCCATCATTTCTCTAACTTCATCAATTACATCCTCAATAATAGGAGAGGATTCAACATCGGCTTGCTTAATGCCTGTAAGCTTTTGAATAAAATCAGGGATTTTAATCTCTGGTTTGATCAGATAGCTTAATTCCTGAGTGATCTGTAGGTTTTTTATTTTAACGAGACCTATTTCAATAATTTTGTCAGATTTTGTATTTCCACCGGTAGTTTCTAAATCAAAGACCACAAATTCCATGTCTTTTAGCATTTGAAGGCCTTCAATATTTTCAGTAGAGAAGTCTATGTCAAAGGGGGAGTTCGTTTTAGATGAGTCGGTTTTGTTATTCATAGTATCCACTTCGAACATTCGCTCGATATGAGGTTGGTTGATTCTCAGTATAAAGGAAAAGGAATGAAACATAAAATTTTAATTAACGGAAAATTATCCTCCCAAATAAATTTAGCTGATTGAAAATTAGTGATGACTTTTGCCCTCTAATATTTAGGCTAAAACCCCTGTAAAATAGGGCTACGGAGGAAATATGCAGATTTTTAAAAAATGGGAAAAAATTGCCACAATACTTTTTCTAATTTCACCATTGGCCTTTGGTCGGGTGTCTTGGTCTGTTATTGAGCAAAATCTACGGGACAATGGGGGAGACCTTAAGGCCTTATCCCACATGAAATGCTTTATTGACGAGAAGTCTAATCAACGCTTTTCAACCAAAAGGCCGGTGCAATCGTTTAATGATGACCGTTGCTATTCTCTCGACTCTTTAGAACTAGGGGATCATCGTTATATGACTCTAATTGATTATATGAAACCTGGAACAAAGAGAAGAATGTTTCTTATTGATCTTGAGTCTGGTGCTGTACGTCCAATGGGAGTTGGTCATGGTCGCTATCAGTCGAGTTATGTTAAGTTACGATTGAAAAAAAATAAAAACTCTGTGAAATGGGCGCGCTACTTTTCAAACCAACCAGGCTCAAATGCACCGAGTTCTGGCTTCTATCTCGCTGGCCAAGAATATGTTGGTAAATTTGGTCGGAGTTTAGTTCTTCATGGTCTTGAAGAAGACGTTAATGACAATGCTTGCGAACGGGCGATAGTTATTCACAAGCATTTAATGGTTAGTAAAAGGCGTGCTTATGTAATGTCTTCGGGCTGCCCTATGGTCTCATGGTCAAATATTGATGGAGTTATTGATGCTCTTAAGGGACGCCAGCAGGGGATTAAACTTACTCAACCCGGCGGACTCGTCTTTATTTACGGGCCTCGTGAATCGGGTTGGTCTTATGGTAGTTGCGTTTTATAAAGATAAGGATTCAACTACTGATTTAATCCTATAATCGTTTCATTTAAAAGGCCGATAAAAGTCCCTTTAACTCTGTTGGCCTCTTCCTTAATATCTGCATGGTCAAGTTCTTCTGTACCGAGGCCTGCGGCCATATTTGTAATACAAGAAATTCCTGCGATTCTTAATCCACAGTGATGACCGGCTATGGCCTCTGCGACTGTAGACATTCCTACCATGTCTCCACCAAGAACCTGATACATTTTAATTTCAGAAGGTGTTTCATAACTAGGACCTAAAACGCCTACGTAAACGCCATCTTTCAACGTGTAACCGATATTTTTTGCGGCCTTCCTGATCGCCTCACTAAGCTCGGTGTTAAAAGTATGAGTCATGTCTGGAAAACGCGGGCCTAAGAAGTCTGGGTTTTTCCCAAGAAGAGGGTTGTTACCTGTTAAGTTAAGATGATCCTTTATTAGGACAAGGTCACCTGCTTTAAATTTTGGATTCATTCCACCACTTGCATTTGTGAGAATGAGGTTTTTAACACCAAGTGTTTTAAGAACTCTTGTAGGAAAGACGACTTCACAAAAGGAGTGTCCTTCATAAGCATGAATGCGGCCCTGCATGGCAAGAACACTACTTTTTCCTTTAATTTTTCCATAAACGAGTTTTCCGGCATGGCCAGCAACACTTGTTCCATGGAAGTGTGGAATTTCTCCATAAGGAATTTCAATCTTATCTTCAAGATCTTCAGCAAAGTCACCTAGGCCACTACCTAGAGTTACTGCGGTAGTAACGTGATTACCCTTTAGCTTTTCTTTAATAAAATCTGCAGATTCAGAGAGTTCTTTTTGAAGGGTTTCCGGAGACAACATCATCTATAACTTCCTATCAGTACCATGAGGTTTGAGTTTCATAAATAAGTGAGGGGAGCTTCTGTGGCTTAGTCTGTGAGAAGCTGATATCTCTTTTAAGGAGATCATCGGCCATCTTTAAAACTAGCTCCTTTTGGTTTTCATTGTGGTGAATGGTTAAGATAGGTTCGCCTTCCTTAACTCGGTCACCAATTTTTTTATGAAAAGTTAGTCCCACGCCAAAGTCAATCTTATCACTGGCCTTTTGGCGACCACCCCCAAGTTGAACTACATGAAGTCCAATCTGGGTTGCTTCCATTTTTTTAATATAACCATTACGACTTGCGGCCACCACATGATGATTATTAGCGAGAGGCAAAATCCCATAATCATCAATGACTTTTTCATCACCGCCTTGGCGCTTTATCATCTCTTTAAAAACCTTAAGGGCCTTTCCTGATTTGAGCGCTTCCCGGGCCTTACGAATCCCGGCACTATGGGTTTTAGCGAGCCCACTTAAATGAACCATTCCACCTGCTAGGTGAAGGGAAAGGTCAGTCAGGTCTTTAGGGCCTTTACCTTTTAGTGTCTCAATAGATTCAATAATTTCGAGAGAATTACCAACAGCATTTCCGAGCGGTTGGTTCATGTCTGATATTACCGTCATCATATTGCGATTGAAGCGTAGTCCAGTATTGCGAATAGAAGTCGCGAGCTTTCTTGCTTGAGCCTTATTTCTCATGAAGGCGCCATTTCCAACTTTGATATCCATGACAATTCCTTGCGCACCCTCGGCAAGTTTTTTGGACATAATAGAAGCAGTAATTAGGGGAATGGATTCGATAGTTGCGGTGACATCTCTAAGACCATAAATAATTTTATCAGCTGGGGCGATCTCACCTGTTTGGCCAATAAGGACTAGGCCTTCTTTTTCAAGTGTTCTTTGAAACTCTTCCAAAGACAAACTCGTCTTAAAACCGGGAATGGCCTCAACTTTATCAACAGTCCCACCAGTATGACCTAGGCCTCGGCCTGCAATCATAGGAACTCGCACACCACACGCTGCCGCAAGGGGGGCCAGGATAAAACTTGTTTTATCGCCAATGCCTCCTGTGGAATGTTTATCAACCACATGTTGAGCATTAAAATTGAGGGTTTTTCCAGAGTAGAGCATGACATCTGTGAGAGAGGCCGTTTCTTTACTAGAGAAACCATTAAGGTATATGGCCATCAAAAGGGCAGACATTTGATAGTCTGCAACTTTACCTGCAAGGAGTCCTTGGATAAACCATTTGATTTCCTCTTCGCTTAGTTCGAGGCCATCTCTTTTTTTTGCGATAATTTCGTAGGCACTTAGCATGAATTCCCCTGTAACTTGACGGAATGGCGTTTTCGCTTCACAGTTAAGATTGAGAAAAAGTTATCATAAAAACTGGGGAGCCTAGTGGCAAACCCTAAGAATTTAAGTTTTTTTGTTACTTTTGCGTCATTGAAATTTTCGTAATTGGCATGCTATGAAAACACTTTTACTTTCCTTTTTGTGCTCAGTGTTATTGGTTGTCCCTTCTGTGAATGCTCAAGAAGGTGGAGCTGGTGACGGAGATATTTTTGCTCAGTCCATGTCGGATGCTATTACCGTTGGGGCAATAGGTGGTATTGGAGCTGTCCTTGGTCTTTCCACCCTCTCTTTTGTCGAAGAACCTAGTGAACATTTAAAAAATATTGTGGTTGGTGGTGCTATTGGTATTATCGTCGGCGTTGGGGTTATTGCCTTTAAGCAGGCGAATATGAGTAAGGACCTCTACCAAGAAAATGTTTATTCAGAACCTGAAGCCAGTCCTGGAATGACCACAGCGATGAGAGTCGGATGGCACAAGAGAAATCACTATCAAATCAACAGTAACCTTGGTAAAGAAAATTCTATTAATTTGCCAGGTGTCAATTTGCAATTCTCCTTCTAAGTGTCTTAGAGGAAAACTTCCTGGTATTTAGAGGGGTATTAATGGAAAGGCTGATGTCTTTTTTCGGTTTGCTTTGTATGGTGGCGATCGCTTTCGGTTTGAGTAGCGATAGGAAAAACATCAACTGGAGAACCGTAGGTTCTGGTATCGCCCTTCAACTTACCTTGGGTCTCCTTATTCTCAAAACATCTGGTGGTCAGGCGGTCTTTGAAGGGGCCCGTTCCTTTTTTACAGGAATTCTTCTCTACACCAATGAAGGCTCAAAGTTTATCTTTGGAAGCTTGATGGAAACAAACCGCTTTGGTTTTATCTTCTTCGTCATGGTTCTACCGACCATTATTTTTATGAGCTCTTTAATGAGTATTCTTTATCATATAGGAATTATGCAAATTGTTATTAAAGGTACGGCCAGGGTTATGGTCGTTCTAATGGGAACCAGCGGTGCTGAGTCTCTTTCTGCAGCGGCAAATATTTTCGCCGGTCAAACAGAAGCTCCTCTAGTGGTGAAGCCTTTTATTAATTCAATGACGAAGTCTGAACTTATGGCCTTGATGACTGGTGGCATGGCGACTGTTGCTGGCGGTGTTCTTGCGGCCTATGTCGGTATGGGAATTGATGCTGGTCATTTATTAGCGGCCTCCGTTATGTCGGCACCAGCGGCCCTTGTGTGTGCGAAGCTTTTGGTTCCTGAAGTTTTAAATCCAGCGACAAGAGGCGAAGTAAAGCTAGACCTTACAAAAACCACGGCAAACCTAATAGATGCTGCTGCCACTGGAGCAGCTGATGGCCTTAAGCTTGCTCTTAATGTCGGGGCTATGCTTCTGGCCTTTATAGCCTTGATTGCTTTGGTAAATGGGGCCCTCGGCTGGATGGGTGGCCTCGTTGGCTATCCTCAGTTTTCGTTAGAATTGGTTACTGGCTACCTCTTTAGCCCGGTGGCCTTCATCATGGGAGTTCCTTGGGAAGATGCTTTCAATGTGGGAACTCTTCTTGGGAAAAAACTAATCATTAATGAGTTTGTTGCTTATTTAGACTTGCAGCAGATGGTCCCTGAGCTTCAAGAACGCTCGGTGATTATTGCGACTTATGCCTTGTGTGGTTTTGCTAACTTTAGCTCTATCGCTATTCAGGTTGGTGGTATCGGAACCATTGCACCTGATAGGCGCCAAGACCTAGCGTTATTGGGCATCAGGTCATTGATCGGTGGAACCCTTGCTTGCTTAATGACTGCGTGCATCGCAGGGCTCTTTATCTAGAATATTTAAACTCTAAGTTTTAGCCGGAAAATTTGGGTCGAATGCACCTCATATTGCCGGAATCCTCAGCCTGCTGTTAGGATTTAATAGACTTATGATTTTAAAATTTAGGATTAATACATGGCAAAACAACTTTTCATCAACCAGACTCTGGGTGAGAGCCGGGCTGCGCTGGTTGAAGGTGGGGAGATCTTGGATTTTCTCATGGTTCGCGGGGAGGAAGACTTCGCTGGCCACCCCTCTGTGGGCAACATTTATAAGGGTAAAGTTCTAAGAGTTTTACCGGGCATGCAAAGTGCCTTTGTAGATATTGGCTATGAAAAAGCAGCATTTCTCTATGTAGATGATGCTTACATTCCAACACTAGAAGAACAACGGCATATTGCTGAACGTACTCAAAAAGAATTAGAGGCGAGAAGAGAGAAAATGGGGGAAGTCATTCCCGATGAACTCTCGACACTCTCGGATCATGTGAATATGCGCTACCGTCCTGATACTGCGATTGAGTCTTTCCTTAAGGAAGGCGATGAAATCTTAGTTCAAGTGGCAAAAGAGCCTATCTCTACAAAGGGTCCACGAGTAACTCGTCATATCACCTTGGCCGGACGCTATGTTGTTTTCATGCCCTTTATTGAACATACCGGAGTTTCAAGAAGAATTGAAAATGATGGTGAACGTGATCGTCTCAGAGAGATTCTCGATTCTATTCGTCAGGATGGTAAGGGGATTATCGCGAGAACAGTGGCCGAGGGACAGTCATATAAAACTCTGAAGGCCGATTACAACATGCTTAATCGTATTTGGAAGGACGTCGATAGTTCTTCAGGTGGAATTAAGGCCCCCAATCTTTGTTATAAGGATCTTAACTTTGTTCAAAAAGTTTTGAGAGACATTACAGATGAAGATGTTGAAGAAATTGTTGTTGATAACAAAGACAACTTAAAAGAAGTTGAAAAATTTATTGAAAAATTCCTTCCAAATATTAAAGGCAAGGCAAAGCTTTATAATGGAGACATTCCTCTTTTTGAAAAGCACGGTCTTGATATGGAGATTGAAAGAGGACTTTCAAATAAAGTCTTCTTGCGCTCTGGTGGTTCACTCAATGTTGATCAAACAGAGGCCTTAGTTTCCGTTGATGTAAACACAGGAAAGTTTGTTGGACGTAAGACTCTTGAAGAAACTATTTTGCGTACGAACCTTGAAGCAGTAAAAGAAATTGCTTATCAGCTGCGCTTAAGAAATTGTGGTGGAATTATCATTATCGACTTTATCGATATGGAAAAAGAAGATCACAGAGACCAAGTCTACAACACGCTTCTTGAGGCCCTAAAGAAAGATCGTTCGAAAACAAATGTTCTTCCCATCTCTGGCCTTGGGCTTGTTGAGATGACGAGAAAAAGAACAAGGGATACTCTCACGCGTCTCATGTGTACGGGATGTCCGTATTGTGAAGGCACAGGAGTAGTAAAATCCACGATTACTGTTTGCTATGAGTTGGTAAGAGAGCTGATGAAGGTGATCAAAAAGAGCGAAGGACCAAAAGTTTTTATCTATGCTCACCCAGAAGTCACAGCAAGGCTATGTTCTGAAGATGCTGAGATGGTGGAAACATTAGAGGAGACTTTCGGGAAGCAGTTAGTGATCAGATCTGAAAATAACTATCATATCGAGCAATACGAAATATTTCCTCAATAATATTAGACGCTTATAAATTGTAAAAATGTAAAGCGTCATTTCATACAATGTAACTCCTTCTAAAGATGTTTATCACTTTAAGGAGTTATGTATGCAAGCAATATTATTTTCATTAGCCTTCTTAGGCCTCTCTTCTACTTATGCTTTTGTTAATGAAGCCAATTGTGCCCGTACAGGTGCAAGTGAAGATCACTTAAGAAGTTCAGAGTTTTCGTGGGGCATGAGTCGCGAAGATATAAAGAAAAAGCAGACTAATGTTTATGAAAAAGGTTTACGCTTAAATGAGCGCGCTTTTACTGAAAATGGCAAAGTCTACTTACCCTTTAAACCTTATGGTGGTGGCGAACAAAAGATTCTTCTTTCTGAACGTTTTATAAAAAGTGTGATTGGTCATATTGAAAATGGTTTAAAAAGAAATTATGTAGAGGCCATAATTTTTCCAGATATGGGTCACTCTCACTTATTTGTCGATGAAGAGTATTACAATAAATTCCTCAAAGATATTCCAGTTAAAGAAGGGCATAAGAGGTATGAGCTTATGCTTAATCACCCTGAGACACG
>Ga0129324_10001594_pt1 | contig 14462 bp, 10 predicted proteins | sample CPBDNA_7_FD_96879 | JGI IMG/M metagenome (GOLD analysis project Ga0129324, IMG submission 96879) | Freshwater to marine salinity gradient microbial communities from Chesapeake Bay, USA - CPBay_Spr_15_0.2_DNA | ecosystem: Environmental > Aquatic > Marine > Coastal | place: USA: Chesapeake Bay... | reverse complement strand
GTCAACCGAGGACTGGTAGTCAAGCCTTTGGTCGATCTCTCCGTGAAGGATCAACATTGGCCTGTCACCTGCAGCCGCTATCGAATCTGTGACCGCAGTCTCAGTCAGATTCACGCCGTGGAAGAGCTGAGCTGAGACCAGAGCCAACTGCCAGAGGAAACCAGGGAACCCCTGGTATTCAACTTCTCTTGTTGCAGCAGCGTTGAAGTCGAAGATGGTTCCCTCCATCGCAAAGGCCGAGATGTTCTCGGTCTTTGCAGGGGTCAGACTCGTTGCAATCGCACCACCGGAAACCCCAAACATGCCAATTGAAGAAGCGCTAAGTCCTTGCTCTTGAACCAGCCAGTCGGCAACCCTGGCAAAGTCGTCAGACTCCTCTTGGCCAGCCGAGTGACGACCATCGGTGCAGGTTGACTCACCGGTGTCTCGAGAGTCAACCAGCAAAACATTGAAGCCGTTCTTAACCAGCATGGCTGCTGGCATCAGGGTGTTGAAGTCTCTTCGTGACGTGCCAATACCGTGAGTCACAATCACCGTCTTGTTGTTGGTGTTCTGCGGTGTGATCCACCACGCCGAAAGCTCGATGCCCTCAGCGACTGGAATTGTCACTGGAGCGTAGGGAACACCAACCATCCACCAGTCAGAAATGTCGTGCCCAACCCACTTCTCCCAACCGGGACCAGGGAATGGGCCGTTGCCAGAACCAGGGGTGAAAAATTGCTCAGGCTTGTTGGCTAGATCGTCCTCATTGATTGCGCAGGGAACAGTTGTTCCTGAGGTGTAGACGTAGTTGCCAACTGCCAGTGATGCACCACCAAGAACCAGAGCCAAGGCTCCAGCGGTGATGCCAATCCACGCTGATTTCTTCATTGCAAGAGGGTAACACCGAGAGAGCTCTCGGCGACAGGTCCCAATGCAGGGGGCACACGTTGCTTTTCTGGATTTATCTCTCCACACCTAAATGGAAATTAGAAAGCAGTGCTAGCTTTATTCAAGAACATGAGGGGGACTTATGAGTTTCGAAGAATGGGCAGCGAAAGCTGAAAAACAAATAGCCAGCGGCAATAACCCGAATCTTTTTAGGTGGATCTACATCCAGGTCGACTCAGTTGTTGAAGGTGACACCGTAGGGGAGTTTGACATTACTGAGTTGCAAGCCGCTGGCTTAGAGGGTTGGGATGTCGTTGCGGTGATCCCAAAGACAGTTGGAGTCGGGCTCACAAACATCTCGACTTCCGGAAACAGCTGGGGAGCCGGCATGGGTGGAAACGTTATGGGCGTTTACCTTGTGTTGTCCAAGGAACTCTATGACCTCAAGAGTGAGCGCAATGTGTCCGATGCGCAGCGGGTAGTTTCTAGCCTGCTGGCCAGAGGCATCCAGATCTAGGGGGCGACAAATGTTTTGTCAAAAATGTGGTGCCATCGATAACGGTGGAGTACGTTGCAGCATTTGTGGATCAAATGACTATGGTCCGAACAAGCCAGAGCTGTCGGAAGAGCAAGTGACTGCTAAGGCAGCTGCAGTTCCCTCGAATAAAGCTCAGGTCTCTGGATCTTCATCTAGCAGTAGCAACACAGGCTGCGCCTTCATTATCGCCCTAATTATTGTTGGTGTGATGTGGCTTTTTGGAGCCTTTGACTACTAGCTAGTACTCAGGAATGAAGTCAAGCTCGAAGGTTATGCTCCTGTCCGCTGGCAAGGAACCTTCGGCTTCGACTGTGATTCTGTAGTCCCATATACCGTCGCACCAGTAACCGTCATCGCAGTACTGATCCACCTCCAGATAGACAATGCCAGAGCTGTCGGTCATGCCAGAGCTTTCGGTGATCCATGTGGAGTCAAAGTGCTGAAGTTCGGCGAACCGAGCCGGTGAGGCGGGAAAGACCTCAACGACTAAATAGCAGTCGTCGCCATACTCCTCAAAGATTCCGTAGTAGCCAACCTGCTCGTAACTGTCTTGGCAGCCACCTGTGATCGTGAAGTCAACATCCTGAACCAACGTCTGCTGAGTCTGCTCAGCAGGCTCAGCAGATTCAGCAGGCTCTTGGGCCTCGTCCTCAACAATTTCTTCTTCAGTTTCGGTCTCGCGAGGCTCTGCTGAGAAGGTAGTCGCCGAGGGGGAAGGCCGAACGCTGGAGGGACTATCGGTTGCCTCGGGGACGTTAACGGTGATACACCCCGATAAGGTCGCCGCCAAGAGGATGGCAGACGCAGCTGCACCAACCACTCTCACGAAGTTGTTTTTGTTTCGTAACACGCTTGCAACCCCTTTTTAAGTCCCCGGTTACTTGTCTTTCAGAAAGTTCCTGAGCCTTGTCACCTCGGCACGAAGCTTCTCGATCTCATCTTCTGTGACTTTTCCATCAGCAGTTATTTGGTCAACGTCGTTGGCCAGTAACTCAAACTCCGCCATGTCCCTCGCTCGGTCTTTGGCCTCAGCTCGCGCCTCGTCCATCGCATTTAGCACGATACCGATCAGAAGATTCAGGACTGTGAACACAATCACGAACACGTAGGAGAGTAGGTAGGGAACTGCCAGCGGAGTCACTGCCATGGCTTCTTCTAGATAGACGGGGAAGTTCTCCAAAGTCAGCAGAATTACCAGGCTCATCATGCTTGCCCCAATAGTTCCCCAGGCAATTGGTAACTCTGATCCGAATAAGTAAAAACCGACCATGCCGTAGAGGAACAGCAGCAAGCCAATCAGCGCACTCATGCTCATTAGTGGTGGAAGGGACTTCACTATCGAGGTGCTAAGGATCCTCACCTCTGGCAAGAAGCGGAAGATTCGGATCAACCTGAAAAGCCTTAGCAAACGCAGGATTACGGTCTGGCCTGCCAAGAAGGGGGTAGCTCCAATAACTATGAAGTCGAAGATGTTCCAACCCTTTTTGAAAAATAGCCAGGGCTTTTTTCCATAAGACAAAATTCGCATCAACAGCTCTGCCACAAAGATCGCCAGGCAAATCTCGTCAATTAAGAGTGCGGCGCTCGCCGTGGCTGCAGATATAGATGGGAAGGTAAGCACCGCTAGCACAGCGGCATTGATGATGATTACACCAGCAATCGCAAGTTCAAACGCGTCGCTATAAACGAGTCGAGCTAGGAACTTAATTCTGTAATCTTCAAGCTTTTCCAGTTTCCCATAAGCCTGAACGAAATCTTTACTGGCTAGATCACTCACAATGTCACCCCCATGACGACTTATCAAAAAGTCTAGTGTCCTATTTCTAACAGACTCTAGAGGTCTTGGGTGCTCACTTGGATTGACTAAAAGATTGCTTTGTGGAATGAGCCGAATTCGGCTAACCTCATGATGTTGGGCTTATGGGGGAAACAATGAGTCTTGGGGATGCCGTCACTGCAACCTATAAGAGCTATGCCGATTTCTTGGGCAAAGCCAGTCGCTCTGAGTACTGGCTGTTCGTCCTATATGTGGCCATCGTCACAACGATTGCCACACTCCTAGCAATCGGTATTGCAATTTTCGGCAGCGTTGGTGCAATCCTTCTGGGAGCAGACCTAGGTGCAGCAGCAGCAGCAGACGGCCTTAGCGCTTCGCTGATTTTCTTGTTTATTCTTCTCGGGGCCTACACGATTTGGGCTCTGGCAACGCTAATTCCCTGGATCTCAAGCACCGTTAGGCGGGTTCGAGACACCGGGCTGAGTGGGCTTTTTGTTCTGGTCATCCTGATTCCTGGAATTGGCAACATCATTTTGTTTGTGCTCACTCTTCTCCCTACAAAGAATTCTGATGCTGCAGTGACCAACCAGGACCAGTCATACCCAACTGCAAGCGCGCAAGAGGATCTGTGGTGAATTCCTGGGACAGTGACTTTGAAAGCGTTGATGTTTACGAACAGCCGAACGACTTCTCACCGGTAGCTGCGGCATTTTGGATGCTTTGGGCATCACTGGGTCTGAACACCTTGTTGGTTTTGGTTTCCTACCTCTTCCGCCCACCTGGCCTCGAGTCACTGATTTGGCTTGCAAGCTTCTGGTTCCTATCCTTCACACTCATGATTGCCGGCTACTACGTCTTTAGCGTCGTGACCCAAAAGCGCAAGTTGAACCCAGATTATGGAACGCCACAAAGCTCGGAAACTCGCAGCCGGCTGGCCTATCTGGTGCTTTCATTCATGGCCACCATTTTTGCTGCATATCCCCTTGCCTACGAGCTCTCAAGGTTGGTGAGGTTCGAGTGATAAAGAAATTTCTTGCAGCCTTTGCCAGTTTGATGCTGGTTGGTCTTTCGATCGGTGCCTCTTATTCCGCAGCAACAGCGAATCAACCCGGATCAAACTACGACTTCCTGGCTTGTGTGAAGAACTCAAAGACTGGCTCAGTCGTCATTCTCATGGACGAGAGCGGGTCGATTTACGGCTCGGGAGATAACCCTGGGTCCGACCCCAACCGAATGAGAATTACAGGCGCTCAGATTCTGATAGATGACCTACAGCGAGTGGTTGATGTGAGCCAAGGTGAAATCAAGGTCCAGCTCGCAGGTCTAGGTGACAACTTCGTTTCAAGAACCGGCGGCTGGGTTAGTTTGACGGCTCGGGATGCAGAGACTTCCTCTGAGCTGAAGACTTTGGCTGCTGACGCCTGGTCTAATCGTCCACAGGACGGCAACTCAAGAGAGACCGACATGCTCTCTTCGCTTGCTGGTGCGCAGACTGTTCTAAAACCAGAAGTTGGATGCAAGCTGCTGGTTATCTTCAAAGACGGCAAGGACTGGCAGTACCTAAACCCCAACAACACTTCTCCGGTTGATTTCCCACTGGTGCAGCAGGCAGTCGATGCGGGCGACTTCATCGCCGCAAAGAGAGAAGCCCAGAATGAGATTTGCCGCCCGCTTGGAATCGCCGATGGCTTCCGCGCTGATGATGTGAACATGCTTGCTGTTGCACTGGGCTCTGGGGGTTTTGAAGAACTTAGAGCCTTAGTAAATGGTGGAAACTGCGGGCAGCGACCTGGAATTGGAAGCGTGCTAAATGCCCTTGATCCCTCAGGTCTTCCTTCACTGTTTAGAAGGGCGCTCGATCCCTCATACGAACCGAGTGAATTTGAGGGTTCATTTGAGTTCGCTATGACTAACGATCTGCAAGGAATTACCGTCCTAACCTCTGGCTTGAGCTCAATCAGCGATCTAAAGATTCAGCCTCCATCTGGGTGCCAAGCGGTTCAGTTGCCTAATGCCAACTCGAAAGGTGCCTCTGGAGAGTTGGCCTCCGGAGTAGCGTGGAAGGCGACTCCCTACGGGAACTCCGGAACAGTTCAGGTGAACCTCACAAATGTTGATCGTGCAAACACGGATTGCTGGAATGGCAACTGGTCAGTCGAGCCCGGAAATTCAACGGCAAAAAGCGTTGTCGAAGTAGACCCAAACCTTGAGGCCATCGCAGAATTTGAAGACAGTGATGTCTATCTCGTTCCTGGCTCAGAGACCCCTACCAACTTTGCGGTGATTCTTCGTCAACTTAGCGACGGAACACCTGTCCCTGCATCGTCCCTGGGAGAAAACTCAAGAGTAAACGTGCAGGGCTTCCTGATCGACGAAGACAACAATGTGACCTCGGTATTTGGACAGGGTGCTCTCGACCGAGATGGCCTGGAGAACCCAATTTCTTGGACAGTTCCAAGTGATTTGGAGTATGGAAGCTACAAGTTGATACTTTCAACTTCACTAGAGATCCCGGGAGTCTCGCTCGAATCACGAACCGTTAGCTGGGAGCGAGACATTGAAGTCCGAGGCGAAGTGCTATCGCCGGTGGTGGTCAACGCTCCGATTAACTTCGGTGAAATCGACGGAACCAACAAGTCCTATGCCGAGGTCGAGGTTCTGAATCGTTCTGACAAGGATTTGATTCTGTTGTTGGACCAGACCACCCTCAGCCTCGAACAAGCGCCAAGCGAACTTCAGTACGAGATCAAGAGTGATGTTCAAGAGCTCGTCTTGGCGGCTGGAAGCACCCAGAAGTTCAAACTAGAGCTCTCTGCCATGGCAGAGCGCGTCGACTCCTTTGGTTCGGTTGCGGGTGACGTGGAAATGCTTGCGGCCGTGGCAGAGGCACAGAACAAGACCGCTCCATTCTCCGGCGACTTCTTCGGCACTCAGCAGGCTTCAGCAGATGAGAACGCAAGGCTTTGGCTCATTGTGATATTCATGCTCATCGCAGGCCTTGGCACTTTAGGCGCTGTTGCTCTAGTCAATTATTTGGCTAGCCGCTTCCCTAAGGCTGATGAGGTCGCAGAGATTTCCGCGTTCGCAGCAGATGTCCGGATTGGGCAGTATGGGCTTGAGCTCACCTCCGGTGAGTTGAGTGATCGAATTTACCGAGAACAATGGAATTCGGTCGACTTTGTCAATCGGCGAACACTCAGCGTTGATGGAACGGAGATAAGAGCCAAGTCACCGGGTCTCAAACTTTCCGGAAATGGTTACGGACTGAGTTCCGACCCACGCTTTGGTTTTGGTAGTGAGAGCACGTCTGTTTTGGCTGGCCAGCGACTTGGCCTGGCAGTAGAGGGTGGATACCTTGTAAGCACGGAACTGTCGCAAGCAGAAGTCACCAAGGCGGCTTCAAGTGGCGAGGTAATTCCTGGAAAAATTGTCTTGTTTACAAAAGATCGCTCAAAGGCCGAGAAGATCTTCTCAGCAGCCAGCTCGTCCCCCCTCATTGCAGGCTTAGCAGGCATGACTCCTGCAAAGGAAAAACCGGCCAAGACCTCATCGAATAAAGGCGAAAAGCGATCCAAGGCAATCAAGGAAAACGTTGTCGAAGCAGAACTTGAAATTCAAAAATCAGTCGACAATGACGATTTCTGGTAAAGACAGAAGGTAGAAAAAAATGAGACGAATGATGATTGTGGGCCTAGGTGGCTCCGGAGGAAAAACCCTTGGGTTCCTTATGGATGAACTCAGGTTCCGACTTGGAGACGCTTGGACCGAGCACTCAGGGAGGAAGACGCTGCCCGAGTGCTGGCAGTTCGTGCACATCGATGTCCCATCTGTTGCCGACACACAGGGCTCGAACCTAGCCACAGGCGTTCAGAATCAGGGTGGACGATACATTGGCCTCACGGATTCGACTTCCTCTTACAACAAACTCGACTCAGTGCTTGCCAACCAGCTCACGTCGAACAAGCAACTTGGTTACTTTGCCAGGTGGAGGCCAGAGCCGTCCCAAGCCTCAAAAATTCCAATTTCTGCAGGTGCAGGTGCAGCGAGAGCTGTAGGACGAGTGGTCACTCTGTCGGCCGCCTCAAACATCTTTGCTGGGCTCACGAGCGTTGTGGAAAAGATTCAAGGCCAAAGAGCAAACGAAGATCTTGCGTGGTTGCAGCAGACATACACAAAGTCAACAGATCCGGACGCTCAGACCTTGGTGATGATGGTTTCGTCGATTGCCGGAGGTTCAGGCGCATCGATGGTTCTTGATGTGTCGGACCTCATTCGTGGACTCCAGGAGTCAAACATAGATGGTGAGCACACAGCCGCTTTCCTCTACACGCCTGATGTATTTGGCGACCTAATTGCACAGCCTGGGGCAGGCTCTATTGCAACCATTTCAGAGCTCCTTGCCGCGCTAAACCGAAGCAATGAGGCCTGGACCAAGGAAGAGTGGAGAATCATCAGCGGTGGCGGTGCGCCAATTCCTACAAGCCCCGGTCGCGGCCCACTGAACTTGTTCCCAGTAGGAGCGAAGTCTCACGGGCAACCCTTTGGAGACTCACCAGAGGATGTCTACCGAGGCTTTTCAAGAATGCTTGCTCCACTCTTTGTGGACAAGAACGTTCAGAATGACTACGTGGCATACGTCACTACAAACGCTCTAAAGCGAGCTAAGGAAAATCCAGACCACAGCACGCTGATGACTGAGGCCCATGTCTCCATGTGGGGTGCCCCAAAGACCAGCTTTAGCCACTTCTCTGCATGGGGTGCCGCCACGTTGACCTTGGGTCACGATCGCTACAAGGAGTATGCCGCGCAGAGAATTGCAAGACATGCAGCCGAGCACCTCACGCGAAACCACATCATCAATGGGGAGGGTCTTCCACCCAACCAAGCAGTGTCGAGGCTGGTGGGCTTTGCTCAGCAAAACTTCATCGATACCGTGAAATTGGCCGCCCCGGGTCAACCAATTGATGAGAAGTCCATAATGTCGGAGGCACTGGGCGGTAATAACTTCAAGAACTTTGCCTCTAAGGAGGCCGCACCATTTATGGCCTCGCTAGGAGTTGCTGCCACAGCGCTCCTAAACAAGCTCAAGGGCCAGGCTGCTACCTCACTTCCAATCCATGAGCGAAGCAGCGACTACGTCAACGACTCATTGACTGGCTGGGTGGTTGGTTTGCAGGCCAACCTAGAAAAAGCTGTCCTTCAAGCGTTGTCGAACTATGGTCTAGCAGTCACTTTGCAGTTGCTACATGAACTTCGAGGTGATCTAGGCAAAGCTATGGGGCAATTCCAGCAAACCGGCACAACCCCAAACCACACCTCATTGACCAACCTGATTAATCAGGCGATCGCGAAGACGGTCTCAACTGATGGCAAAAAGGGAGGAATGATTGTTGCCGCTGGCGGCGCTATCGCTACCGCCTTAAACCAGGAGATCATGAAGGCCGTTGGAGCTCACGGGCGAGAGGTGGCTACTCCACTAATTGCAAACGCATTGGGTGAATTCCAGACTGAGTGCATCGATGTTCTAGTCCAGAAGCTGGAGAAGATCAACGATGACATCGAGTTTGCTCTGAATGCTCAGAGCGTGGGCGGAGTCTCTGCATCCTTCCGTCACGCCCACATCACACGTTGGCCCACTGACATGAACCCGACACCTTCACACTTCAACGCTGCTCTGAATGAGGTGATGGTCAACAAGGTTGAAGACTTTGACAAGAGGTTCAAAGAGCACCTCTCAACCGCAGTGAGTGTCTCTGGTGGAAGCGAGATTGCAGAGGCCACTAGACAGCTGATCACTAAGCAAGTCAGTGCAGAGGCTGGAGAGCTGCAGAACATCACGGGCTGGGCGCTAAAGCCGGACAGCAACGGTGCTCATCCCCACATCGGTCGCGAGCAAAGCTTCTTCCCATCCAAGTTGGCAACAGCGACCAAGCGAACTCCGAGCAAGGCAAAGTATTCGCCGAAGCTAGATTCCAGCAGTCTGCTTGAGTATGCGAGGTCTTGGGTCGACATCCCAGGCACCAGCTTCAGCAAGTTCACTGGTGCGGGATTCGCAACCTGGCTCAGCGAGCACTCAGACAAACTTGACCGCAATAGCGAGTTCTTGACCGCAATCAGAACTGCACTCAACTATGCCACTCCACTTGTTGAGATTGACCAGAAGTTGGTCGAGGCCATTCACGGTCCAAACAGCTTTGGATATTCTTACTGGTTCTCAACGCTGCCGATGTCAGCAGACCACCCGCTTGTGGATGAGATAAAGAACTACTGGCAAGGATTCCCAGCTTCGAGACCGGGAAACAACTCAGGTCTTGACAAGGCATGCTCAGTCGGGTCTGACCCTAAGGAGATTCACATCTCCAGCACCCCTGCCGCACCATACTCGGCGATTGTCTTCAAGTCGCTGATGTCACCTGTCAGAAGGGACTGGGAGGCGGCAGTTAGCTCCGGCGCGACTCAGGACTTCTGGGAGTGGAGAAGGGCCAGACCTCTAGATCACTTCATTCCAGCTTCTCCGGAGTGGATTATGTCTTTCCTCCAGGGCTGGATCGTTGGCCGCATCACAGGCGCGGTGAAGCTCGAGACGCTCACTGACAAACACAACTCAAAGCAGGTAAAGGTCTATGACCTTGCATCTGAGAAGTGGCTGGAGTTCCCAACAGATCTCTTTGGCGTCACAGCCCTCGGTGTCCGCATGAGCGCATGGGGCGCAGATGAGAGTAACTGGAACATTCCAGGAGCCCTGCTCGAGTCCCTTGCCCTAGCAATGGCAAAGTGTCGAGGGGACATGGGAGAACCGCTTGGTCCCCTAGACCCATACATCGCAATGCTTCGACTCGGCCTCGAGCTAAAGGTCGAACCTCTCTACCGAACCCAACCGGTTGGTGCGAACCAAGAGGTCGACAATCCTCTGGACAGGTGGAGCAGGTCTCAAAATGTAGCCGAGGGCGTCGTTTCAGACCTCAGCTTCGCATCGGGCCCAAACAGGCTTGAGGAGACAGTTAAGTGGCTGGAGTCGGTCAAGGATTACATACAGAAGCACCTCATTGAGGCAGAAATCAGTGATGGAGAAAACGGTTTGTTCTGGCGTTTGAACCGCGAGTACGAGCTAAGGGACCAACTACACGAGGCAGTCTCCACGGTTCTTCGAGAGCTTCGCAGACCAGACTTGGGAAAAACCGAAATTGCTAAAGAAGCGGCCCCAAGTCGACTTGAAAAGCTCGCGAGCGCTCCTGAGGTTCCGCTAGCACCAGAGGCCTAGTATGCGCTCAGTGGTGGTGGTTGCCGACCTTCAAGATCAGGCAGTCAACGAGGTTCGACACATCCTCTTTGACTGGTATCTATCAGGCCTGGTTCAACCTATCGTTTGGTTGGATATCCGGCCAGGCGACCGCACCATCACTGCAGTAGTTAATGGGGAGCCAACCAGGCTCAGTTTGTCGATTTGGCTAGACAAGTATCTCGACGCCAAGAACGCAATCGAACTTTTCTCTCTGCAGGTCGCCAATCAAGAGGGCAACTACTTCAATGATCGAGATATAGAAGCAGCGCTCAGAGACTTTCCTATGTTGGTCGCGGCCGAAACTCAGATGGTCAATGTTGTTGCCCCACCGCATCGACAAGCTGCGATTCCCGACGATGCCCTTCTTCCATATCGAACTAACATCGCCTTGCTGCCAATTCAGGGAGCTTCTGGTTACGCCGGATATAAGGTCCTGAATGAGGCAACCTCAGAATTCTTTGCAAACGTCGCAAGTGGATTGGCAAGTGCAACGGGAACCTGGGCGGGACAGGTGGACAATCCACTAATGAACCTGCCGGTTGCGAAGCAGCGCAAACCGGAGATCATCCTCCTGAGGTCTTTCGCGAGATATGCAGACGCCTCATCTTTGGTTACCGGACTGGTTGATCAAATCAAGGGTCCAAACGCAGGTTTACCGGGAGCATTTGATGACTTTGGTGAGAGGCTGACCCCGGTTTCTCCCGATGCATCACTCTCCAAAGTGGAAATTGTTGCGAACAACTTCATTGCCGAAAATGCCACCCGCTTCAATCTGTCTGCTTTCAAGGACCGACCGGTTTTCAATCCAAAACCTCTGAGCTGGCGCAAGTTATTGGCGGAGTACTTCGCCTACCTACGGAAGTACTTTCAGGTTGGATCATGGATAAAGGAAAAGATTGATGGCTACAAGGCCGCCGCCGCTCAGTCTCTCCAGCAAATTTTTCTTGGCCACAACAGTGCTCGCGAGGTCTTTGTCTTAGGTGTATCTGCGGATTCTCCAAGAAATGATGACAGCACTTTGGATGCTATCGAAGCCCTGTTAAACGCTACTAACTCGGTCACCCAATCTGTCATGGAGCCGCAGCAAGCAAACCCAAATGACTTGTGGAAAGACTACGTGCACCTCATGTCTGGGTTGGCGGATGGCAAATCTCGCGTTGGCGAGATTGAGCTTCCAGGAGTGCTTGGTGGTGACAGGCGATTAATTCTTAATCCGAACCACCTGGCTCCAAAGCCTGGCTCTCCATCATTCAGAATTCCAGAGTTCCTTCCGATTCGCTTGAAGGGGGAAGTAGTTAGGGCGACCGACCCATACCTATCCCTATTGCTAGAAGATCAGTTGGAGAGCGTGCTTTCGCATCCCGAAAGGCACAGTTCAGTAGATGTCGCCTCAGCGCAGCGTACGAAGCAAGAGTTGAGAATCTGGAAATCACAAATCGACAGCTTTGCTTGGCGTATTGGGTTGAAGTTGGCCAACTCGCTCAATGAGGCGCGAGCGATGCTCGGAAAGATTAACTTTTCTAAAGAGCTTGAAGATGACGAGCAGCGCAAGCTATTCGAACTTGAAGCTAACGTTCGCAAGGCGATCGGAAGGCTTCTCAAAGGCTTGCTAGGAATTGTTCTCGGTTCTTTGGCGGCATGGGTTGGTCAAGCGCTGTGGCTATTCTTTGCTTTGGGTGCTTGGCCGGTAGCACTTGCCACGAATTGGATTTGGCCGGTGGTCATTGTTTCAGCGCTACTGGCAAGCTGGACAGCTTTGGGCTTCCAGCAGTTTGCCGGTGCGGTTAGGGACATCTACAAACACGAAAACAGGGCAGAGCATGATCGTGATGTGGTCAAGTGGGTAAATGGCATTCGCCCACAGTTGCGCCAAGAGGTTTCTAGGCTTGCAGATCTCTACCGGCAGCTTGAGATGTGGAATCAGCTGATTGTGCCAGTTCTACACAACCCGCTCGGTGAGACAGAACGCGAAACTCAAGAGCGAACCTCGATAAAGAACCTGAACCAGCTGACCACCTCAATTCAATTAGCTGAGTTCTCGCCGAGCGCCCCTGAGCGAAAGAGGCTAGTCGCGGACGTTGAATCCGAGTTCTTCGCACGAGGCTGGCTTTCGACACTGCTGGTTCGACACCTTGAGGCGCTGGGGGCGACGTTCCCTAAAACTTGGTCTGATACGGCACAAGAGGACAAATCAAATCTTCGAAAGATGCTTCGCCAGTCATCCAGTGATCTAAGAGACCGCATGCTGGGAGATTCGACTCTGAAACGCGTTCAAGAAATTGCGCTGAAGAAGGCAAACTACTCAGAGTGGCCCGTCAAGATTTTGAACCTAGACAGAGAGCTCTCGGCAAAAGAGTATCTAGAGGGGCTCTCCCATGGAATAGGTGCCCTGCCATCGGAGATGCTTTCCGACTCTGCAGCCGTCAAAGGCTTCAATCGAGTAGATCTTGAGAACTCATACTTTTTGCATGACCCAAGGCTTGATTCGACGTCCGACTTGACTGAGATCGAGACCCAAACTCAAGCAGTTGAAACTGTTCACAAGCTAGACCTGATATCGGTGCGCGTTGAGATTTCCCAGCCAATGCGCTTCTCTGAATTTACTGCCTTCATCCAGATCGCCCCAGACACTTCTGATGACTCTGGGCTGCTGGAATCTCCTGTGGCCTAGGCAAGCTCGCGAAGAATCTGGGTGGGTGAGTCCAGATGCTCCAATCCAATGATGGTTCTTATCCGAACGCGTGGGTGCTGAAACCTAACTGGTTCATCTTCAGATTCGTGGTCAAGGATCTTTATCAGAACGATTTCCAGATCTAATCTCTCAAGAGCTGCGGCTAGCTCTTTTCCCATGAAGAACCACGTGTCAGAAACGCAAAAGAGCTTGCCTCCTGGCTTTAGCAGCTTTCCTTCCTCGACCACTCCCGGCACGAGAGACATCATGGGCTCCACTTCCCGAAACTCGTGCTGCCCTTTGAGGACATCCCTATCAATCTCTGCAGAAATGGTGTCCAGCGGGCCTATCTCGATGGGCTCGGTAATTCCAGCAAACCTAATTTTGAGGGGACTTAGAGAGACAGCGAGCGAAATTGCCCTCAGGGCCTCGAGAAGGTTGTGGAAGTTCTTATGATGCTGAATCTTGAGCATTGAAGCACTCGAGTCAACAACGACAGCAACGTTGGTTGCACCCTCGGCAAGAAGCAGGTTCCCTGCAAGTCGGTGCAGCTCGCGAAGCGAGTTGGGCAATCTCTTGTTCCCCTTGAGAGGAGTGAGTTCGATTCCAACTTCAGACTTACGGCTTCTGATTTCCCAGTTAGCAGATCTCGATATTTCCAAGACCTCTATGTGACTGCCACGGAAAACCCGAAGTCCCTCAGAATCAAAGTGCGTGCCCTCTGGAGAACGCATGGACCAGCTGACAAACGCGTCGTTGCGAGCAATTATCTGAAAGCTGAAGTTTGCTGTGCTACCAGGCACTTGGCTCAGGTCAACATGGAATGCCAGTCGATTCCCGGGAACGAAGAATAAGTAGGGGAAAGCGCTCAGGTCCGCGTCTGGGTCTGACAGCACCTGTGACTCATCTCCAGCGCTAATAATGAGGTCTTGATTTACATTCAACCCGTTGAAGACGAGCGTCCAGGAGTCCTGGCTTAGCCGAAAGGGAGCGTCAACATCTACCCTTGTCATGAATCCCCCTTGTGACTGCCCCTAGTCGGGTTCCATCACCGTCTCTATACTAATTAGCAGGGGAAGTGCTTGGGGGAAAATGGCAACGCTGAAGGAAATCAAGGCAATTGCAGAACGCCTAACGCTCAGCCTTGCCTCCAAGGAGATCAACTTCCTTCACAAGCATCAGGATCAGGATCCCGACGACCTCCTCGACCCTTTTGAGAGCTGGTTTAACCAAACCCCGGCAGAAGAAAAATTGGAAGGCCTAGTTGCCGTCTTGATTGAAATCCAGAGCGGCAACGAAGATGCCCCCGAGTCGGAAATCCAGG
>Ga0129324_10001593_pt1 | contig 14463 bp, 17 predicted proteins | sample CPBDNA_7_FD_96879 | JGI IMG/M metagenome (GOLD analysis project Ga0129324, IMG submission 96879) | Freshwater to marine salinity gradient microbial communities from Chesapeake Bay, USA - CPBay_Spr_15_0.2_DNA | ecosystem: Environmental > Aquatic > Marine > Coastal | place: USA: Chesapeake Bay... | reverse complement strand
TCTTCCTATAGAGCCGTGGTAGACCACCACGTTGATAGGCTGGATGTGGAAGCGCAGTAATGCGTGTAGCTGACCAGTACTAATAGCTCAATTGGCTTGATTTATGCACTGAAAAAAATTTTTCATTTGAAATAATATAGTATATTTTCTTTAACATACTTTCGTTTAAAATTTGCTTTCTCAGCAATATGAATAGAAGTAAGGTTATTTTTTTTTATTAAAGCTTTGTATTTGCGAGTTTTGGTTTTCGTAACAAAACCAAGACCTTTTTTTGCAAATCCCATATTATGATATTTTTTTAAAATTGCCCATGAAACATAAAAAAAATTTTTAATTTTTTCTAACCTTATATATCCAATCATTATTTTTTTTTTACTGATTATATAGATAATGTTTTTTTTTTTTAAAAAATTTTCAAACCATTTTTTATGCTCTGAAATTTTTAATTTTTTTGTATTAATAGAATTTTTACGAACATAATTTTTATTTCTAAGAGTGAATATAAACTTTGATATTTTAATATCATTAAATTTTACTCTAATTAATTTCATTTTTTTAAATCATTAAAAAAAATTGGAGAGTTTTTATAAATGTTTTTTTTTGTTTTTTTTCCAATAATTTTAAAAATGTTTTGTGCACCTATGCCGACTAATGGTCTTAAAGAAATAGTGTTTTTAAGAGATATTTTTTCACCTTTATAGATATCTGTTTTAGCAAAAATGGATCTTCTGAGCTTAATATTTTTCATTATTGTTTTAACTCTATTTTCTTTATTAAAACTTAAAAAAATTTTTTTACTAATTTCTTTTAAATGATTTAATTCATTAGGATTGATTGAAAATGAAGAGTCGGGAGTTTTTGTTTGATCAATATTAAAATGTTTTTCAATTGCGCATACTCCAAGGGGGATAGAGGCGATAGAAGTAAAAATACCATCTGTATGATCAGATAAACCAATTTTATAATTTTTGAATTTATTTTTTAAAAATTGAATTCTATTCAAATTTGCATCTTCAATTTTAGTAGGATAATTAGAAACACAATGAAGAATAATTATTTTTTTGTGATGTTTTTCTATTATCTTTATTGCTTTTTGGATTTCATTTAAAGAAGCCATACCAGTTGAGATTATGATTGGTTTTTTTTTAGATGCAATATAGTTAATTAATCTATAATCTGTTATTTCAAATGAGGCTATCTTGTAAATTGGGACATTGAATTTTTCTAAAAAATCTACTGCTTTAATACTAAATGGACTGCTAAAAATAATTTTTTTGTATTTTTTAGCTATTTTAAAAGCTGAATAATGCCAGTCATAAGGTGTGCATGCCTTTTTGTAAAGTGAGTAAAGGTATTTACCTTTCCAGACTCCATCTTTAATTTTAAAATGTTGGTTTTTACTATTTAGCGTAATATCATCTGGCTCGTAAGTTTGAATTTTGATTAAGTCCGCCCCGCTTTTACATGCTTTATCAATTAATCTCAAAAACCTTGATTTATTTCCATTATGATTGCCAGATATTTCTGCAATGATTATGGGTGGTTTTTTATAACTGAAATCAAGATTATTTTTAGTAATTTTCATTAATTATAATTCTATTTAAATTATTCAAGTGATATTACTTTATATATGAAAAAAAATTATAATAAAATAATCAATCAAATTCAGAAAATTAGATCAAAAAATAATGTAAATTGGATGAATATTCTTAAATTAGCTTTTAAGCTCGATCCACAAAATGCTTCTAAAATTATGAAAAAAATAAATTATGATGACAAGAAAATTTCTAGTTTATTAAAAAAATTATCCTGAAGATCTAAAAATATTTTATGAAATTCATTCCCTACGGCAAACAATATATTGATAATGAAGATGTCAAAGTTGGATCCTGTTTTCATTCTGATATTTCAACTTTTCTTTACATCCTTTGAAGACAATTACTACAGGTGAAGGTGGAATCGTAACAACAAATTCAAAAAAAATTGGAAAAATATAGCAAGTGCCAATAAAATAAAAATAGATGTAAAAGGTATTGATGCTATTCCAAATTTTCAATTTAATTCAAAGAATCATTTAATATATAAAACTTTCATCACTCAAGAAATGCTTAATTTTTTTTTAGCATCTAATGTAGTTTATTGTTTAATTGCTCATAACGATAAATTGTTAAGTACATATTTTGATATACTTAATGATATTTTCTACAAGATCTCTAATTTTAAAGATGATCCTTCAAATATAATTGATATTTTAGAAGGTAAAATTTGCATGAGTGGTTTTAGAGAGATTGATAAAAATTAATAAATAAAAAAAACTTTCGTTTTTAGTTGTTTGTTAATTTATCTAGAGATAATAAATATTTTTGTAGTAATCAATTTTTTTCTAATTAATTAAATTCATATAAATGTCTTGAAAGAAGCTTTTGGTAATTTTTTCATTCTTGATGTCATTTTAGTTAGATTGTCCCACAGTTTACCCCCCCCCTTTTTTTTTAAATACCTATAGTCTTTATGATTATATGAAACAATATAGTTCAATTTATTTTTGTATTTTATTTTTTCTAAATTTTTCTCAAAAAATTTAAATTTTAACAACATATCTTAAGGTTTTTTTATTGAAGCTTTTAAGCTTCATTATTCTAGAAACTTCCTTTAAATTTATAACCTTTGTTCTTTTTAGTAATTTCATTTTTAGATTTATCGATTTAAAGGTCTGTAAAATATTTTCTCTTTCTTTTGTACTGGAGCATTCAGCATTTACACTTAGAATGCTAACTTCTCTTAGTAGTAAAGGCAAAATATTTATATTTGATGTGTTTCCTAAAATATTTCCAATGGATATAAGAATACCTTTTTTAATTAGATATTTTAAGCAAATAGAAATTACATCCCCTCCTAAATTTTCAAAAACAGCTGAATATCTTTCATTTAACAGTGCAAAATTAGGAGTTTTAATAAAATTTTTAAGAGTATGTATTTTTGATACACCAATTTTTTTTAAAATTATATTATTTTCTTTTTTTGAGGTTATTGCTTCAATTTTTATGCCAATATTTGTAAGTAAAAATATTATAAACATACCGACATTGCCAGTTGCTCCAGTGACTAGTACAGGCTTATTTTTGTATTTTAAAATTGTTTTTAAAGATTTATTTAATGCTTTTATGGCAGTAAAACCCGATGTACCAATCATCATAATTTCTTTAGATGTTAAACTTTTTGGTAATTTTTCAACCCAATGATCTGGAACAGTAATATATTTTGAAAAAGAGCCATTTGAGTCAACACCAAGAGGACGGGCTATCACAAATACTCTATTATTTTTTAAAAATTTCTTTGAATTTGAGTAATAAATAGTGCCACTAGCATCTATGCCAGGGATATGAGGAAATTTTTTAATTAAACCGCTATGTCCTTGAGACATTAAAAAATCCTTATAATTCAAATTTGCATATTCTACTTTTATTACTACAAACTTTTTTTTAATATCTTCTTTTCTTAATATGTTATTTTTGGTGATCTTATTTGTAATCTTATTTTTCTTTGTTTTAATTATATTTAGAGAAGTATACTTAATTGGAAACATATCATTTTTCATTTTATTGATATAAAATAGTTATAATTTCCACTGGCAATTTTAATATTTTTATGATTTTTAACAATTGCAGTAGTTACGACTTTTAATTTCGTAATTTTTAATATTTGAATATTTATATTTAAAACTGTTGGTTTATCAACTTTTGAAAAAAAGTTTGTCTTACTGCTAGTTATTAGACAAATTTTATCTTTAAATCTTTTACTTAAGTAAAGTGTAGCTATTATTGTTTGAAGCATTGCTTCTTGTATTAATGTTCCTGGCATCATTGGTTGATTAGTAAAATGACACTTAAAAAACCATGAATTTTTATTAACTATCTTTATACCTGTTGCAGATTTTAGATTGAAAATATTTTTTATATTATCAACCATCAAAAAGGGTTCTGTAATTTTTGTCAATGAGATGATTTTTTTTTTATTTAAATCTTTCATTAGATGCCTATTGTTCTTGATAAAGTAGAAATAATATCAACCCCATCCCATTCTGGGGTTAAATCAAATGCTCTTCCAATTGGTACAATTCTATCAATTCCTTTTATTTTATTTTTAATGATAAATTTTTTTATACTTTTGAAGTTCGTTCCGTAGTAGGTAACTGTTTGTAATCTTTCTGATGTATATTTTCGTAAATGATTTATGTCATGAAGATTTATCTCTAAAAATGATCCAAAATTTATATTTTCAAAATTATCCAAATTTAATTTTTTACTTTTTAGTGTAATTAAATTAAAATTTTTTATATTAGCTTTAAATTTTTCATTTTTACTCAATGCATAATTCATTAAATTAGAAATTTTTTTATTAGCACCTGATAAACCAAGGTCATAGTCTTTATTTACAGCCTTACTTAATTCACGCCAAAAATTTTTTTTAGCGACATTATTTTTACCCAACCAAAATACACTATTTGGGGAAGAGCAACCGAATTGATCCATGGTGTATGTATCATTGTAAAATTTTTTGGTTAAAATTGCTAAATCATTAGAGTTTAATTTTCCAAGTTTATTTGAATCTATTACCGATATTGAATACCTATTTGCAAATGCAAGATCAATACATCTAGGTTTTGTTATAAAGCTTTTAAATTTATTAATAGTGTTATCTCCACCCCAAATTATTCTTGCCTCCACATTTTTAGAAAGTTCGGAGGATATTAAGTCTGAGTTCTCATATTTTATGAGCAATAATCTATTAAAACTTTTTTTATAAATTATTTTTTTTGATAATTTTTTTAAGATATTGCACAATATTTCTACTTGAAAAAAATTCTTGCTAGGAAGTCGAATTATATTATTATTACCTGACAATAAGCCAAAAACCATTGAATATGCAAAATTTGTTGGTACATTTGATGGTGTTATGTGCAATACAGTGCCACGTCCCACCCTGTTTTTAAAAAAACTATAATTATTGAATATTGCTTTTATATTGCTCGCCCTGCACCAAAAACCAAAAGAAACTAAATCAGGAAATTTTTTACATTTATCACTATTTAAAATTTTTTCTGAAACTTCATTTATTAATAAAATTATATTTTTATCAAAAATATCATGTGGCCCATCTTTCAAATTAAAATTACCGACTATAACTTTAATTTTCTTTTTTATTTTAATTGACATCGCTACATCCTCTAAGCTCGGCATTTGGAACTCTTCCTAAAACAGTAAAATATTTACCTTTTTTTCCACATTTGCAGTTATCAATACCATGAATTATACCTATATCTTCTGTTAATATATTATGTCCAGGATAACTTAAAGGTAACAAAGAAAGAGTTTGAATTAATCCAGCTTCTTTAATGTTACTTAGTTTTAATTTAGAATTTCTAATCAAAATATCTGAAAAAATTGAACAATGAAAATATCCTTTTTTACATTCTAAAAAGACAGAGCCAGTTTGTTCCATCATTCCATAATAATTATAAACCTGCTTTAAACCAAGCAAACTTTTAACTTCTTTTTTAAATTTATTATTATTTACTCTCAATTTGTACATTTTTTTCCATCCACCACCATGAATCATTATTCCTTGATTTTTTTTTAATTTAATTTTTTGTCGCTTTATCTCGGTAATGAGATTAAACCATATTGAGCTTGTGAATCCAAAAATAATAAATTCTTTATTTTTGTTTTTTTTTAAATAATCTTTTAAAATAGATATATTCAATTTATTATTATTATCTAAAAGAAAATATTTATTATCACATAGTTGACTAAAACCTTTAATAGCTGCACCTTTAGCAGACATAGATTCTTTGGAACTAAGAAAATTTTTATTTTCAATAAAAAAAATATCTTTATTTTTATCAATTATTTCTGAAAAAATTTTACTGAGTGCTTTTGATTGCAGGAATGAAGTTTTTGGATCCAAATTAATTTTTGATTGTATTGTACCTGTTGTTCCAGAAGAGCTGAATGTAGAAATTTTTTGATTATTATTTCTTGAAATTAAATTGAAATTTTTGAATAATGAAGTATGAACAAAAGGCAGGTCAGAAATTTTTTTTACTTTAGAAATTGATTTAAAAATATTATCTGAAATTAATTTATAATTCTTCGAATATTTGTAATGATATAGAGAAAGCTTTCTCTGATTTATAAAAAACCAAGAATTTTTTTTTTTGATAGAGAAACCAAAAGGATCTGAATTGTATAATGTTTTATAGTCTAGCATCTAGTTTTTTTAATTCATTATAACTTATTTTACTATTTGGTGTTCTTGGCAAATATTTCAACTTAATCAATTCAAAAGAGCCAATATTAAGATTTGTTATTTGTGAAATAGTATTAATTAAATTCTTTTTGTTGTATCTTCTTTCAATAAAGATAAAAATTTTCTTGTTATCGCTCAGGCATGCAACTTTATAACCTTTTTGGCTCATTAAATTTTCTAAAGCACCAATATCAACTCTATATCCAAATATTTTTGCAATCTTACTTATTCTGCTTGTGATAAAGAAAAACCCATCTTTGTCAAAAAATCCCAAATCTCCAGTTTTTAACTTATAATTTTCTTCATTACCCTTTTTCAAATCGTTATAATTTTTTGAATATCCCATAAAGATATTTTGACCTTCACAAATAATTTCCCCTTCTACAAAAGGTTTCAGTATTTTTTTGCCACTATTATCGATTATATAAATTTTATTTCCTCGCATGCCTTTGCCTATGCTTCCTATCTTTTTCTGAGAAAATTCAGGTTTTAGGTAAGATATCCTTGGAGACGCTTCAGTCTGGCCATACATAGAAAAAAACTTTAAGTTATTTTTTTTACAAAATTTTATTATTTCATTTAATTTGTCTTTTTCAAGCTTTCCACCTGCATGTGTTAAGTATTTTAAAGTTTTTATTTTTATATTTTTTAGACCAATTCTTATAAGAATTTCATAAGTATAAGGTACACCATTAAAAGAAGTAACTTTGCTATTCTTAAAAATTTCCCAAAATTTTTTTTCAATCAAAGAATATTTAGAAATTATGATAGATGCTCCAACTTCAAAATGTGTATTAATCACTGAAAGCATATAACTATAACTAATAGGTAAATTTGTTATAGCAGAGTCTTTTTTGTTAATTTTTAAATAGTTAATTATCGAGCTTGTATTGTGTTTAAGATTATTTTTAGACAATTTAACAAATTTAACTGACCCCATTGATCCTGATGTAGGTAATAAAAGTGATAAGTTTTTGTTTAATTTTTTTTTATTATTTAGTCTATTTTTTATCAGACTTTGATCAAAACAAGAATATTTTTCAGAACAATTTTTTTTAAATATAGATTTTATTTTTTTTGATAAAAAAACATAGTTTGGTTGATAGTTTTTGAAAATTTTAAGTATATTTTTTTTGGTAGTTTTTGAGTCTATAATAATACCCACATGATTATTAATAATACAAAATATATAGGCAAGCAAAGACCCAAGAGAATTCTCTGAAACAATTAATATTAGAGACCTATTTTTTATTTCTTTTTTAATCTCATTTATTTCTTTTAAAACTTGTTTGTAAGATAAATTAGAATATTCTTTGTCAATAATAGCAATATTTTTATTATATTTATTGAAAGATTTAAATAATCCCATGTTAAAGAATTTTATTTTTTCTTAACCAACTTAATTATTTTCTTTGTTATACTTTCAGAATCTAAACCATGATACTTTAGCAAATAATCATACGTTCCTGTTGGACCAAATTTATCTGGTAATGAAATCGATAATAGTTCTGTTTTAATTCTATTTTTTAATATTTTTTCAGCCATTATACTGGCTAAGCCACCAACTGATGTATGTTCTTCAATTATGATAATCTTTTTATATTTCTTAAATAAACTGACAACATTTTCATCTATTGGTTTTAAAGAGACGACATTAACAAGCTCAGCGCTAATATTCATTTTTTTTAAAGCTTTAACTGATAATTTAACTTGACCTAATATTGAACCATGGGAAAGTATTAAAACATCATTTCCTTTAGTGAGGGTAATATTTTTACCAAATTTGTATTTATAATTTTTATCATATACATTTTTTGATCCAGGAATTCCAGTAAGTCTAATATAGCTAGGGCCTCTATCATTGAATGCATAATCATTTAAAACTTTTCCTAACTCAGAGCAGTCAGAAGGACATGTAACATTAAGATTAGGAATTGTTCTCATGATAGCAATATCTTCTAATCCAAAATGACTGTTACCTAAAAAACCCATTGATAGACCACTACCTAAAGCCACAAGGTTTACATTATGCCTCATATATCCCAGGTTCATCCTTATTTGTTCGCTTGCTCTCATAGAAAGAAAAGGAGCAAATGAGGTGACAAAAACTTTAAAGCCTTCATCAGCAAGACCTGAAGCAACACCAACTAAATTTTGTTCACTTATTCCTATAGAAATATATTGTTTGGGAAATTCTATCTTGAATCTTGCTAAACCAGATGACCGTCCTAAATCAGCACTTAAGACCATTAATTTTTTATTTTTTTTAGCTATGTTAATCATAAATTGACCAAACATTGCCCTAGGACCCATCCTCAACCACTGTTTTGCATTAGTAGAATTAAAGTTCATAATCTAATTATTGTTTATTGATTTTATCGAATCAAAGTAGAGGTTTTTGGTTAGTCGACCATGGTGCCAGTCATTGTTGTTTTCCATAAAATTGACACCTTTGCCTTTTATTGTTTTTGCTATTATTGCAGTTGGCTTCATTTTTGAATTTTTTTTAAATGCTTTTATTAAGGCAGAAATATTATGGCCATCACAACTATTTACATTCCAACCAAAGCCTAGCCATTTTTTTTTCATTTCTTTAAAATTCATCATCTTATTTATAGCTCCATCATTTTGATGGCCATTACAATCAACAACTATAAATAAGTTATTTAGATTATTTTCTGTAGCTGTTATTGCTGCTTCCCACACAGAGCCCTCATAACATTCGCCATCTCCAAGAACAATAATAATTGAATTATTATTCTCTTTTTTTTTATATGAAATAGCCAAACCCACACCAAAAGATAAACCTTGACCTAAACTACCGTTAGATGTTTCTATTCCTATAGATTTATTCATGATTGGATGAGCAATAAAACCACTGCCATTCTTTTGAAATTGAAAGATTTTTTTTTTATTTTTAATAAAATTTTTACAATATAGTGTTGATAATAGCGCTAAAAAACCATGCCCTTTACTTAGTATAAATCTATCTAAAGGTTTTGATACTTTTATATTAAAATTAGAATATATTACCGCTAAAATTTCAACCATTGATAAAGCTCCACCAATATGTGATGGTTCTCCACAATTATAACTTACATCTAAAATAGTTTTTCTAATTTTATAACTTAATTCTTTAATTTTGTTTATTTTTTTTAACAATCCATTCCTCCATCCATATAAATAATCTGACCATTTATATATTCAGAATTCTTTGAAGATAAGTAGAGTATTAAATTTGCTACATCTATTGGTTCACAAGGTTTTTTCATGAAAGATCTAGAAATAAGTGCATCTCTAGATTTGGAATTCATTTTTTTTAACATTTTTGTACTAGTAGCATTAGGACAAATTCCATTAACTTTAATTTTATAGTTTGAAAATTCATTTGCCATAATTTTTGTAGCATGCATCATTGCTATTTTGCTACACCCATAAGCAAGAGTGCCTCTATCAGCTATTTTAGCTGATACAGAGCCAATATTAATAATAGATGGTTTTTTTGAATTTTTTAAATATTTAAGAACTAATTGAGTTAATCTTATTTGAGAAAAAAAATTGACATCAAAAATTTCTTTTAGATTTTTTTGAGAAGTCATCTCTATAATTGATCCGTAGGCTTTTCCAGCATTGTTAACTAAAATATCTAGTTTTTTTTTATTAGAAAATACTTTTTCAACTTGTGTTCTGAGATTAATTTCATCTGTTAAATCTGACTCTATGACGGTAATATTTTTAGATAATCTTTTAAAATACCTATTAAATTGTTTATCTGATTTTCTTATTAAGCAAATAACATTTGCATTATTCTTTAAAAATAAATTTACTATTGATCTTCCAATTCCACCGTTAGCGCCCGTTATAAGAGCTGTTTTGCCTTTAAGCATAAATGATTTACTTCCTAAAATTTTTTTTTGTATATTTAACTTTTTCTAGCAATTTAATCATACTTTTTTTTTTTATGTTTTTTAAATAATTTTTTTTTCTTAGATTTAAAGCTCTAATAACTGAATTTGACATAAAATAGGCCTCTAAAATATCATTACCTAGAATTTTTACACAATTATCCCAATTTTTTTTTTTATTTAAATTTATTTGTTTCTTTTTTAAATCAAGTAAAAACTTATCTCTATTGAGCTTTTTGATTATTGTCTTAATTTTTACAGCTTTTGTAAAACAAGGCATATAGCTATCACCTGGAATCATGGTATTTAGAATCAGTTGCATATTTTTTTTCACAAATGAATATTTGTTTAATTTTAAACTCATTTATTTATAAATTTTGTTAAATTTTTTTTTATATGATCAGATATCATTAGCGATACAGCTTGTACAGTTGATGCAATATTAACGCCAGAAGATGAAGGGAAGATACTACTATCAATAATAAATAAATTCTTAATATCATGACACTGACCAAGTTTATTCACTACTGAATTTTTTTTAGATGTCCCCATTTTTGCTGTGCCAACAAGATGCCATCCAGTATTTCTAACTGGCCCAAAAGCCAACACTTCTTTCGCTCCAGCTGTTTTGAGTAGTTTTTTACATTGTTTAACACCATGTGAAAGCATTCTTTTAGTATTTTTTGATAATTTATAATTTATTTTAACACCAGGCATTCCACTACTATCTTTATTTTTGTGATCTAGTTGAACATAATTATCTTTATCAGGTATATCCTCACAGATTATTGCTAAAGGGATAGTACAACCAAAATAATCAAAAAAATTTTTAAAAAAAGATTTTCCAAATTTTATTTTATTAAATTTTTTTAAATAATGAAAGGACTCAATTGGGCCAGGAGATTTTAAAAGTTGAATAGTATATCCTCTCTTAAAGCCCCTCTTTTTTTTTGTTTCATAAAATTCATGACTGTATAATGAGCAGCCCTCAGGCCCTTCATTTGTTGCTAGAAACTTTTTAAAGTTGCCTTCGACATATCCAAGAGGGTGGAGCATTAAATTTTTACCTAATTGACCTGAGCTATTACCAAGTCCGTTAGGAAAATTTTTAGTTGATGAGTTAAGTAATATTCTTGGGGTTCCAATACCATTAGCTGCTAACAATATAATTGATGCTTCTAAAAATATTTTTTTATTATTTTTATTTGAATAAATGACACCAGTTGCAGTATTTTTTGTTGATATCTTGATCTTTAAAACCCTACAATTTGGCTTTATTATTACTCCATTTTTGACTGCTTTATTTAAATAGATTTCAACAGCAGTAGGCCTGATGCCCTTTTTAAATTTTTTTGATTTTTTTACAGCTGAATAAGAAGGCCACCAGTGCCAACCAAGTTTATTAAATGCTTTAGCCAATAAATTTCCCGAATACCCGATATCAAGAGGTGGTAATAGATTGTTGATTTTAGGATAAGCGGGATCACCTGTCAGACCAGAAACTCCAACCATTTTATCATTTAGATTATAGTATTTTTCTAAATCATAATAATTAAACAGCCAATTAGATCCTATGTTATCAATTTTTTTTGTATTAAAATCAGATGGGTGAAATCTAGGGTAGTGTCCTGAATAAACTAGAGTGGAACCACCAACAGCATTATAATTTGCTATAGAAATAGGTGAATTATCACTATTTATTGAATAGTCTGAGTCAAACTTTCTTTGATTAGGATCTATATTAAAATCTTTATATTTATTTATTTCACGATTAACATTATTAAAAGAGTATTCTTTTTTATTAATTAAAGGTCCTTGTTCTAGGCAAGTTATTTTAAGATTTAATTTACTCAAGTTCCATGCAGATGCTGCTCCAGAAGCACCGGTTCCTATGATAAGGATGTCCGTTTTCTCTCTTTTCATTATAATAATTATCTTTTAGGAGTATATTTCTCTAAAATTTCAGGAATTGTAATGATCATTTCCGCTTCGCATGCAACTTCTCCAGCAACAATTCCTTTGCCCAGTCCTTTACAGAGCCCTCTTTTCCATGACAGTACCTTGGTTTCTATTTCTAGCCTTTCTCCTGGTAATATCTCTCTTTTAAATCGCACCGTATGTGAAATAGCATGTGTTATCTTCCCTTTGTAGCCAGGCAAAGTTGTAATTGCTACAGTCAACATTTGAGCTAGCGCTTCAAGTTGAAGTGCACCAGGCACGTTAGGATGCCCAGGAAAATGAATTGGAAAAAACCATTCATTATTAGTAAAGTTTTTATATCCATTTGCAATTTTTCCTGGAATTACTTTTGTAACATAATCAATCATTAAAAAGGGATACCTGTTCGGCTGATAATCTAGCAGTTCAATACTATTTAAACTTTTTATTTTCAATTTATTATAATTTAATTTTATATTTCTTTAAGATTTTTTTACCAAATTCATACGAACTAAAGTCAATTATATCATCCATTTCAAGAGAAATTTTAAATACTTCCTCTAAGCGACCAATCATTGACATGTGACCAATGGAATCCCATTGTGGAATAGAGTCATATTTAAGATTTTTTAACTTATCCTTCTTTATTTTGAAAGATTTTGTAAAAACCTCATTATATTTATCAATAATTTTTTCTTTTTTCATAAGATATAAGTATCAGAATATAGTTATTTTACATTATTTTTTTTTAGATAATACTTTTCTAGGTCTAATATACTTCCGTCATAACTGCATAGAACGTTTTTATTCTGTTTATTGGTTCTAATATAAGAAATTAAATCTTCAGAGTTTTTTTCAAGACTCTCATAAAGTAAATTTGAAGCTTGACTGATATTTAGTTTAAATGATATCAAATCATTGAATTTGTAGAATCTTGCTACTTTTTCTTTAAAAAATAAACTGTCACATTTTTTGGTCATACCTGAAAAGTCACAAACTCTTTTTTTTCTTGCAAAAAAGGTATAGTTTTTTTTAACACTAATATTTTTCATGTTAGTGTATGCCAAAGGAAATTTTAAATTAAAACGATAATCTACTTTTAGTAAATCTTCAATATAATGAACATGGGTAAAAGAACGGCTATAATGATGACCCATTGTAATAAGGTCAAATTTGTCCTCTATAAAATATTTCCATAATGAATTTTTATTAGTACCACTTGAACTATTTATCATTTGGTACTTATTTGGATTGTTTCCAAAATATAAAAAAGAATAAACAGGATGAGGGGTACGCAAGAGAAAATATTTTTTTAAAAGAATATTACCTAAAGCACCACTCTGACCAGAACTATTTTTTATGTGAAATTTTTTACTTTTAATACAATCAAAATTGAAAACAGGAATTATTAAGTTGCCAAATTTTCCAAGTCTTTTTTGAAAACAATCCAATATAAACTCAGTTGTCTCAATAAGATTAAGATTTTTTGGTTTCAATTTTTTCACTAAAAGAAGAAAGTTTAGACCTAAATAAACATTTTGATTTTCAAGTTGTAATTTATCTAATATTATTTTTATGGGATCTAGGTTTATTTCTTGTTTCATTAAATTTTTTATATATAGTTTTCTTTTAAAATATTAAAAAAACTCTAAAATAAACATAAAAAAATAACCACTGCAAAAATATCTGTGAATAAGTCATAATGCGCTTAAGTATTGGAACTGCTCAATTTGGATTTAAGTACGGATTAAATAAAAGAAAAATTAAAAGTACTGAAATTCAAAAAATAAAAAAAATAATTCAAAAACAAGATATTGATTGTTTAGATACATCAATCAATTATGGTAAGAGTGAACATATTATTGGAAATTTAAGATTAAAAAAAAAAATTATAACTAAAATTACTCTACCAAAAAACAAAATAAAAAATTTAAATAATTGGTATAAGAACACTCTAAATAATTCTTTAAGAAAACTAAAAGTTCCAAGTTTATATGCTTTATTGGTTCACAATACCTCAGATATACTTAGTGGCAATAAAGAGTTTCTAAATCTTTTACTAGATTCAAAAAAAAAAAAATTGATAAAAAAAATAGGAATTTCTGTTTATGAGATTAAAGAAGTAAAAAAAATTCTTAAATTTTGGATACCTGATATTATTCAATTACCATTAAATATTATTGATAAAAGAATCTTAAAAAATAAATTTTTAAAAGAATTAAAAAAAAAAAGAATTGAGATTCATGTACGATCATGTTTTCTTCAGGGAATTCTTTTAAAATCACATTTAGAGATTGGCAATAAAAAAAGT
>Ga0129324_10001589_pt1 | contig 14470 bp, 18 predicted proteins | sample CPBDNA_7_FD_96879 | JGI IMG/M metagenome (GOLD analysis project Ga0129324, IMG submission 96879) | Freshwater to marine salinity gradient microbial communities from Chesapeake Bay, USA - CPBay_Spr_15_0.2_DNA | ecosystem: Environmental > Aquatic > Marine > Coastal | place: USA: Chesapeake Bay... | reverse complement strand
TTTGATGCCGGTCAAATCTCTCAAGCTGAGGTAGACACAGGCGTGGCCAACCGTGAGGAGCAGGCTGAAGACTACGCTAACTACATGCAGAGTGTACGCGAGTTGGCTGTTGATCCCGTGTTGGTTTACCTGATCAACCCTAAGCTGGCGAAAGCGGTTATGCCTAAGACGGCTGCCCTTATCAGGCAACAATTCAACAATGCCGGTAACAACAAGGTCAAATTCTTCAACCACCCAGCAGCGATCGTTATGGCTACGGTCATGGCTATGCTGGCTCAGGCTATGGCTGAAGAAGAGGAAGAGAAGCAGAGGATGCAGATGCCTCCTGGTGCTCTAAGTACCCCACCTCCGGGTATGGGTGCCCTTTCCGCGTAAAACTAATGAGGTCCCTTCGGGGGCCTCTTTTTCTTTGGAGAGCAACATGAATAAAACCGCACTGGACCTGGTTCCAATCCTACGGGCAATTGAGGATGTAAAACACTCACATCTTCTGTCTGAAGCCCAGCGCCTGGTTATCTTTGGGGAGATACGGAAGAGCGTACCTGAGCCAGTCTTCTGTCCTCAGTCTCGCCTCACGCTCTCAATCATAAACAGTATATTGGAGACGATGGATGGGAGCACCAAACCAGCCGCGAAAGAAAGCACCAAGGCCACCAAAGCAAGCCCAAAAGGCAAGGCCGATATCAACAAACCCAATAGCAAGACAGCATCAAACACCCGAGGGACGCGAAAAGTTCCGTCAGATGTTGGCAAATCGAAAGAATAAAGGCGGCAGACCCAAGGGCACTCCTGATGGTTACACAGCTGCTGCAATTGAGCCTATCCGCAAGAGGGCCAAAGAAGACGCAGAGAGGATCGTAACGATCATGGCAAAAGAGAACGAAATTGATGACGTGTATGCGATCGAGGCCCTACGGGCTGCTGTAGAGATCATGCGCGAACCTGGTCAAAACCGGGACCGTCTAACAGCTGCCAGGATGGTCCTGGATTTCACTAAAACCAAACCAGCTGCGAAGAGCGAAGTCACCATCGGCAAAGCTGAAGCCTTCCTGGAGTCGCTCCTAGTAGCCACCCCAGAAGAAGAGCAAATCGAAGATGGACAAGAGACTTAAACAAGTTCGACAGAGACTATACGACGACTTTAGTTTCTATTCGCAGTCTGCACTCAAGATCCGTACCAAGGATGGTGACATCCAACCCCTAAAACTCAAGCCTGCCCAGCACATCCTCCATGAGGCTGTAGAGAAGCAGATGGCGTCTGAAGGTAAGGTGCGTATCATCATTCTGAAGGCCCGGCAGCAAGGTCTCTCGACCCACGTTGGTGGCTATCTGTATTTCAACGTGTCGCAACGCAAAGCCTGTAAAGCGATGGTCATCACGCACCACTCAGACAGTACCCGTGCGCTTTTCGATATGACCAAACGATACCATGACAACTGCCCAGAGCTCCTGAAGCCGCACACAAAGTACAGCTCCCGCCGGGAACTTACATTTGATGTCTTGGATAGTTCATTTGTTGTTGCCACCGCCGGTGGTGAGAGCATTGGTCGAGGTGAGACCCTTACGCACGTCCACGCCTCCGAGCTTGCGTTCTGGCAAAAGTCTACGGCCCTGGAGAACTGGAACGGTATGACCCAGGCGGTCCCTAACAAGCCTGGCACTGCTATTTTCGTTGAGAGTACAGCTAACGGCGTCAGTGGTATCTTCTATGATTTATGGAAAGGTGCTGTTGATGGCACCAATGGCTATGTGCCTGTGTTCATCCCTTGGTTTCTCGACCGTGAATATAGGGAGCCTGTCCCTGAGAACTTTGAGCCAACACCTGAAGAAGAAGAGTTGGTTGCCAAGTACGACTTAGACGATGAGCAGCTTATGTTTCGGCGCCGTAAGATCGCCCAGAACGGCATAGATCTTTATCGTCAAGAATATCCCGCAGAGCCTTCAGAAGCCTTCCTGACGACCGGGCGGCCTGTCTTCAACCCAGAGGGGCTCCAGAAGAGCCTAGATGAAGCTCCTGATCCAACACAGCGTATGGCCCTAGAGGGTGGTGAATGGATCGATAATACCCGAGGTGAGCTTACCCTATACAAGACGATCGACCCTGGTGAGAAATACACGATCGGTGCTGATGTTGCGATGGGTGTCAGAGGAGGTGACTTCTCAGTCGCCCAGATCCTCGACAGTAAAAAGCGCCAAGTTGCGACCTATCGTGCCCAAGTTCACCCCGACTACTTTGCTGAGGTCCTTTACAAGTTAGGTGAGCTATTCAACTTTGCTTATATCATTGTGGAGAACAACTCTCACGGCATCTTAACCTGTACTCGCCTGGGTAAAGATATGGCCTATCCAAACTTCTTTACTGAAGTCCAGGTAGACAAGCTGACCGATCGAGAGACCATGAAATTAGGCTTCACAACAACGTCCAAAACCAAGCCACTGATCATCGATGAACTCCGGGCAAACGTCCGCGAGGGAGAGATCGAGCTAAATGATAAGACCACAATCCGTGAGATGTTAACCTACATTGTTACCCCTACGGGCGGCATGGAGGCGGAGGGTGGCTGCTTTGACGACACGGTCATGTCTCTGGCACTCGCTAACCACATCCATGAGGGTGCCTGGGAACCAATTGAAGCGTCAGACGCTTACTATATCGAAATGGTTTAATCATGAATAAGAAAGATTATAAGAAACTAGAAGACGACAACATTGTTGCCCTCCTGGATGACAATATTCGCCGCAGCGTAGGCTATTACGACAGCCAGTTATCGCGTGAGCGTAAGCGCGTCATGGATTATTATAATGCAGTCCTCCCAAAGCCAGCCCACGATGGGAACTCCAAATATGTTTCGATGGATGTCTACGATACAGTAGAGAGCATGAAAGCTGCTTTGCTGGAGACATTCTCTACAGGCTTCAAGACCGTTCGATTTGCACCTCAGAACGCGGACGACCAGCCTATTGCTGAGATAGCCACTGAGTATTGTGACTACGTTGCAAACCGCCAAAACAACCTATTCGAGATCATGCAGACAGTCATCCACGATGGCCTGATAGCTCGGGCGGGTATCGCCAAAGTCTTTTACTACTATGGTGAAGAAAGCCACATCGAGGAGGTCACTGACCTCACTGAGGAAGAGCTAGACGAAATCCTGATCCAGGATAACGTCGAGATCGAAGAGATTACTGAGGACGTGGCAGGTCTATACTCGGGAGAGCTACGGGTGACCTCAGATGCATCGAAGATTTGCATCGAGAGTATTAGCCCAGAAGAGTTTATCATCGAGGCCCAAAGTAAGGATCTTGAAAGCGTAAACTTCTGCGCACACCGTACTAACAAAACAATCTCAGAGCTCCGTGAGATGGGGTACGATGAGAAGAAGATCGAGAACATTGGTGACCACTCAGATGTAGACCTGGACACAGACGGTGAGGTCCTTTCACGCCATGAAGAAGTAGGCACCAGCCGTGGGTTCTCAAACATCGGTTACCAGGACCAAGTACGCACTGTGACTGTCTATGAGTGCTATGTCATGATGGACCCAGAGGCCACCGGCGTTGCCGAGCTGTACCGGGTTGTCAAAGCAGGCAACGTGATCCTGGAGATGGAAGCTACAACAATGCGCCCCTTTGTGGCCTTTGTCCCACTTCCTATTCCTCACGCATTCTTTGGTAACAACTTCGCATCGAAGGTTATCCCAATCCAGAATGCCCGGACTGTACTGACCCGGTCGATCCTCGATCACACAATGATCACCAACAACCCGCGTTATATGGTTGTCAAAGGTGGTCTTACCAACCCGCGTGAACTGATCGACAACCGCGTTGGTGGTATCGTGAATGTGTCACGCCCAGATGCGATCATGCCTATGCCCCAGGCGTCTTTGAACCCGTTTGTGTTCCAGACGTTGGCCATGTTGGATGACGACAAAGAAGACACCACAGGCGTCTCCCGTCTTAGCCAGGGCCTTAACAAAGATGCCATCAGCAAGCAGAACTCAGCCGCAATGGTTGAACAGCTGGCAACTATGTCGCAGCAGCGGCAGAAGATTATCGCCCGTAACTTTGCCAACAACTTCCTGAAGCCCCTGTACCAGATGGTCTATAAGTTGGTCATCGAGCATGAGACTGAAGAGAAGATCGTCGAGCTTGCAGGCAACTATGTCCAAATCTCCCCGGCGGAATGGGGATCAAAACGTGACGTGGTTGTTGAGATGCACCTCGGTTATGGTGAGCAGGTTGAAGAAGCCCAGAAATACCTGGCACTGCATGGTTTGATGTCACAGGACCCTGTTCTGTCCACGATGTATCAACCTCAGAACCAATATAAGTTAATGTCTCACGTCATGGAGAACAACGGCATCAAGAATGTCGCTGACTACCTGACACCTCCTGATCAACTCCCACCACCTCAGCCTGACCAGGCCCAGGAGATGGCGATGCAGATGCAGCAGAAACAGCTGGAACTTCAGGAGAGACAAACCCAGATTGCGGAGCTCAAGCAGCAAATGGACGCACAAATCGCACAACTCAAACTTGAACTTGAAGCGACCAAGGCTGAACGCGGCTTCGCAATACAATCTGATGCGACCGATCTGAAAGAGGCGCAGCTGGAGCACAAGCGTATGACCGATATGGCCGAGCTTGAGATCCTGCGTAACGCTGATGATGTCAGAGGTATCGCATCACCAACCGGCTAACTTAGCCAATCTTAAAGAGAGCAACCATGAACGAAGAAGAGCAACTCGTTGAAACTGGCGAGGCGGCTGAGGCCGTCTTGTCTCAACCTGCGTTCAACCAGGTAGTCAATAACCTGGTCGAGCGATCATTCCAGACTTTCGTTAACACTAAGCCCGACCAGGGCTCAGACCGAGAGTTAGCGTACAACCACTATCGCGCACTTGTGGACGTGGTTGAAACACTGAAACAACAGGTGTCCATCAAAGATGAGATACTTGCGAAAGGCGACACCCGCCAAGAGGAGCTGGACCATGAATAACGTCCAAAATGAAGCTACTTCTTTCGCTGCCTACGACGATGTCGATGAAGCAGCAGAAGCCATCCTAGACCGCTGGACAGACGGCGCAAGCCCATCTGACGATGAGGAAATAGAGGCGACAGCTGACGAACCTATAGAAGAGACAGAGGGTTCCGAAGCTGAGTATGAAGAAGATGAGTATGAAGACCAAGAGGAAGACGAAGAAACGGATGAGGACCCTGATGAAGGTGAGCCAGACGATGAAGAAGTCGATGAAGACGATGATGGCGAGGCTGACGAAGCTGAACTGTCGGACGACAGTCTTGTTGACATCCAAGTCGATGGAGAAACCAAACAGGCATCCTTGAAGGATCTGAAGCGTCTCTATGGTCAGGAAGCATCTTTAACTCGAAAGTCTCAAGACTTAGCATCCAAACGTAAAGAGGCAGACGATGCCTTGCAACGGACGGATCTCAGTTATCAGAAGCTCTTAGAACGAGCAGAAACCCGATATAAGCCCTACCAGGACCTCGACATGCTCGTTGCGTCCAGGACTATGTCGGTTGAGGATTTCTCCGCACTACGCCGGGAAGCCTCAGAAGCTGAAGCGGAACTCAAGTTCCTGAAGGAGGAGTCCAACTCTTTCTACCAGGAAGTACAACAAAAGCAGGCAGCCCAGCGCCAGGAAATGGCTCAGGAGTGTATCAAAACGCTCCAAGAGACTATCCCGGATTGGGGAAATGCCTTGTACAATGACATCCGTGAATATGCTGTTTCTGTCGGTCTCCCAAGAGAACAGGTTGACCAATACGTTGACCCCAATGTCATCACTCTCCTTAACAAGGCCCGTCTGTATGATCAGGGCAAAGCTGCTGCCGGTACTAAGAAGGCAAAGGCGATGCACGTCAAAACAGCTAAGGGGAAGGTCCTTCGATCTAAGAAGGCACCACCTTCTACCTCGGACATCAATGCTCGTAAGCAATCTGCTACGGCGCAGCGTGTCCGTGAAAACAGAAGTCGGAATGGTGACATGGATGATATCGCTGAGATGCTCCTATCACGTTGGGAAAGCTAAGTTGTAACTCATAGTCAAACGGCAAGGAGCCATTCAAATGACTGTTTACACAACTTATTCTCAGGTCGGTAAGGCCGAGGACGTTTCCAATATCCTCTCAGATATTACACCCACAGATACGCCTATGCTGACAATGACGAAGACTGAGAAAGTGTCCGCACGGACGTTCTCATTCCTCGAAGACAGCCTCCGCGCCGCAGCGTCTAACGCTAAGGTCGAGGGCGCAGATGCCGCAGATATCACTCTGATCGACATCGTTGAGCGTACCAACAACACCCAGATCCTGGAAGAAACCTTCCGTATTTCTGGTTCTGCTGATGCGGTAAAAACCTATGGCCGAGCCAAGGAAACTGCGCTGCAACTTGGTAAAACTCTCAAGGCCATCAAGCGCGATTTAGAGTTCAGCCTTGTTGGTGTTGACCAGGCAGCTGTAGCTGGTTCGTCTGGCGTAGCTCGTAAAATGGCATCAATGATCAATCAGATCTCTACTGGTATTGACGCCGGTGCCAACGTAACGGACAGCCTCACAGAGGCCAAATTGCTTGAAGCTGGTCAAACAGCGTTCAACAATGGTTCTGATCCGTCGTGTATTATGATCAAACCAGCTGACGCCCAAATCGTCGCCGGTTTCTCGGCATCTGCGGGTCGCAACCGTGAAGTCGCCCAGGGTAAGACCCTTGTGAATGTGATAGACCTCTATGTCTCGCCCTATGGCGAATATAAAGTGGTTCTTAACAGACACTTAGAGACTTCACACGCCCTGTTGATCGACCCGTCCATGTTCAAAACATGCGTACTGCGTCCGTTCACACGCACACTCTTAGCGAAGCAAGGTGACTCAGATCGCCATATGGTGGTTGGGGAATATTCCTGCAAACACTCTAACTTCGCGGACAGTGTGAAGATCACCGGCCTTTCCTAAGGCCCGTGCGAGGACGCCCTAACTCCCAGGACTTTTGCTCTCCTTTTCCTGGGGACCTGGGCGTCCTCACCTAACCTCCCAAGGATACCCCCATAAATGACTAAAGAGACTAAACTGCACGGTGTGCAGACTGAGTTTCTGACTCAAGGCTTTGACCTGGTCAAGAAACATACCCAGAACATTTCCCAGGCTTTTCTAGATGACCTGAAGGATGCCCGTAATGAAAGCACCACTCGGCTCGAGGGTGACTATATGCGTGTGGCGTCAATACCAACCGTAGTTGCAGAGCAATGGTTACGCGAAGGTTTCAATGTTTACGAAGAGACCGGCGCAGCGATCGTCAAGCGTCTCCAGGAACAAGATCTGACTGCATTCATGACGACTGAGAAAAGGATCTAGCAGATGGCTTATAAAACCACAGGCAAGTTCAAGCCCTGCAAGGGATGCACGACACCAATGACATGCGAAAAGTTCGGTTGTCAAAAGCAAGGGGACTAGAATGAACAAAGGCCAAATCAGGAGCCACTTTAAGGCTCTCCTAAACCGCAGCGACTGTAGTGATGCTTTGGCCGATACCTTCATCGATCAGGCCCTCACTCGCATCCAACGTGTACTGCGCATCCCTTCAATGGAAAGTATCAAAGCATACCCAATAACTTCGGGTACGCCCCTGACATTTGTGATTATACCATCTGATTTGATCGAGATCATAGACATACAATATGAGGGTGTTTCACTTTTAAGATTATCTCTAAACGAGATGGTGGCGGCGCAACAGGCTAACCAGACTGGTTCACCTGTCCATTTTACCAGAGAGCGGGGAATTATAAAACTTTCTCCACACCCAACATCGGGCACAATTCTATTGAATTACTACGCGCTCTTACCCGATTTGATAGACGATGCAGATGAACATATACTTACTCAGATCGCAGTTGACCTAATAGCTTATACAGCTCTGTCATACGCATCTGACTACTTCCTAGATGAACGTGGTCCCCTGTTTGAGGGCAAAGCAAGCCAGTTTCTAGATGAAATCCAAAATCAAGCAAACTCTGCCGAAACCTCGGGCATGTCCCAGGTCATGCGCCCAACTTCAATTTACACAGACTAGGAAGTTAGATCATGTCATTTTATAGTTTCTCTCCGACAGCCGCTGACACTGTTGCACCCGCCGAGGATAGTAAGGCCGCAGCTGCTGCCTCTGCTGCTGCCGCTGCTCAAGCCGCTGCTGAAGCTGAGGCGCATAAGAATGCTTTGACGCAACTGACAGTTGCTACAGACTTGTCATCTTCAGATGCAGTATATGATCCAGCCACTGGGGTCTTACAGTTACCAACTGGTCTCGTAGGACCACAAGGCCCTCAAGGGCCAATAGGTCTAGTAGGCCCAGCGAGTACAGTAGTTGGTCCGGCTGGGCCTCAAGGACCTGTGGGTCCTACAGGACCAACTGGCGCTGACAGTACAGTGGCTGGACCACAAGGTGCCACGGGTGCGACTGGGCCAGCTGGGCCTCCCGGCGCTGATAGCACTGTGGCTGGGCCTGTGGGTCCCGCCGGGGCTCAAGGCCCTCAAGGACCAGCAGGTAGCGAGGGTGCTGATAGTACAGTCGCTGGACCAGCTGGGCCACAAGGACCACAAGGTGCCACAGGTGCTGCTGGTGCCGACTCGACTGTTGCTGGACCAGCTGGAGCTACAGGAGCTACTGGACCACAGGGTCCCCAAGGCCCTGCTGGGGCGAATGGCGCAGACAGCACAGTTGCAGGCCCTACAGGACCAACGGGTTCTCAAGGTCCACAGGGAGTTGCAGGCCCTGCTGGCGCAGATGGCGCTGACAGCACTGTAGCCGGACCCGTAGGCCCTACTGGGCCACAGGGCATTCAAGGGATACAAGGTGCTACAGGTCCTCAAGGGCCAACAGGCACTGCTGGGGCTGACGGGGCTGACAGTACAGTTGCAGGCCCACAGGGGTCTCAAGGACCAGCAGGTGCTGATGGGACTGATGGGGCTACAGGACCACAGGGGCCTCAAGGTTTGACAGGGCCTACTGGGCCACAAGGTCCCCAAGGTATCCAAGGTGCAACAGGGGCTTCTGGCCCTGGCTCTGGTGACTTGCTGGCATCTAACAACCTGTCTGACTTACTTAGTGCCGCCACTGCCAGAACTAACTTAGGCATCGACACAAACTTCTACACAAAAACACAAAGCGATACGCGCTATGCCGCCAATGACGATGTACTGGCACTCGCAATAGCTCTCGGATGAGGAAACAATAAATGGCTAATACTTTTAAAAATGCTGTGACCGCATCTGTCGGCACTTCGCAGACCAGCGTTTACACGGCACCAAGCTTAACTACTACCACTGTGATAGGACTGACGGTTGCGAACAGATCAGGGGCTCAAATAACAGTCGATGTGGCAGTAACAGACACCTCAGCCTCAGAAACGGTGTTTCTAGTGAAGGGCGCTTCTGTGCCTGCTGGGGGAGCATTAGTTCCCATTGGCGGCGACCAAAAAGTAGTCCTAGAGACTACAGACATCATCAAAGTCACAAGCAGCGCCGCCTCATCGGCTGACGTTATTGTGTCCGTTTTAGAACAATCGTAGGAGGGCACAGGAATGGCTTATATTGGTAACGCGCCCAGCGCAGTAACACAGAATGTAACAAGCGATGGGATCACAGACGGAACGATCCAAAACGTAGACATTGCGGCGGATGCAGCTATTGCTGCCACTAAGATTGCTGGTCTTTCCACAGTAGCAACCACGGGTGCTTATAGTGATGTGTCTGGTACTCCAACTTTGGCAACCGTAGCAACCACGGGTGCCTACAGCGATATTACGGGCACACCTACACTCCCCACCGACTTTGTGTCAGCTGCATCTGGAGGCACCTTTGGTGGTAATGTGAACTTTGGAACAAACAAGATTACTTACTCCAATGTTTATAGCACTGTAAATGACCTTCCAACTGCCAGTAACTTTCATGGAATGTTCGCACATGCCCATGATACTGGGAAAGGCTACTACGCACACGGTGGAAACTGGATTGAACTTGTTAACGTCGATGCAAATGGCGACTTGGATCTGTCAGGTGAGCTAAAAGCTGACAGCTACAATGAGACCTACGTTTCGCTGTCTGGAGCAACACCAGCGGTCGATTGCGAGGCAGGCAACGCATTCAGTATTGTACTGTCTGCTGCCACCACGTTCACATTTACTAACCCACCCGCTAGTGGCACGTCCTTCACCTTCAGTGTCGAGGTTATCCAAGACGCATCCGCATCCGGTTACGCTGTTACATGGCCGACTGTGACTTGGCCCGCCGGAACCGCTCCAACTCTTACGGCAACAGCAAATGCGGTCGATTACTTTGTCTTCACAACCCGAGACGGCGGCACGACATGGCGTGGCTTTACGGCTGGCCAAGCACTAGCATAAGGAGCGCAAAGCAATGGCGACAACTAAAAAACTAATCCAAGCAGCTGCTGGTGTTTCAACAGGTGCAGGCGGTGGTGCAGGCGGTGGTGCAGGCGGTGGCGGTGCAGGCGGTGGCGGTGGTGGTGGTGCAGACGGTGATGTTAAAGATATGTTTGCGACGGCGTACTATATTGGGAACAATAGTACAAACATCATTGCTAACGGAGTTGACCTAACTTCTGGCGGCGCGGTAATGACCACGTCATTGCCTTATCCAGACACGCGCATCATGGATACAATCAACGGTGGCGCAGTGAACCACATAATGAGTTCGTCTGGAGCACTACAAACGAATGGCAAAATAACTTCCTTTGATACTAACGGCTACACTTTAGATGGTACGAATAATGGGCAATACGTTAACGCAAACAGCACTGAATATATAAGTTATACTTTCCAAAACAGAGATCACTTCTTCAAAGTTTTACAGTATACGGGGAATGGAACCACTCAAGAAATTGCCCACGGGCTAGGTAGTACCCCCGGCCTGATCGTCACTAAGCAAAGTGGAAATCATTGGGGCTTTTGGCATAAAGCGTTCACTGGTACTAACAAGAGCGGTTATTTTAACCTCACTAATGCACCTACTGGTAGCAACAATATGTTTGGTAATAATACAACGTATGTTGACCCTACATCTACTCACTTCACCGTTGGAAGCGACTCGCGCGTAAACAGTAATAATGCAACATATACGGCTTATGTTTTTGGCGACAACGTAAGCGGAAGCGGTGGTTTTGGAGATGATGGGACTGACGACTACATAAAGTGTGGGACATTTACCGGAAACGGATCATCAGATGGTCCATTTATAGACTTGGGTTTTGAGCCGCAGTTTTTCATGTGGCGCAATATGACGAGTGCGAATAAATGGTACATTGTCGATGACTTTCGCGGTTTGGGTCAATTTTGGGAGAACCCATACTATCACTCGCCTACTTCTAGCAGCGGTCAAAGTTATAGTAACCTCTTCCTTACTTCTGCGACTGGTATCCAAGCAAAAGGCTCAGATCACTCGAATTGGAACCAAACTAATGCCGAGTATGCTTATGTCGCCATTAGGCGTAATGGGGCCACTACACCCACGGATGTTGATAAAGTCTTCCACATTGGTGATAGGGCAACGGGCGACCATGCTGGAGGCGGCTTCAAGGCTGACATGATAAAAACTGTGGATTTAGACGGCGGCACCGATCATGTGAGACTTCATTTACGCGCGAGGAGCAGGTATAACGACGGTGGTTACTATATTCCCGGTAGCAGTAGCACTGGCGGCACTGTGAATGGACTCCACTTTAAATCACACACAGGCACTTACTCGGATGGCATCAGTACTCTGCCTGCTGGGGATCAATTCTACTACTTTGCTCGGGCAAAAGGTTTTCTTGATGTAGGAGGGTTTAATGGTGATACGAATACTGCAAAGACTGTAAACCACTCACTTGGGCAGACCCCCGAAATGATGTGGGTAAAGAATATAACTCACGCAGCCTCTGGCAGTTGGTATGTCTATCACAAAGACCTCACTGGGGTGTCGCCTTCTGGGGCAGAGAATTACTTTCTCACAGTCAATTCAAGTAATAACCAATACATGGCAACTAATGTTTGGAATGCTACAGCACCAACTGCAACTCAATTTACAGTAGGCAGCACTCAAAACTTGTATTATTCCAAATACTTTTATTTCTTATGGGCCACTGTTCCTGGGATAAGCAAGGTTGGTTCTTATACTGGCAACGGAAGCACTCAGGATGTTGATTGTGGATTTACAGCTGGTGCGCGATATGTCGCCATCCGTGCCGTAGATCACACTAGCTCAGTCAGCTCAGATTTCATCGTATTTGACACACGGCGCGGAATTGTGGCCGGGAATGACCCGTACTATGTCCTCAATGATATTACTGACAACACTGAAGTCACGACCAAGGATATGATTGAGCCAAGCAACGCTGGCTTCTCTTTAAATGCTGTGTCGGGTGCTGGCTTAGATATAAACACAAGCGGAAAGAAATATATATTCTTTGCAATCGCATAACTACATCAACCTCATAACACAAAGGATCAAATGCTATGAGTGAATACAGAAACAGAACTACAGGCGAAGTTAAAACACAGGGGCAATGGCGTTCAGCTAACCCCGACACTTCCCTGCCTCGCGTTTGGAAACAAGCAACCTTAGATGCACTTAACTTGGATGCTGTACTACGCAGCCCAGCGGCTACCACAACACAGTATCAAACCTCTGCCCGTGATGGTGTGGAGCAAGACGCTAATGGCAACTGGGTGGAGAAGTACGTTGCCCGTGATATGTTCCAAGATACGACTGATGAAAATGGTGATGCGATTACCAAAGCAGATCAAGAAGCTGCATATCAGGCCCGCCTTGACGCGGATTTATCTGAATTTAACCGCACGGCACGCAACAAGCTGCTTGAGGCTAGTGATTGGACACAGATGAATGACAGCCCTCTCAGCAACGAGGCAAAGACAGCATGGGCCACCTACCGCCAAGAGCTTCGTGGTTTGACTGATGCAGACGCATGGCCCAACTTGTCTGAAGACGACTGGCCTGTAGCACCCTAGTGGCAAAAGAGGACGGTTGGCACATCTCCAAAAGTGTCCCCGCCACTCTCTTGCTTGGCCTGATAACTCAAGCAGCCGCAATTGTCTGGACCGTGTCAATGATGATGGCAGACATCCAGCAGAACACTGAGAAGCTCATGAACTTTAGTGAGCGTGTGAACAAAGTCGAGGTGATGGTGCAGTCCCAAGCTGTCTCCATGGCTCGTATAGACACTAATATCGAACATATCAGAGGAGCAGTCGAGAAGATGGCTGCTGACTAAAAAAGAAAGGGGCGGCTATGGACCCTCTAAGCGCCCTCGCAATGGTGAAGGGTGGGATAACTGCTGGAAAGCAGATTTACTCCATGACCAAGGAACTCACAGCCTTCTTTGATGCAGTCGATGGTGCAAACCATAAGCACCAAAAGAAGAAGTCCTCAATCTTTTCTAGTGCCAATGAGGAAGCCCTCAACACCTTCTTAGACAAACAGAAGGCAGCTGATGCCGAAGAGCAATTGCGTGAACTCATCACCAACACCAGAGGCATCAGCGCCTATCGTCAGCTTCAAGCCATTCGAAGAGAGATACGCATGGAGCGCAAAGAGGACCAGAGACTAGCTATACTGAAAGCGCAGGAGATGCAGGAGAATGTCCTGAGTGGCCTCCTGATAGCTGGCTTCCTTTTGCTGTGTCTAGGCTCTGGCGGTGCATACCTTTGGCACCTTGGCTTCATCAAGTTCTAACAAGGAATAACAACATGGCAATCGCAATGGAGCGTGTGTTGGCTTGGAAGCTGATGCCCCGCCTAATGATGCTCGTAATGACGATCATGTATATACAAGTGTTGCACTGGTTCATGGAACTGTCCCCCGAAGAAATGACATCCCAAGCAACAGCACTCACAGCAACCGTCACAGGTGCCATGAGTTCATCCTTTATGTTTTGGCTAGGACACGAGAAATGATAGCACAACTAATAGGCCCAGTCACAGGTCTTCTCGACAAGTTCGTCGAAGACAAAGACCAGAAGGCAGTTCTAGCTCATGAGATAGCAACGATGGCAGAACGCCATGCCCAGGATCTGGCACTCGCACAGCTGGCGGTTAACAAAGAAGAAGCGAAGGGCAACTGGTTCCAGTCGTCTTGGCGCCCGGCGACCGCCTGGGTTTGTGTTGTAGGCATGGCCATTAACTACATGGTTTCACCTCTCTTGGCCCCCTGGGACATCCTTGTCCCCCAGGTTGATACTTCAGTCATGATGCCGGTTCTTATGGGCCTCCTGGGTCTTGGTGGCCTTCGCTCATTTGAGAAGACAAAAGGAATAGCAAAGTGAAAGACAACTTCGAGCAATCCCTAAAGATGATCCTGCACCACGAAGGTGGCTATGTGAACCACCCCAGTGACCCCGGTGGACGCACGAACCTTGGTGTCACCCAAGCTGTCTATGAGA
>Ga0129324_10001585_pt1 | contig 14476 bp, 13 predicted proteins | sample CPBDNA_7_FD_96879 | JGI IMG/M metagenome (GOLD analysis project Ga0129324, IMG submission 96879) | Freshwater to marine salinity gradient microbial communities from Chesapeake Bay, USA - CPBay_Spr_15_0.2_DNA | ecosystem: Environmental > Aquatic > Marine > Coastal | place: USA: Chesapeake Bay... | reverse complement strand
TTGCTTTCATTCTTGGATTTTTTTTATTGATAACGTAAAGTTTTCCTCTTCTTTTAACGAGTTTGTTATTAAGATCTCTTTTTTTTAAGGACTTAAGTGAGCTGACAACTTTCATAATGACAGTGTAGTTATCTAAAATTAATTAACTTGTAAAGCTATGATTTTGCAGAAATGCTTTAATATAATTATTAAGCTGAATTTTGCCATATCTACGTTCAATTTTATTAGATAGGTTCATCTTTGTAAGAGCTGAAGCATACCTTTCACCTTGTCTTTTTGGAAGATACTTGATTTTAGATTTAAAGAGTTTTGCAACTTCTTGGATTGAATAAGATTTCCTTGATAAGACACTATAGTGTAAATTTTTATTTCTTTTCCATGCTTCAATACAAACTTTAATAGTATCATCAACATGAGTAAATCTTCGTGACTGTGTTCCAGGCTTAACTACTGTGAGAGGTTTTTTTTGTTTATATTGATTTTCAAAAATTCCAATTACCGTTGCCATGTCACCTGTTGTAATTTGCCTAGGGCCATAAACATTATAAAAGTAAATCACTTCATATTTAAAATTAAACCATTTTTTAAGATTTTCTAACAATTCTAAATTTTTTGATTTTGTATAGGCGTATGGAGATAAATTTTTATCTCTTCCTCCATTTCCTAAACTTGCAGAAGTTGCTGAATAAATAAGTTTAATCTTATTTTCTAGACAAAACTTAAAAACTGCCATTGAGCCAATCGAGTTAGACTTAAAGCATTGATCAAATTTTTTAAAACTTTGATAAATTCTTGCAAATTCTCCAAAATGAAAAATGGTATTTATTTTATTTTTAATATTAAATAATTTTTTTTCTATTTCTGGTGTTTCGCATCTTAGATATTTAACATTTTTATCTTTAATATGATTATTTGAATAACCACTTGAATAATTATCAATACTTATGATTTTAAATTTTTTTAAGTGTAAAAGATGTTGAATTAAATTAGAACCAACAAAACCTGCTCCACCCGTGACAATGATATGATTTTTATTCATTCAGATTTTTAAGCCTGGCAACGACCTACTCTCCCATACCTTAAGGCAAAGTACCATCGGCGCTGAAGAGCTTGACTTCCGAGTTCGGAATGGGATCGGGTATATCCTCTTCGCAATAATTACCAGGCAGAAAACTTATATTCTTTAATAATTATATGTAAAGAGTAAAATTAATACTTGGTAGAACTTATATTATATTCTATTAATAAATCTTTATTAACCAATATTTAATAAATTATCGCGGGGTGGAGCAGTCTGGTAGCTCGTCAGGCTCATAACCTGAAGGTCCTAGGTTCAAATCCTAGCCCCGCAACCAATAATTTAGCAACGTCATTTTATTTGGTATACAATAGTTTCAAGAACAGCATCGAGATGACTATTTCGTAAAATAGTTTTTTTATTTAAATATTTAAAGTTAAATGGACTTTTCTCAATTACAATACCACTTTTAACTTCCATATCACATCTAGTATATGGACCACACAACTTATCAAGATTTGGTTCAAATTCTTGAAGAGGTAAATGTTCCGTTATAACAATGTATCTATATTTATATAATTTTTTCAAAACTGTTGCTATTTGATTATTTGATAAGTGCTGAAAAACTTGCCTAATTATGCAAACATCACCATCAGGCAAATTATCAATAATAATATTTATATTTTTAAAAGTTATATTATCCGATCCATAATTTTTGTTATTATAATTTATCAACTCTTCTACAATATCACATCCAATATATTTTTTTCCTATAGAAAATATTTGTTTTCCAATGTTATAATCTCCACAACCCAAATCTACTATAGTATTTATTTTTTTATTTGAAAAATATTCCTTCAAAAAGAAAACATATTGATCCACAATTGAAAAATCATGTGAACCTGGACCAGAATAAAAAACATTATTTTTTTTTCTACCCCAAAAATTTTTTTTATAAATTTCAGAAAAAATATCTTCTGTATTTTTTTTTTTAAAATTTAAATCAATAAAATATTTTTTAAAATTCCATATATTATTTACTAAAAAACTAGGTAAAAATTTTTTTATTGTTTTTTTAATCATTAATTATTTTTTTAATATTTTTATAAAATTATGAGAAAAATTTTTTTCTGAAAAATATTTATCCAATAATTTACTATTATTTAATTGAATTTTTTTAAATAAATATTTTGTTTTAACCAAAATTTCAATATTTCTGGCAAGATCTAAAAAATTATTTTTTTTGAAATAAATGCAATTTTTCATATTTTTAAAATGTACTTTTAGAGGATTATCATCAGCCAAAATAATTGGCAAACCATATGCCATAGCCTCGAAGGGACTTATTGCACAAGGTTCTTTCTCTGAAGCTAGAATAAAAATATCATTTTTTTTATAATATTTATAAATAACTTTATTATTAATATTTTTCTTAAGATGTATGTATTTTTGTAAATTTTTTTTTTGTATATAATTTAATATTTCTCTATAATTTTTATAATGAATTGAATTTGAAACTTCTCCAACTATTGTAAGTTTAAAATTTTTTTTCTCAAGAGTTAGATGATTTATAGCCCTGGCCAACAAAAGATGATTTTTTCTTTTTTCAAATTTACCAATTGACAAAATATTTGTTTTAAAAATTTTTTTTTTTTGTTTATAATTTTTTTTATCTATTATGAATGGGAGAAAAAAAAAATTTTTAAAATTTTTGTTTATAGGCATTAAGGGTGAATAATGAATAATACCAAAAATTTTTTCTAACAAAAAATATTTAAATTTTTTAAAAAATATTAATTTTTTTTTAAATAATTGAAAAAAATTTATTTGATTATAAATCAAAATTTTTTTACAAAAAATTTTACAAATAATTAAATTATAAATTAAATTTAAATTTCCATGATACCTGATTATTACTATATCTGGCTTCCAATTATTAAGAAATTTTAGGAAACTTAATAAACTTGGTAAGTAATATAATTTATTATTATTAGTATTATTTTTATTAAAAAAAAAACATATAATTTTGGAAATAAAGCTTTCCCTCAATATTATAGGTTTGATATCAGAATAATTTTCAATTTTTCCAAAAGTTCTTGATAAAAATTTTAAATTATATTTTTTTTTTAAAAACCTTATTATACCAATTTGATTTGTATGATACCTTGGAGCTATAAATAATATTTTACCTTCTTTTAACAGGTGCATTAATTTAAATGTTTTTAAAATTTATCAAATAAATAAAAAATATTATTTTTGTTTTTTAAATATTTATTTCTAATAATAATAATATCTTTTTTTGTAAATTTTTTATGATTAAGTGCCACAATTAATATATCGTAATTATTTTTATTAAAATTAATAACATCAATTTTTTCCCTTAGTTTAATATTTTTTTTATTTACAATAGGGTCATACGGAAAAATATTATAAATTTTCTTTAATTTTTTATATAATTCAATATATTTTGAATTTCTTATATCATTACAGTTTTCTTTAAAAGTTAAGCCATAATATAAAACTTTTGGTCTTTTAATTTTTATTTTTTTTATAAATTTTTTTATTTTTTCAAAATGATAATTTAACATTTTTTCATTAAGATACCTTGCGGATGAAATAATTTTTGTATTATTTTTAATTTTTTTTGCCTTATGTATAAAGTAATATGGATCTACGCTTACACAATGACCTCCAACTAATCCTGGACGATATTTTGCAAAATTCCACTTGGTAGATGCTGCTTTGATAACTTCATTAGTATCTATATTAGATTTATCAAAAAAAATACTAAGCTCATTCATAAGAGCTATATTTACATCTCTTTGAATATTTTCGATAATCTTAGCAGATTCTGCAACTTTTATATTACTTGCAACGAACAGGCCTGCTTTAATAATTTTACCATATAATTTTATGACTATATTTTTAGCTTTTCTGTTAGATCCAGAGACAATCTTGACAGTATTTTCTAATTTATTTTGGCTTGCGCCTGGATCAATACGTTCAGGAGAATAACCACAATAAAATTCCTTATTAAATTTTAAATTAGATTTTTTTTCTAAAATTGGAATGCAAATTTCTTCTGTAGCTCCAGGATAAACTGTAGATTCGTATATAATTGTTGAGTTTTTTTTTATTAAACTTCCAACAGTTTTAGAAGCTTCTATTAGAAAGGAAAAATCAGGTTTGTTATTTTTAGTTACTGGAGTAGGAACTGTAATAATAAAAATATTACAATCTTGCAATTCATTAACATCATTTGTAAATTTTATTTTTTTTAAAAACTTTTTTTTTACTTCGTTAGTTGTGTCATTAAAGTTTTTAAGTTCATTAATTCTATTGTTATTTATATCATAGCCAATAACGTCAAAATATTTTGAAAAAGAAGATGCCAGAGGTAGACCTACATACCCTAGCCCAATAATTGCAATTTTATAATTCATTTATAGACTTTATATATTTAAAATAAAAACTCAACTTTATATAAAAATTAACTTTTTTTTATTTTATGAATTTTTTTTATAATTTTTTGTATAGTAATTTTAATATCATACTTTGGTAATATAATTTTTTTTCCATTATTTCCCATTTTATATAAAATCTTATTATTTAAAATTTTATTCATACATTCCTCGAGGCTCAAGATATCTTCTTTTTTACAAAGATAACCATTAAATCCATTCTTAATAAGCTCTGAACATCCAGGAACATTTGAGGCAATTAAAGGTTTAGAAAAATTCATTCCATCTAATAAAGACCTCGGTAAGCCCTCTCTATAAGATGGCAATACTATACAATCTGATTTTTTGATATGAAATTCAACATTTTTTGTAAAATTTTTAAATATAATATTTTTATTATATTTAGCTTGATTTAAAATTTTTTGTTTAAAACTTTGTTCATAAAAGGAACCAATCAAAACTAATTTTACTCTATTTTTATATCTAGATAGGTTTTTAAAACTAACAATTAATTCATGTATACCCTTTTCTTTAATAAGTCTTCCAATATACAAAAAAGTAAAATATTTATTTTGAATTTTTTTTATTTTTTTTTTATTAATTTTGATACCCGATCCATTAATAATACCTACATTATTATATTTTATAATATTCAAACTCTTAAAATATTTTAAATCATTTTTATTTTGAAAAAAAACAAAAGACGATTTTTTTATAGATATTTTATAAAATTGAATTATTATTTTTTTAAATATATTTTCTTTTAAAAAAACTTCACCCAAACCAGTAATTGTGACTATATTGCTTATTTTTAATAATCTACATATTAAACCTGAATATAAATTTGGTTTTATAGTGTAACTAAGAAGAATATCTGGAGAAATTTTTTTTATATTAATAAAAAATAAATATAATAATTTCAATTCTTTAAAAATATTTTTACCATGTTGGTTTATATCAATATTAATAAGTTTGCAGCCTAGGGAAATAAGTTTTTTTGAAGTATCATCTCTCTTACTCAGAACATACACTTCATTATTTTTTAACAGATTCTTAACTAATTCATATCTAAAATGATATATATTCCAAGCAGTATTTGCAGTAATAATAATTTTCAACTAAATGATGCCTTTTATAAAATTATAACAAATAGAAAAATACTCATAAAAAGTGATAAATGTTTTTTTTAATTGAGCTGGAAATGAAATTACATTTATTTTTGAATTAACATTTTCAAAAGTAAAATCAATATCAGAAAAATTTTTTTTCCAAATCATTTTACTTCTTCTTGAATTCAAAGGTTCTGTAGAATAAACTATTTTTTTTATATTATTTTTTGTTGCAAAATTATATAGTGCATTCATTGCTTGATAACTTGATTCAAAACTATCGCCCAAATTAAATACTTTTTTTTCATCAAATTTATTTTTGATAAATAAGTTTTTAACTGTAACTGTATCTGAAATAATTTTTTTTTTTCCTGATAAAAGAATTATTTTTTCTATTGAATTTTTTGATAAATAATTAATATAATTTAATGCTCTATACTCAAAACCGTTATTATTAAAAGATATATCTCCAGGGCCTGAAAATATTGCTAAAACGATTGGATGGCTAAATTTATCTTCGACAAATAATTTATTAGATAAAAAATTTGTCACCGGATACAAAACTATGAAAATCATAATTAATGAATATGCAAATATTGTATTAACCCTTGTTAATTTAAATATTGCAGAAAAAAAACCAAACAAACGACCAAAATCTATTACTATACTGGTTGCTATCAAATTAAAAATATTTGTTTTATTTAAAATTTTTTCATTAAATGATTTCATATATAAAATAGTCAATCTAATAATTATATAAAAAAATAAATATATAAGAAAAAAAATATTATTAATTGTTGTAACCTTTATTAATAAATAAAATAAAATAAGATAAATTAGTGTTTGAGAATTTCTATAAACATTTATAGTATCTCTTGAATAAATATAACTTTTTTTGAAAAGTTGAAAAAATGAATCAGCATAATTAATTCCAATATATTTTAAATAATATTTAAAATTAAAATTATATTTTAATTTACTAGAAAATATCTTTTTTTTCCAGATTACATCATAGAAAGATCTACTTTCTAAAAAAAATCCATTATTGTAAAATATATTCTTTTTAATTAATGATCCTGGAATAGTTATATTATATTTGTTATATCCATATGTATGACTTACAGATGCTACATCAACAGGATTTATACCCTGGAGCTTTGCAGATCCAAAAACTAAATCTAAATTTTTTTTTTGTAGTAATTCAAAGCTATATTTTAAAGTATTTTTGCTAAACTGCAGACCACAATCCATTAAAAAAATTAAATCATTCGATGCAATCACAATGCCTAAATTAATAGACTCTGATGGAAATTGTGTTTTAAAAGAAATATTTTTTATTCTATAATTCGGATTTTTTTTAATAAATTTATTTATAATTTCTGAAGTCCCATCATTTGATTTTGAATTAACAAAAATTATTTCATCAATTTTTTTTGTTTGATTAAGTAATGAATTTATTGTTTTTAAAATATTTTTTTCTTCATTATAATAAGTGACAATTGCTGATATTTTATTCATAATATAAGGGTAAATATTTTTTATACCAATTAATAGTTTTTAATAATGATTTATCAAATAAGTATAGTGGCTTATATTTTAAAAACTTGTAAACTTTTTTAAAGTCCATATATTGATGTTTTATTTCATTTATTTTTTTTTTACTTATTTTTATATTTTTAAATTCTTTTTGTTTTTCATTTAATTCAAATATCTTTTTTACTATAGCAATAGCTGTTTTTGGATTATTGCTTCCAAAATTAAAAATTTGACCATTAAATTTATTCGGTTTTTTTGCAAGCATTTCTGAAATCTTTAAATATAGATTCACAACATCTTCGACAAAAATATAATCTCTTAAAAAAAAACCGTTAGATCTAAACTTAAATTTTTTAAAATTTAATGAAGAGCTAATTGCATCTGGTATTAAAGCGCTAAAATTCATTTGTCCTGGACCATAAATATTAGCAAATCTAGTTGTTACTATAGGAATTTTAAAGTTAGATATTGTAAAACTTTTACATAGCAAATCTGCTGCTGCTTTTGAAACATCATAGAAATGCTCTGCATTTAAGGGATAATCCTCTCTGTATGGAAGTTTTTTTTTTTCAACTTTTCCATAAACTTTATCTGTAGATGCGTAAACAAAAGATTTTAACTTTTTTCTACTCTCAAAAGCAGCTGATAAAATTGTATAAGTACCTCGAACGTTTGTTTCAAAACTATCGTATGGATTATCTTCTGCTAAACCTACCTCAACTTGCGCAGCTAAATGAAAAATATGTTCTATTTTTTGTTCATTTAAGATTCTAACTAATAAATTTTTATCAGTAATATCGCCATCGATTAATGTAATTTTATGATGAATTTTTTCAAAAAATAACAGTGTCTTTCTATTTTTATTTCTTATAATTCCTATTACATCAGCTCCCTCTTTTACTAAACGCTTTGCTAAATTAGATCCTACAAACCCATTTATACCAGTTATTAGAATTTTTTTTCTTTTCCAAAAATTTTTTTTCATTTTATTTTTTTTATTTTATTTTTTAATTCCAAATACTCTCCTAAAGAATTATAAGTAATGTGAGATCCATAATGCTTAAAAATATTTAACTGTTTTTTTTTGACCATATTTTTTATAAATTCTGAAAACTTTAAAAATTTGTTTGCAGCAATTAAAGCATTATTCGAAAATAAAAAATATCCAACATTAATCCATTTATCTAAAGTTGGTTTTTCTTTAAACTCTATAACTTTATCATGCATTATATCATATAAACCAAAATTAGAATTTAATGGGATAGCAACTGATGTACTATGTTTATTTTTCATTGCAAAAGAAATATATTTTTTAATATTTATGTTAATATAAGTGTCGCCATACAAAATTAAATAATGATTAAAATCATTAAATTTTTTTTTAATTTTTATGATTCTTTTTATAATGTCGTTATTAACTCCTGTATTGAAAGAATTTATTTCTAGATTTCTAAATTTTTTACTATTTTTCTTAACATATTGTGAAAAAAGATGTTTTTTGTAGCCCGTGGCAATCACTATTTTTATTTTTTTGTTTTTAAAAAATTGATTTATATGATTTAAAATATAGAAGAGGAATGGTTTATTCTCTATTTTTAATAATGGTTTTGGAACTACCTTAGTTAATGGCCTTAATCTAACACCCTTGCCTCCACAAAGAATAATTATTAATACTTTAGATTTATTCATTGTTTCTAAACCATTGCTCCAAGACAAATACTGTCCACAACTGATGTGAGTAGTCTTTTTTATTATTTTTATGCAAATTATAAATTTCTTTAAGCTTGTCCTCTTTAAATAACTCTCTTTTTTTTAATTTACCGTCAAATAAATAGCTTTCAACCATTAACTTCAATTCTTTTCTAATCCAATTACCTATAGGAACTGTGAAGCCATGTTTTTTTCTATATAATATATTTTTTGGTAATTTATCCTTTAAAGTTTTTTTTAAAATATATTTTCCTCTAAACAAATTCATTTTAAAATTTTCTGGAAGTGTAAAAACAAAATTTGACAAATCCTTATCTAAGAAAGGCGATCTTAATTCCAATGAATTATGCATTGATGCTCGATCCATTTTAACTAAAAAATCATTTGGTAAAAGCCAGTTTATATCTTTTGAAAGACATTTTTCTAAAGAGTTTTCATCATTTAGTTCATTAACTAAAGAATTAATTTCATCAAAGTTTTTAATTTTTTCATAAAATAAATACTCTTTTAAATCTTTGGAAAAAATACTATGCCAAGATTGATACTGTTGATGAATGTCTTTATTGGAATTTTCCAAAAATCTTTTAATTCTAGATAAAAAATGACTTCTATTAAAGTTTTTTTTATACTTAAAAATAGAAAGTCCAAGAAAATTGTTTCTTATTTTTTTAGGAACATGCAGTAAAATCTGAGACAATTTCCATGCTTTGTGATGTCCATATCCTGCAAATAATTCATCTCCGCCATCACCATTCAAAGCTACTTTAATATTTTGTTTTGCAAATCTACATAAATAATAAGATGGTATTGCTGATGAATCTGCAAATGGTTCGCTATAAATATTAACAATTTTAGAGAAGTCTTCTTCAATATTAGATTTTACCACTATTTCATGATGAATTGTTCCATATTTTTTTGCAACAATTTTTGCAAAAGGTAATTCATTGAAATTTGAATCTTCAAAACCCACTGAAAAAGTATCTATAGGATTTTTACTCAATAGAGACATATAAGCGACAACAGCACTAGAATCTATTCCGCCACTCAAAAAAGCTCCAACCTTCACATCAGCTATCAATCTTTTTTCAACAGCTTTTGTAAATAAATGATCAATCTTTATAATAGCTTCATCAATACTTATTTTTTTATTTATAATTGATTTTTTTTTCCAATATTTTTTTTTTACAAGTTGATTTCCATTATAAATTATTAATTCAGATGGATTTCCTCTAAATATATTTTTATAAATTGTACTGGGAGCCGATATAAAAAGAAAATTTAAGTATTCGGATATAGAATTATAATTAATACTTTTTTTTATCTCAAAATGCGAGACCAATGAATTTAGCTCAGAAGAAAAAAAAAATTTTTTATCTTTCAAGTAGTAATAAAGTGGTTTTTTTCCGTATCTATCAGTTGCAATTATTAATGAATTGATATTGCAATCCCAAATAGCAACTGCGAACATTCCATCAACATAATTTACGAAAGACTCGCCATAATATTCATACATTTTTAACAAAACTTCAGTGTCTGAGTTTGTTTTAAAAGAATACCCTAAATTAATTAAAATATTTTTTTGTTCTCTAAAATTATAAATTTCTCCATTTTGAATAAGTTGAATTGTTCCATCATCAGAATAAAAAGGTTGAGAACCATTTTCAATATCAATAATAGAAAGTCTAGTATTTGCAAAACATACTGCAACATCTTTGTAAATATTGTATGAAATTTTAATTTCATCTGGTCCACGATGCTTTATCTTTTCAACCATTGGAAATATTTCCTTTTTTTCGAAAATATTCTCAAAATCAACAATTCCAGTAATTCCGCACATTCAAACTAAATCTTTCTATAAATTATTATAAATTCTTAAAAATGAATTCATTGATTTATCTTTTAAAAAATTTTTTTCTATAGTTTTAATTGAGTTATTTATAACTCTATCATTGTTAGATATTTTTAAAATATTATTAAAAATTTGATAAACATTTTTGATACTATCTTTTTTAAACAAAAAACCATTAATTCTATTATTAATTACCCAATCATTAACGTTTAGAAGTTTTGTAATTATACAAATATTGCCTGACGCCATTGCCTCTAACATTGTATTTGAAAGCCCCTCACGGATAGTTGGTGAAAAAAAAATATGTGAATTTTTTAAAAAATATGAGAAATTCTCAGAATAATCAATTATTTTAACATATTTAGAAATTTTATTTAATTTTATAAAGCAATTTATCTTATTTTTAATTGATAAGTGATCTCGATGAATTTTTTTTTTTGATAAAACTAAAATCAAATTATACTTAAATCCATTAACAAATAATTTATGCCACACTTTAAGACAAAATAAAGGTCTTTTGTCGTAATTATAGTATCCAACATAAATCATATTTTTATAATTATTATTAAAAATTTTTTTTTTAAAATATATTTTTTTATATTTATTAATATTAACTGAATTAGGTATAAATATTATTTTTTTTTTTAAAAAATTATTATTATTAAATTCATTTAAAAAAGCTGGTGAAATACATATTATGATATCAGATAAAAAAAATATTATTGAAAAAAAAACAGATTTTTTTATTAAATAATTATAATTATCTTCTCCAAAAGAGCTTAATTTTATAATAACTTTTTTTCTTAATAATTTTAAGATAATACATATAAAAATATTTTTATATGTAATTCCATGTATGTGAGCTATATCTATTGAATCTTTATTTAAAAATAAATAAAAAAAAATTTTTACTAATAAAATTGATTTTGATATTAAACTATTATTTGTTGAATAAATCCTTGTATATTTTTTTTTTTTAAAAATACTAGTACTTAAAATTTTACTATAAGTAAAAGTTAATAATTTAAAATCAATTTTGAACTTTAAGGCATTTATTATTTGCTCACATTGCACACTAGCACCTGAGATCTCTGGTAAATATGAACTAACAACCATTAATATTTTTTTTTTCATTTATTTTAATAGATATTTATTAAATATATTTTCCCATTTTGAAATAATTTTATTAAATGAATATTTTTTAATTTCTTTTTTTTGATTAAGTTTTATTTTTTTATATAATTTTTGATTATTGGAAAGTAATAGCATTAATTCGCTTAATTGATTAAAGTTATTATTATTAAAAATTAAACCATTGTAATTATTTTTTATAATTGAATTATGCTTTGTTGTAATTATTGGAATTTGATATGACAAAGCATCTAAGGCAACATTTGACATACCCTCACTTGTTGAGGGTTGAAGTAATGCAAAACTTTGAGTATAGATTTTATCTAGATTATTATTGGGCCTCTTAATAATAACTTTTTTAGATAATGAAAGTTTTTTAATCAAAGATTTTAGCATTTTTTTTTCTGGTCCTTGACCTATAATAATATACTTCCAATTATTTTTTTTCATAACAAATTTACTAAAGGCTTTGATTGAAACATCAAAACTTTTATCAAGATGCAATCTGCCAACTTATAAAAATAATTTTTTTTTTTTATATCTATTATTTATTGGTCTTTTTGTAATAAAATTTGGTATAATATGGGTATTTCTTATGTATAAATTATAAAAATATTTTTTTATTTCTATAGTTTGAACAATTATTTGATTTGCAAAACGTAAAAGAATTATATTTAAAAAATTCCAAAAAAAAGATCTATCTATTGAAAATTTAGGATGAACTCTTTCTGAAACAATAATTGGTATATTTAAAAATAAGGTTGATATTATAATTAAAATATTTGGAACGTAATTAAAAGAAACAATTAAATCTGGTTTTTCTTTTTTGAAAATTTCTCTTAATTTAAAAAAACTAGGGATAAAAAATATAATTTTTTTTTTAAAAAAAAAAATATTTCTAATTTTAATATTTTTTTTTATCTTATAAAAATCTTTAACTTCAGGTCGAAGTTTGAATAAAGTAACATTATTTTTTTTGGAAAAATAATTTGCTAATTTTGACAAAATATTTTCAGAACCACCAGGGCCAAGATTATTTAAAAAAAAAAATATTTTTTTATTTTTTGTTTTCATAATTAATATTTATATAAATTTAAAATTTAAAAATACTTATATAATTTAAATAATATTTATTAGGAGAAAAATTTAATAATAAAAAAAAATAAATTAAATTATAACAAGTTATAAAAAAAACTAAAAAATGATTTATAAGTATTTTTTTATTAGCATTTTTTTTTAAAAATTTATTTATATTTGAACACAAAAATATATAAATTGGTATACAATAAAATAATAATCTATCAGCTACTGTTGAAAAAAAAACACTAAGTAAGATTAAAAATAATACACAATAACTCATGTTAATATAATTATATTTTATTTTATTTTTTAATAAAAAAATTATTATTAATGATGAAATAAATATTAATGCAAATCTAAAATATATACCACCACTTGTAAAATTTAAATTTTCTCCAAAATAATTAAGGTAAATTTCAAAGACAAAATTTAAATTTAACAATCCTATTAAACATAAAATAATCAATAATATTGAAATTTGATTGAAATTAATATTTTTAAATTTTATAAAAAATAAAATCAAAAAAATTGCAGAAGAATGAAAAAAAAAAGCACAAAAAAGAATTGCTAAAATATTAAAATAAAAAATTTCTTTTTTTTTACTTAACATTAATAAACAAATCGAAAAAGCAATACTTTGTTTTATATAACCTGCATTTAAAGTTATTAATATTAATGGAACGCTTGCAATTAGTCCAATCCAGGGTTCATCTTGTTTTTTTAAATATTTATCCAAAGCATATAATGAAAATAATGATGTGAAAAAAAGTAAAAAATAAAAATTTAGATTAAAAAAAATTAAAATTTTTTGTATAAGCATCCATCCATGTCTTATAAATGGTTCATTATTGAAGAAAAAAAAATTAAAATTTTTTAAATTATCAAAATTTAATTTGTACCAATAAGTATCTGCAAAAAAGTTTAATCTGGAAGTTAAAAAAAATAAAAACAGAAATAACGTTCCATACCAGAAAAAATTTTCTAATTTATTAATTTTTTTTGATATTATAAAACCGGCAACAGGTAATAAACAAAGAAAAAGTAAAATCATTTAAAATTTTTTAGAAATTGATTCAATATTTTTTTTTTATTAAATTTTGCTAGTATTTTTTTATTTAAGATAGAATCATTGATTTGAAATTTTTTTTTAGAATTTATTTTTATCAAAATTTTACTTTTTATGTCATTAATGTTGTTTGGATCAAAATAAGTACCTCTGTTAAAAGTAATTTCTTTAAATACTTTAATATTCGATAATACAAATTTAGTATTAAAAAAAGCACATTCTAAAATGGGAATTCCAAATCCTTCATATGTGGAAGGCATAACAAACAATTCAGTTTCAGTATAAAATTTATAAATTTTTGATGTTGGTAAATTTTTATGTAATTTAATATAATTTCTATACTTATTTTTTTTTACTAAATTTAAAATTTTTTTTTCTAGAATTCCTTGATTGTAACATATAAATAATTTTCCTTTATATCCATGGGCTTTGACAAGCTCAAATGCACGTATTAAATTTATTATATTCTTTCTTTTTTCTAAATGTGAAACAGCTAAAATAAAATTTTTTTTTTTA
>Ga0129324_10001584_pt1 | contig 14477 bp, 9 predicted proteins | sample CPBDNA_7_FD_96879 | JGI IMG/M metagenome (GOLD analysis project Ga0129324, IMG submission 96879) | Freshwater to marine salinity gradient microbial communities from Chesapeake Bay, USA - CPBay_Spr_15_0.2_DNA | ecosystem: Environmental > Aquatic > Marine > Coastal | place: USA: Chesapeake Bay... | reverse complement strand
GTTTTAGAAACATTAATGAAAATTCTAAAAAGGTTGACTTCCTCAGGGGTTATGGTTATCAGGGTGGTGCAAGCCGACGTGACTGGTCTGAAACCATTGCCGAATTATCTTATGGTAAAGACTTTAAAAAAGAGATTTTAGAAGCGGGGGGTTGGAGAATTGGGATGGGTGGATTCGGAGAAGTTCTCCCTTATCATGAAAACAAAATGTTTTTGAATTATGACAAACTAGACCAATGGGGATTGCCGACCATCGTTTTTGATGCAGAATTTAAAGAAAATGAAAGGAAAATGAAGGAAGACTGGAAAGTTCAAGCTGCGGAAATGCTTGAAGCTGCAGGTTGTAGGGATGTTAAAATAAGTGACAGTAACGCACCCATTGGCAAAGGAATTCACGAAATGGGTACAGCCAGAATGGGGCACGACCCCAAAACGTCTGTATTAAACAGAAATAATCAACTTCATACGGTTCCAAATGTCTATGTTACGGATGGTGCTTGTATGACTTCCTCTGCTAATCAAAATCCTTCCCTGACTTATATGGCACTTACCGCCAGAGCAGCAAATCATGCAGTATCTGAATTAAAAAAAATGAATTTATAGTGTAAGCTTTGGTTCAATTTTAAATGATTTTAAATTAAGTTTTTTTTTAAAGCGTTAAACCTTTCCCCTTATTTTATTTCAAAGAATAACTATTAATTTATTTAAATACAATGAACAACTTTAAGAATACTCTTTTGACCCTTACTTGTCTTATTCAGCAGTTACTTTTTGCTCAAATTAACACGCAAAACATCGAGATTGTTAGAGACAACTATGGAGTACCTCACATTTTTACTAAGACAGATGCAGAATTGGCATATGGCTTGGCTTGGGCACATGCAGAAGACGATTTTAAAACTACGCAACAGGCTTATTTGGCTGGAAACTCACTATTGAGTAGGGTTATTGGTAAAAATGGCTTAGGAGCCGATTTTATAGCTCAGTTTATCGGAAGTGAAAAGCTAATTGATGACAATTATCAAAAAAATATTAGTCCTGAATATAAAAAAGTTCTCGAGGGCTATGCAGCTGGAATTAATAGCTATGCAACGCATCACCCTGAGGAAGTTTTAAGCAAAAAGCTTTTCCCAATAACACCAAAGAAGATGATACTTTATGCACAGCTTCAATTGTTTGTTTCCTCTAAAGGTGACTATTGGGTGAAAAATATTCTTAATGATAAAATTAAATACGATCCACCTGCTGATGAAGTAAAAGGATCAAACACTTTTGCTTTTAACAGCTCAAAAACAAAGGATGGGAATACTTATTTGGCGATCAATACTCACCAACCCCTCGATGGCCCCACTTCATGGTATGAAGCCCATTTGTGTAGTGAAGAAGGGACCAACATCATTGGTTCGCTTTTCGCTGGGGGCCCAAACATATTGATCGGAGCCAATCAAAACTTGGCATGGGCTCATACAGTAAATATTCCTGATAAGACGGATGTTTTTGCCCTAGAAATGCACCCTACTAAAAAGAAGCACTACCGTGTCGACGATCAATATTTAAAACTTAAAACCCATCGCGCAAAATTATACATCAGTGTTTTGGGAATTCAAATAAAAATAAGTCGGAAATATTATGAAAGTATTTTTGGTCCTACTTTAAAAAATGAAAATGGGTATTTTTCGATAAGAACTCCCTCCCTTTTTGAAATTGGGGCTTTAGAGCAATGGTGGCGGATGAACAAGGCAAACAGCTTTACGGAGTTTTACAATATCCTAAAGACAAAGGCAATTCCAGGATACAATATCGGATATGCTGACCGCAATGACACCATCTTTTATATTTCTAATGGATTGATTCCCAAACGAACGCCGGGCTATGACTGGGCAAATGTAGTACCAGGAAACACATTAAAAACCCTCTGGACCGAAACTTATGACATTGAAGAATTACCACAACTAATCCAGCCTAAATCTGGCTATTTCTATAATGCCAACCACTCCCCTTTTAAGTCAACTGAGACAAATGAAAACCCTGACTCAAATCTTTTCGCAAAAGAAATGGGGTTTGAGCAATATGACAATAACAGATCCACAAGAATTAAAGAACTGATTGATCAATATGATTCTTTAGATTATAATGATTTTAAGAGAATAAAATACGACATGCGCTATCCTACCCCCTTCAAATATAGTTGGATGAATGTTGATTCCTTGTTTACACTAAAAGCTAAAGACCATCCTCAAGTGGCTTCGATTATTACTCAAATTCAAAATTGGGATCGAGAAGCTGCAGCAGATTCCTATGGTGCCGGAGCTTATGGGATTTTATATTCTAAACTTAAAAAGTATTACAGTAAACTCCCTTCCCCTAAGGTTTTCAGAGAAATAGATTTAATTAATGCGCTAAATGATACTAAACTTCATATGGAAACCTATTTTGGGACTACAAAAGTAAAATTGGGAACTTTCCAAAGATTGGTCAGAGGTAACAAAGATCTTCCAGTCTCTGGTTTACCCGATGTTATTTCCTCAATGGGATCAAAACCTTATAAAGATGGGAAAACTAAAGTTGTCAGTGGTGAATCTTATATAGAATTGGTGAAATTCACACCAGAGGGTGTGGAAATTGAATCTTCAATTTCTTATGGAAGTTCAGATCATCCAGATTCCCCTCACTATGACGATCAGATGGAGATTTACACCCAGTCAAAAACTAAAAAAATGACATTTGATAAAAAAGAAATATATAAAAACGCTGAGCGAATTTATCATCCTAAATAAGCTAAGAAGGATTTAACGCTTCCTCATAAACAGATTCATAGTCTTTAATTATATTATTAATATCGAATTTCTTTGATACTTCAAAAGCATTTTGTTTGAATTGTTCGTGGCGACCTTTATCCTCTAAAATATGGAGTGCCTTTTCAGCCATCGCATCAATATCTCCCAATGGACAAAGAAAGCCTGAAAATCCGTCTTTAACTACTTCTGAAAGCCCTCCAACATCGGAGCAAATTACTGGCACTTTGTGCGCCATCGCCTCCAAAGCAGAGAGGCCAAAACTTTCTTGCTCAGAAGGCAATAAGAATAAATCTGAAAAACAGAGAATTTCATCAATTTCATTACTGTTCCCTAGAAACATGACCGCATTTTCCAATCCGTTAGATCGACAATATCGCTTTGCCTTTTCTTTGTCAGGACCATCTCCGACCATTAATAACTTTGACTGAAATTTTAAATGTATTTTTTCAAAAATTTTAATTACATCAATTACTCTTTTCAAAGGTCTAAAGTTACTGATATGTGTTATAATGGTTTGATTTTCTTTATTAAGAAATCCATTATCACAGGGAACAGTTCTGGAACTATATTTTTCTGAATCGATGAAATTAGGAATTACTTTTATCTCTTTTTTAATTTTAAATAGTCTTTCAGTATCCTCTTTTAAACTTTGAGAAACTGCAGTAACATATTCAGAATTATTAATACTAAACTGTACTGCCGTTTTATAGAAAGGATGACTCCCGACCAGCGTAATGTCTGTTCCATGAAGCGTAGTTATCATCGGAATAAAAACGCCTTCATCTTCCAACATTTTCTTGGCCATATAGGCAGCATAGGCATGTGGAATTGCATAATGGACGTGGAGTAAATTGATCTTATAGGTTTTAACAATATCAACCACTTTGCTTGACAATGCGAGCTCGTAGGGCTGATATTTAAACAGATCATAAGTGGGTACGTTTACTTCATGGAAATGAAGCTTGGAATTCAAATTTTCTAACCTTACGGGTTGTTTGTAGGTTATAAAATGAATTTCATGACCTTTTTTGGATAAAAAAAGTCCCAATTCAGTTGCGACGACACCACTTCCTCCAAAGGTAGGATAGCAAACTATAACAATTTTCAATAGGTTGTTTTTTAATTAATTATCGAATCATAAATAAGCTGTTGTATTCTTGTACGAATATTGTGTGAGCCTAACAAATTATTATCCATGGTTGGATAAGTTCGATTGGACAAAAATACATAAATCAAATCTTTCTCAGGGTCGGCCCAAGCATAAGTTCCCGTAAATCCCATGTGACCAAAACTTCCTAAACTAACGCAGCCACACGTAGAACCTTCTCCTTCTAACTGAGGTTTATCAAAACCAACGCCTCTCCTATTTCCTTCAGAACAATAATAGCATTGATTGAATTGATCAAAAGTATCAGAATTAAAATAACGTTTGCCCTCGAAATAACCTTTATTGAGATAAAGCTGCATGATCCTTGCTACTTCTTCTGCATTTGAAAACAAGCCTGCATGTCCTCCTACTCCTCCCAAAAGAGCTGCTCCCATGTCGTGTACATAACCTTTAAGTTCACTGTGACGAAAATATCGATCATATTCTGAGGGAACAATTTCATTTTCAGGAATGATCCCTAGCGGCTTAAAAAGGGTTCGCTTTAACCCCAAAGGCTCGTAAATTTTATCATTTGAAAGGATGTCTAGGGATTCGTCGTATTTATTTTCTAAATAGTCCTTAAATAAATAAAAAGATAAATCTGAATATTTAAAATACAACGAATCTAACAAAGGGCTGTCGATTATCATTTTATCTATTTCTTCTAAAAAAGTAGATTTTAAATATAAATTTTTGGCAACTGGGATTCGATATTTATTATTAAAATTAGACCTAAAGTATTTTTTTTTGGGATATGAGTTTTCATCCAAGGTCTCTTTATAAAATGGAATCCATGGTGTCAATTTTGCATAATGTGACAAAACCGCTTTGATTGTTAAATTGGACTTGTTGGTGTTTTTTAGTTTTGGAAGTAGTTCAGCCATTTTACTTTCCAATTTGATCGACTTGTCATCAAACTCCTGCATTAGCAAAGGTAAGGTGGCTAATATCTTTGTTAATGAAGCCAAATCATAGACATGATGATTCGCTACTTTAATTTTCTTTTCATAAGTATGATACCCAAAACTTTTTTTATAAATGGTCTTGCCCTTTCGAGAAATAAATATCTGTAAGCCGGGAGTCATAGCGGAATCAATCGCTACCTGAGCCAATTGATCAATAAGTTTGAGTTTGTCCCTATCTACTCCAGAAACAGACAGAGGAATATGATCAATTTTACTTTTTGAAGGAAGAGAAATTCCGGAACCCTGAGGGAAATGTGTTGAAATACTTACTGGAAGTTTCCCCTTTATGCTTTTAAGTCCTGCCAAAATATCAGCACTGATTTCTTGGCTTTCAACACTATTTTGATAACTGACCACTATGGCCTCTATCGACTCTAATTCCTTAAAGTCCATTAGGGCATAGGGTTTTACAAAAACGTCTAATATTACCTGATGATAGGCCCCAATCTCCTTAATCAAAGTGATTTCATCTTTAGAGAAACTCGCAGACTTCCATGGAGTTTCATTTGATCGGTGAAAGCTTATGATGACTTTTTCATAAGGCGCCAAAGATTTTAACGTGCTCTCAATTCCATTTAATTCAATTGAGGTTAGATTGATGTGCTTTTTGAGCTGTTTAACAAATGGTGCCCCAGCGGCATCACCCATTTTGAGATGAGCATATTTGGAAATTGTATCAAGGGGAAGCAGATTATTATCGTTTTTGAGAAGGGTAATGCTTTCCGCAAAGGCATCTTGGATCAATAAAGAATCGAGTCTTGTATTAATTTTACCTAAAAGGTTATTTCTAGTTATGGGTTTATAATTGGAAAGACCTACTTTGTATTTTGCTTTCAGTATTTTCTTAACCGATTCTTCCAAACGAATATTGAGTTGGGGAGTATTTAATACCGCTTGTTTAATCTTATCAATCCCTAAGGGAATATTATTAGAAATTAATAAAACATCATTTCCGGCAATAAAAGCAGCCAGATCAATATTGTCCAGCTCCGTATAATCTGAAGCTCCTTTCATGTTGAGTGCATCAGTAACAATCAACCCGTTGAACCCCAATTGTTCTTTTAAAAGCTCAGTGACCACCTTGTAAGACAATGAGGTAGGTAAATTACTACCTGTCAACGCAGGCACATTGAGATGGGCTACCATTATGGAAGAGATTCCATTCTCTATTAGTTTTTTAAATGGCAATAATTCATTGTTTTCTATTCTGTCTCGATCAAATGAAAGAGTGGGTAGCGTCTTATGAGAATCTTGAGCCGTATCTCCATGTCCTGGAAAATGTTTTCCTGAAGTCAATCTACCAGCATCGTGGTGTCCTCGCATAATCGCCAAACCTTTTCTAGCAACAAGAGTTGGTGATTCGCCAAAAGAACGATTACCAATTATTGGGTTGTTTGGATTGGTGTTTATGTCAAGAACTGGCGCATAACTCATATGAACGCCTAATGCCTTCTCCTGCTCTCCCATTCTTTGACCAATTTTTCTTAGGACTTCCTCATTCTTGGCAGCACCCAAGGTCATGTTCCATGGAAAAGCAACAACCGAGTCTAATCGCATCGCTACGCCCCATTCTGCATCCATACTGATCAACAGCGGTATTTTAGAAACAGATTGAAATTCATTTAACCACTTTGATTGTTTGTCAGGACTTCCCAATGAAAAAATCAATCCACCGAGATGATGTTTTACAATCAGTGATTTAATCTCTTCAAAATGCTTTTCGTCTTGCTCAGAAAATACCATTGGAACAAAAAGCTGGCCAACTTTTTCGTCTAATGTCATGTTTTGATACAGGCTGTCCACCCATTTTTTTTGAGCTTCCACGGCATCACTCAAAAGGGGGTCAGGTTGTTGTGCGCACACAGTAGTTACACAAAGGGATAAGAAAATAAATGACCAGAATTTCATTTAAAAGACGTTAAAAATAGCGAGAGTGCCAGCTCAAGGCAGCTGGAATTTCCCATTGGGTTTCATATTCTCCTTTGTCTAGTACTAAATTATTAAAAACGATAACACTAGAAGGAATCAGCTTTTTCTTTGCCATTTTTCTAAAATCTTTAAGTGGAATGTATCGAATGTGTTCCTTATTTCGGTAAGTAACATTCATTTTATCCATAAGTATTACGCTAAACTCCTTTTCAATGGATTGAATAAAACGAACGGAAGCGTCAATTGAACATCCTGAGGCAGACTGGATTGACTCATTTAATCCCAATATAATAAACCGATCATATCGAAAGTCAACCCCAGCTTTAAGTTCACTTCCATGTGCTGTCCACTGGGTTAAAAAACCTTGTGAAGCAACTTTAATCTTAGCCAATTCTTCCTGGGTAAAAACCCTATCGGATTGATAAATCCAAACTCTGGCGTGAGACGGTAATTCGGAAAAAGGGATTTGCATAATTTATAGATCTTCAGCGGTTGCTATTAATTCAGCGATATCCTTAACCTCTATATCATTTTCTTTTTCTTTGTTTTTAACACCGTCGGTCATCATGGTATTGCAAAAAGGACAACCCGCAGCAATTATTTCAGGTTGAGTTTCCAAAGCCTGTTCGGTTCTCTCAATATTAATGTCCTTATTCCCCTTTTCAGGTTCTTTAAACATCTGAGCGCCACCAGCTCCACAACAAAGACCTTTTGACTTACAACTTTTCATCTCGACAAGTTCAGCATCAAGTTTTCTAATGAGGTCTCTTGGGGCTTCATAAACTTGATTTGCCCTACCCAGATAGCAAGGATCGTGATAAGTGATTCTTTTGCCTTTAAAATGACTTCCAGAAATTGTAAAACGTTCTTCTTTTAATAACTTATTAATAAACTGAGTGTGGTGAACCACTTCATATTTACCCCCCAACTCAGGGTATTCATTTTTAAGTGTATTGAAACAATGCGGGCAAGTCGTTACGATCTGCGTTACTTCATATGCATTCATCACTTCGATGTTTGCCATGGCTTGCATTTGAAATAGAAATTCGTTTCCTGCTCTTTTGGCTGGGTCCCCTGTGCAACTTTCCTCAGCACCTAAGACAGCAAAAGAAACATCCGCTTTATTAAGGATCTTAACAAAGGATTTGGTAATCTTCTTTGCGCGGTCATCAAAACTGCCTGCACATCCAACCCAAAACAAGACCTCGGGTTTCTTACCTTGCGCTGTCAATTCAGCAAGAGTGGGAACTTGCATATTTTTAAATTTTATTGTTGTTCTTTTCCATCGTCAAAAACTTCAATGGTAATTTCTTTTTCGATCAGATCAGTAAATTTTCCGTTATATCGTGTCGCTTTTACCAAGTGATTGTCGATCCAATGGTAGTTTCCACCTCTAGGTTTTCCCATCAAAAGACTGTGGTATTTAAAACCATTTTCTTTTAACCAAACTTCAGTAACTTCACGATGTGCCTCCACTCTTGATGTGAAAAAACAAATCAGATGACCATCTTCATACCATTTGTTTAATGTTACTAAAGCATCTGGATAGACCATAGCCGTTGCCATTCTTTCTGGTTCTTCATTGGGAACGTCATCACAAATCGTTCCGTCAATGTCGATCAAGTAATTCTTAATCCCTTCTGGTAGCACTGGACTAACTTCTTCTCCATTTTCTACTTTTCTATGCAAATAATTTTCTGCCTCTTCTTTTTCCATTTTATTGGTTTAAATTAATTTTCGTTTACCCATAGCAATCGATCCTGATTATTAAAGGGCCAGGGTGCTCCGTTATTTTCGATGTTACTCATCATATTGTTAAGATCTGTCGGGGCAGCAGATTCTTCCATTACTAAATACTGTCGCATATCCATGATAATAGACAATGGGTCTATATCCACTGGACAAACATCAACACAGGCATTACAAGAAGTACAAGCCCACAATTCTTCGCGAGTGATATAGTTATCTAACAATTGATTTCCGTCTTCTTGAAAGCTGCCGTTTTTCTCAATATTTTTTCCAATTTCTTCCAATCGATCACGGGTGTCCATCATGATCTTTCTAGGAGATAAAAGCTTACCTGTTTGGTTTGCTGGACATTCAGAGGTGCACCTTCCGCATTCTGTGCAGGTATAGGCGTTTAAAAGCTGAACCCAGTTTAAATCAATTGCATCAGAAGCACCAAACTTATCTGGAACTGCACCATCCGCAGGAACTGCATAAGGATCTGCATTTGGGTCTAGCATCAGTTTTACTTCTGCTGTGACTGTAGGGTTGTTTTTAAAAAAACCTTTAGGGTTTAGATTGGCAAAATAAGTGTTGGGAAATGCCAAAAGAATATGAAGGTGTTTAGAAAAGTATAAGTAATTTAAAAATATTAATATGCCTATGATATGCAACCACCAAAAGGTTCGTTCTAAAACAACCAGACTTTCCATTGAAAGTGATGAAAACAAAGGGGCTATGAATTGAGAAATCGGAAAGCTCCCTGCTTTAATGTAATGAGGTGCACTGATGTTTTGAAGGAGTAAGTCTGTAGCATTCATCGAAAGAAAGAGACTCATCAAGACAATTTCGAAATAAAGAATATAGTCCGCGTCTTTCTTTGGCCAACCTTTCATTTCAGAACTTAAGAAACGTTTTATTTTTATTATATTTCTTCTGATCCAAAATAAAACAACAGCAACAAGAACCAAAGCCGCAAGGATTTCGAAAGAGGCAATAAGCACATTGTAAAATCCACCTAAATAAGGAGCAAACAAACGATGCGTCCCAAAAAGACCGTCTAAAATTATTTCTAATAATTCTATATTAATGATGACAAAACCAACATATACAATGACATGAAGACTACCGGCGATGGGTTTGGTTACCATTTTTGATTGACCCAATGCCATTCTGACCATATTGCCCCAGCGTTTCTTTGATTGATCTTTACGTTCGATGTCTTTTCCCAAAAGAATATTGCGTCTGATAGACAATATGTTTTTGGTAAAGAAAAACAATGCTGTGATTAAAAGTAATGCAAAAACAATGTTAGGTAGAAATGCCACGTTTTTTATTTATTATTTTCCTTCGATTTTTCCTCTTTATCTTTTTTTCCAAATAAGGAAAAATGCACGTATCGTTTGGGATGGCTTTTTAAATCACTCAGCAAATCTTCTAATTCCTTAGAAGCTTGAGAAAGGTTTTGGTATAAAGTTTCGTCTTTAACCAATTTACCCATCGTTCCATTTCCTGATTCAATGGTGGCAACAATACCATCTAAACTTTTAATGGTATTTGTAAACTTAGATATTGCAACCGCCAAATTGGCTTGTGAAATAGAATCTGTTATTGTTTTTAAATTATCAGAAGTATCTGCAAAATTCTCAAAGGTGTTGTCGATATTAGATTGATTTTTTTTCAAAATCTCAACCAATGAAATTGAAGCATCATTTATTTTACTCGTTGAAAGTGACAGATTTTTTAAAATTGATTTAAGGTTTTCCTGACTATCATTATTTAGAATATTACCCACCCCAATGAAAAGGGAGTCCGCACTGGTCAACATATTTTCGATCTTCAATTGCAGCGGTTCAATCTGCTTGTTGATCAATTCTGTTAGCCCTGGTTTCAAAGCAGAAATTAGCGTATCGCCAGATTTAACTATGTTCTTAGAATCAAAAACTGGGTCAATCTGAATTGCCTTACCCCCTATCAGTCCCGCTTCATAAAGTATCGCCTCACTTTGAGGAGAAAAATCGAGTTCATTTCTGACAGACATCGTGATTAAAATTCTTGTCGTATTGGGTAAAAAATCAATTTTCATAATTTTACCTATAACAAGACCATTGATGGTAACCTTTGCTCCCTCTACCAGTCCCTCCACTTCTTCATAGACCGTATAGATAATTTTGTCTTTTTCGAAAAATGACTTTCCTTTTAAAAAGCTAAATCCAAAAACAAATAACAAAATTCCTCCAATTACAAGAAAAGCTGTTTTAATTTCACGTGATAATTTCAAGTTTCAATTTCTTTGAGATGAATACAAACTTAATATTTTTTATTTACTTTATCTTTACTTCCCCTTGCCTAATGCCTCATCTAATCTAATCTTTTTATTGTTCTTAAAGGAAACAACAAAAGCTGATTTATATCCCTTTTTCTCGGCTTTTCTTTTTAATTTTAAAATGTTCTTATAACTTGTTTCTTTTGCAAAATAGTACCGATACAGAACGCCTTCTTTTTCTCTGTAGATGGGACTTAAACCTTTAAAATTATAAGATTTTGCTTCAATTCGGTTTTTGCTTGCTGCAACTTGTACTCTAAAATAGATTGTAGAATCACTTTCAATTGGTTCAGCCTTTAAAGGAACATCTACACCTTTTGCTTCTGAAAAAATCTCATTTTCCTTAACTCCAATTCCAAGTTCATTTTTATATTTGATTATGGCTTTTGCTATGGAAGTCGACATTTCATCTTGACCCTTTTTAGAATTCAAATAAGCTCCTTCCTTTATATTGGTCAAAAAGCCAGTTTCAACAAGAACACTCGGCATATAAGTATATTTTAAAACGACAAAACCTGCTTGCTTTACGGTTCTGTCTTTTCTGGACAGGTTTGCAACAAAACTTTTCTGTATCGTTGCCGCCGCAACAATGCTTTGATCCAAGTATGTTTCTTGCATTAGTGTCAACCCGATAACAGATTCAGGATTGTTAGGATCAAAACCATCATAGTTTTTCTCATAATCTTCCTCATAAAAAATAACAGAATTCTCTCTTTTTGCGACCTCAAAGTTTCTTTGATTGGCATGTAGTCCAAGAACAAATGTACCTGCTCCATAGGCTTGTGAGGTGTGAGCATCGCAATGAATTGAGACAAAAAGATCGGCGTCAGCCTTATTTGCGATATTGGCGCGGTCAACCAATTTTACAAAAACATCCGTTTTTCGAGTAAAGATTACTTTAATATTCTGATTCTTTTCTAAAATTTCACCAATTTTTAAAGCAATCTTTAAAGCAATGTCTTTTTCAGAGTATCCATTCCCCCTATTCCCGCTGTCATGACCTCCATGTCCTGCATCAAGCACGACAATAAAGTTTTTTTGAGATAAATTCTGTGCTTTCAAAGGGATCATAAAAGTTCCCCACATGAGGTATAAAAAAACCAAAGTGAAAAGAAATTCGGTAATACGGGTTTTATAAAGCATTGAATAAAAACTTAATTCTGCATTCAACAATAAAAATATCCTTAATTTTGGATTCTTGATAAATGATCTAACACAAATTTAGGCTTATTCACTTTGCAAACAAAGTCATTTTATACAGTAAGTTTGTTAATATTTTTTTGGTTGCCCAGTTTGCTCGCACAAACGCAACCTGATTCACTTTACGTATCAAAGAAAGAAATTGTTGACGAACTTGATAAAACTAACATTCTTACTGATTCAATCGTAAAGGACACGCTCAATAAGAAAGAACCTACCTTATTGGATAAGGTTAAGTACAAAGCATCTGATTATGTTAAAATCAATCGAAAGGAAAATAAACTTTACTTATATAACGAAGCTGAGTTATATTATCAAGACATTGAGCTTAAGGCTGGAATTATTATATTAGACTATGCGGTGAATGAGGTAACGGCAGGAAGAATTACTGATAGCCTTGGGAATCTTAGTCAAACTCCAAATTTCAAACAAAATAATAGTGAGGTTAACCCCGACTCTTTGCGTTTTAATTTCGATTCTAAAAAAGCACTGATTTGGAATTCTAAAACTGCTGAAAGTGGCATGAATGTTTTTGCGGCTTTTACGAAAAAAGAAAACGATTCTGTTTATTATCTCAAAGATGCAAAGGTTACTACGGGAGGTGATTTGGACAAAGCAAGTTATTATTTTAGAATACGAAAAGGTAAAATGGTTCCCAATGGAAAAATAGTCACTGGGTTTACCAACATGTACATTGCTGATGTACCCACGCCTATTGCGCTGCCTTTTGCCTATTTCCCAACCACTCAAAACCAACAGTCGGGATTTATCTTCCCAACCATAGGAGAAAGTAACAACCGGGGATATTCACTTCAAAATGGTGGTTACTACTTAGCACTGTCAAAATTTTATGACCTTTCACTTACTGGTGATTATTATAGTAATGGTAGTTATGGATTTAGAGCGGATACCAAATACCGACTCATGTATAACTTTGGTGGAAATCTAAGTCTTCGTTTTGAAAACTTAATAAGTGGTGAGCGAGGTTTGCCTGATTATTCTAAATCTACTGTATTTAATATTCGTTGGTCTCATTCTAAGGATCCAAAAGCAAGTCCAAACTCAAACTTTTCAGCCTCAGTAAATTTTGGGACCAGTGATTATTTTAGACAATCCGTAAACCAATTGAACAGTCCTAATTTTTTGAATAACACCCTGAGTTCGTCAGTTTCCTACTCAAAAAGATTTCCAGGAAGCCCCAGTGTGAATATGTCGATGAATGCGAATATGAGTCAAAATTCGAGTACTAAAAGTGTTAACCTGACGCTTCCAACATTTCAAGCAAGCATGGAACGTATTTACCCATTTCAGCCAAAAACGAAGCCTAAAAAAGGAATTTTTCAAAACATTAACTTTCAATACAGTACCACTGCTCAAAACAGAACTACTTTTAATGACTCCGTTCTTTTCAAAAAAGGAATGTTTAAAAATGCGAAAAGGGGAATGCAGCACAGTATTCCATTAAGTACAAATTTTAAAATATTTAAGCACTTTAATATGTCCGCAAGTGCAAATTACAGGGAAGTTTGGACTCCCACAACTGTTCGTTATAACAATTATGACCCTTCGATCGACGGAGTGGTGAAAGACACAATTAAAGGCTTTGATGCTTTTAGAACTTACAGTTTTGGTGTAAGTGTGGGAACAACGGTTTATGGAACTGTTAACTTCAAACCTGAAAAAAGAATTCAATCAATTAGACACACCATAAGACCTTCAGTGAGCTTTAGTAGTGCGCCTAGTTTTGATCGTTATTATGATGAATACATAGATGATATTGATGGAGGGACAAGACAATATACTCGATTTGAAGGGGGGCTCTATGGTGCACCTTCATTGGGTAAGTCAAAAAGTATGGGGATCAGTCTTGCTAATAATTTCGAGGCAAAAGTTAAAAGTAGAGATTCTACAGAGACGGAGCTTAAAAAAGTACAACTGATCAAAACCCTAAATTTGAGTACCAGTTATAATTTTCTTGCAGATTCGTTTAAATGGTCAACGGTCAGAGCAAGTACAGGGGTGGATTTATTTAACAAAAAAATAGCTATTAATATTGGGGCAACATTAGACCCTTATGCTCTTGATGAAAATAATATTAGGATTGACGAATTTAATATTAAAAATGGGGCATTATTTCGAGTGACCAGAGCAAGCCTTAACACAGGATATCGGTTTTCGAGTAAGGATTTTGGTAAAAACAAAGATAAAAAGGAGGAAGAAGAGGAGGAAGAAGAAGAAGAAGAAGAAGAAATTGATTACTTTAATGAGAGAACTTCAAGTGGAGGACGAGATGATGATCTTTTTGGAGATACCATTGGGAGAAATAGAGAAGAAGAGGAAAAAGAAACAACTAAATATCCCTCCTATAGAACCGAAGTTCCATGGAAT
>Ga0129324_10001579_pt1 | contig 14503 bp, 12 predicted proteins | sample CPBDNA_7_FD_96879 | JGI IMG/M metagenome (GOLD analysis project Ga0129324, IMG submission 96879) | Freshwater to marine salinity gradient microbial communities from Chesapeake Bay, USA - CPBay_Spr_15_0.2_DNA | ecosystem: Environmental > Aquatic > Marine > Coastal | place: USA: Chesapeake Bay... | reverse complement strand
GCTTCCTTGCCCCACTTGTCGTCGATAATCTTTGGCTGGCTCATGGACCCTCCTTAGGTGGCTGGACATTCGTGAACGGTTGTCCTCGAACATGTCGGTGAAGACATCGGAACTATAGCAAGCGTTAGTGGGCTGACGTCGGGATTCTTTGAAATATTTCACCTCATTAAGAGACAAGTGGCTTGAGGAGAAGGGCTCACTTCCTCTTTGTCTCTACATCGGATGTTTCCGGGTGGTCAGGAGGTTCGCCAGTCTCTCGGCGGGCACCGAGTGCGCTTATCGCAATCGCTCCAAGAATGGCGGCGCCACCGATGATCTGGCCGGCCAGTACTGGCTGTCCGAGGAATATGGCCGAGCCCATAATCGCCACCACCGTTTGCAAACTCAGTAAAACGGACGCTGGCGCCGGTCCCAGTGAGGCCAACATGACGTACATCCCGGCCGTTCCTAAACCGGTGAAGGCACCTGAAACGACTAGGACCAGCCACGTTCGCACAGAGAAGTTTTCTAATTCTCCTAGCAGGAGAGCAAGCATCAGTGTTGAGGTCGCGACCCCAAAGGAGACCCACGTCGCGGCGACGATGGCAGGTGTTTTGGGGATAAGCCATTTGTTGACGAGTAGAAAGACAGCAACGCAACAGGCGGACCCCAATGCCATCGCGATACCGATCGGTTCAATAGCGACAGCGCGGCCGGTTGCGACGACCAAGGCTGCTCCAATGACGGACAGGCCCGCGGAGCCACCTGCTAGCCATGACCACCTTCGAAGTCGGAACGCTAAGGAGACTAAGAGAACGATGATTGGATACGTGTAGAAGAGTAAGGAAACGGAGGCAACCGTTCCGTAATTCAGTGCACTGTAGAAGAGCACAGCCTGCAGCCCGTAGACGAACGCGCCGAGCAGCACTGCTGGGATTCGTTCCCCCTTCTCTGGCAACACTGATTGACGGGTGATGACAACAATGATGAGGCATACAATCCCAGCAGCGAGATAACGAAATCCAACGGCTGCGAACGGCTTGATACCCTCTTCAACGAGAAAGGCTTGCAAGATCACTGTCGCACCAAAGAGCAGTACAGTTATGAAACCGATAGTGAGGCCGCGAGTGTGGGCGCTCATGTTGACCGACCGAGGAGTGAAATATGAGTGTTGTTGTTGCAGGAGGCAGTAAAGGAATCGGCCTTGAACTTGCACATGGTGTGACAGAGCCTGGGGAGAATGTTGTCATCGGGTATGGCTCCGATGATGCGGCCGCGGAGTTGGCCCGGGTGCGATTGGAGGCCGCCGGCCGAATCGTGACCATTGTGCGCGCTGATACCGGAACACAGGAAGGCGCGAAGGAACTTATTGCGGCCGCGGCCGCGCTGGCGGAACCGATTCGGGTGTTGATCCACAGCACCGTGCGGGTAGTTACTGGGCCACTGATGGAACTCAGTGACGAGGATCTTGCACACACTTTGGCTGTGAATGCAACGTCTTTGTTGTGGCTCACTCGTGCTGCTCGTCCACAATTTGAACGGGGAAGTTCGGTGTTGTACCTCACGAGTCGGGGTGTTCGTACTTACGTTGCCGGCTACGGCACAGTTGGACCGGCTAAGTCTTATGCCGACGGTCTTATTCGATACTTGGCTGTTGAACTTGCCCCGTTCGGCATTCGCGTCAACGGTCTCGCCCCCAGTACTCAGGACACCGACGCACTGCGTGATGTTTTTGGTGACCGGACCGACGAAGTTATCGCGGCAGCCAAAGCAAAGAACCCCAGTGGGCGACTTGTTGAGCCAGATGACTACTGCGCTACTGCGCGCTTCCTCATCTCCAGTGATGCGTCCATGATCACCGGTCAAACTTTGTTTGTATATGGGGGAGCCGATTTGCTGGGTTAGACCCAGGTTCTTATGCACCCGACCTGCGAAGCACTATGTCCATTGACTCCGTTGCAACACGGGCGTAGGGCGCGTTGATCGCTGAGACCAACTGCCGAACCTGTAGCACCTCGGAGCTGGCGAGTGGATAGTTACGTTTGGTTGGGCCGGCCGCATGCATTGCGTCAAGGTCAAACTGCGGTACCAGTGCCTTCAGGACCAACTCGTCGTCGTCATTCGTCCCAAATTTCTTGCGCAGTTCATCCTCAGTGGGTTGCTCGGGTGGATTTGCAAAGATTTCTGCGGCTCGAGGCGCGGCCATAATGCGATCAAGAGTGTTGGGCTCAATGGGAGCCGGAGTCTCCCCGTAGTAACCCGCGGCATACTGGACGACTTCGTCAGGTACCACGGAGTAGCGGTTTCCGGTAACAACGTTGAGCACGGCTTGGATGCCGACCAACTGACTAAATGGCGTCACCATCATTGGGTAACCCAATTCGCGACGAACACGAGCGGTCTCTTCGAGTACCTCCCCCATGCGGTCCGTCATCCCATACTGCTCGAGTTGGGCTTTCAATGTGCCGGTCATGCCACCAGGAATCTGGTGTTGAAGACTGAATAGGTCGTACTCGGCAAATTGGTTTACCAGATGCCCCTCTTGTTTTCCCACTCGCTCGAAGTGGTCTGAGACCGATCCCAGTAAGGCACCATTAACTGAATGCGTGTAACCCATGAGTTCAATATTGCGAATCATGCTTTCGGTACTGGGAGTTGATGGCCCGTTGGCCATCGAGCGCACTGTTGTGTGCAGCACTTTTACACCGAGGCGAACAGCCTCACAGTAGGCCATTCCAGAGATACCCATCAGGTTGTTGGAGTGCATCTCGATCGGTTTACCACCGGCGTTTTCCACGAAGGTAGGGACAAGTGTTCGTAGCCGGTCGGTATGAAGGACGCCCGCGGTGTCATATAAAAGAATCGTGTCGACCTCGGGGATGGCTGCGAGTTTACGGACCTTGTCCGCGTAGTACTCGTCGGTGTGAATGGGAGACATTGCGAAAATGACTGTGCCAGCAACTTCTGAGTCATATTGCTTTGCGATTCGCGCGAGACGAGCCATCTTGTCAATGTTGAATAGTCCATCGTAGATCCAGTAGCTTCGGACACCGTGCTCGTTGAGTTGCCGCATCCAGATGTCCATCAGTGCGTCGGGGGTGGTCCCGAAACTGATGCACGCATTGGAGCGCATCCCACCCCGAACAGGAGTGCGGCGGATAGCCCCCATCAACAGGTCCAGTCCCTGCCATGGATTCTCGCGCTTGTATTTAATCAGCACTTCAAAGAAGGAACTAGCGGCAGCATCAATTACTTTGAAACCTGCGCGGTCCAAAATGGGTGCCACAGGTAATGCCATAGCGGCTTGCATGCGCATGCCCCACAAACTTTGTTGCCCATCACGAAGTGTGCTGTCAAGAAAATCAATGTGGGTCATGGTTGCTCCTTAATTGGGTTTATGAGGGTTGCACGTAGTTCGTTTTTCAGGACTTTCCCCGCCCCGTTACGAGGAAGGGTCAATACCTGGTGGTACTCCTTTGGGCGTTTGTAGCGGGCTATGTTCGCGATGCAGTAGGCGTCAAGGTCTGCCTCTAAAATTATGCTGTTGGTTGAGGGGACGATGAAGGCCACCACACGTTCACCCCACTCGTCATCGGGCACTCCTATGACAGCGACGTCAGTCACTGTGTCGTGGGAGAGGAGAACATCTTCCACCTCCCGGGGGTAAACATTGGCCCCACCAGTAATGACGAGATCTTTGCTGCGGTCGAGCAAGGTGAGTGCACCATTATGAAACACCCCGATGTCACCGGTATGAAGCCAGCCATCGCGTATTGTCTCGGCCGTTGCGGTTGGCCGTTCCCAATACTCCGACATGACGGTTGGGCCTCGAACGGTGATTTCCCCAGGCTCCCCATCGGGCAAGGTCCGAGACTGGTTGTCAACAACGCGCACCTCGGTTCCGATTCGTGGATAGCCGACGCTGCGCAGGAGATCAAGATCTGAAGAGGCAACAGCACTGCCGATGCTTCGCGAGTCCAAGGCGGTGATTGTGCATGGAGTTTCACCTTGACCGTAGCCATTCCAAATTCGTGGGCCGAATACTTCGACCCCCGTTACTAGGTCATTGACCAGCACCGGTGCCGCACCGACAAGGACCGTGCCCATTTGATCGGCTGCGCGCGGGTCTGCCTCGGGAGCATTGACAAGTCGCCGTAGAAGAACCGGTGGGGCGAACAGACTCAGGGCTGGCTGCTCCGAGAGCAGGGACCACGTCTCGGCGGGATCGGCGGTGCATGACTCAGGGACGACCTGGCGTCCCCCTCGAGCAATAAAAGGAAGTGAAAAGAGCCCCCCTGCGTGGCTCATGAGAGCTAGATGAAGTAACCCCGATCGTTCATCGAGGTGCTCGACATCACTGAGATAGGCGAGGGTCATCGCCATTAGGTTGCCATGTGTGAGAACAGCACCCTTGGGACTTCCTGTGGTTCCACTCGTGTAGAAGATCCAAGCTGGATCGAAGGAATCCATTTCCCGCGGCTTGTCGGTGTGATCAGCAACGTTCACCTCCCGGCATTCAAGCATGGGGCAGGGAACTATCTCTGAAGCCAACTCCTCCGCCTTGTTGGTTGACACCAAACATAGGGATGATCGCGAATCGACAAGTAATGCCGCCACTTCACGTGGATGGAGCATGGCGCTAAGAGGGATGGCTGTTGCACCGGTCCACCAAATTGCGAGAAGGTACTCGAGGTAATCAGGGCTGTTTTCGGCGTAAATTGCAACACGATGACCAGGACCGATGCCATGCCGTTTGGTCAAGGTATGTGCACGCCCGGCCACTTGCTGGGCGAGGCTGCGGTAAGTCGCGATAGGTCGGTTGCCAGATGCCAGCGCTACCGAAAAAGGAACACGCTGCGCAGACGCACTCAGGAGTTCTGCAAGATTCATTGGCTCCGCGCCTCGAGCAGTGTCACCGCCACGGCGGCCTCCTCCACCCCAACAAGTCCTCCGCTGTTCTCAGCGAGTGCGACCCGCGCACCGTCAACCTGACGCGCCCCCGCACTACCTCGCAGTTGAGTGACGAGTTCATGAATTTGCGCTAGTCCCGTAGCGCCGATCGGGTGACCGCGTGACTCCAGCCCACCTGAAGGGTTGACGGGAATGGAACCACCGATAGCGGTGTCACCGCGCTGCGCTGCTGCTCCTCCGTCACCGTAAGGGACAAGCCCCATGTGTTCTATCTGCTGTACTTCGCCCACTGCTGTGGCGTCGTGTACTTCCGCGACGTCAACGTCCGCGGGTGTGAGTCCTGCTTCTTTATAGGCTCGAAGGGCCGTGCGATGACTCACGTGGTCCTCGGGGTTTCGACCATCCCAAGCACCACCGTGTCCTAGGGCGATGCCGCGAATGACAATGGCCCGCCGGGGAGAGGCAGCATCGACGAGATGTGACACTACCGCTGCCGCTGCCCCGTCGCTGATGGGTGAACACATCGGAACCGTGAGTGGCCACACAACTTGTTTGCTCGCGAGAATCTCTTCTACTGTAAAGGGTTTTTGGAATTGAGCATTGGGGTTGTGAACTGAGTGCATGTGATTCTTTGCGCTCACTGCAGCGAACTGTTCGGCAGTGCTGCCAAACCGGGTCATATGATCGCGCGCAAATGCGGCATATATGTCCATAAAGACTGTGCGGCTAGCCAATTCGATGGCATCCTCGGGTGCCGGTGTTCCGCTGCCCCAATCAGATAGCCGAGCAATGCTTTCTTCGCGATGAGCGACGTCCCAACTTCCTTCGAAGGCAGCCAAGATCGCATCAGGTTTGGCCTGGGTCATCACCTCAGAACCGACGACCAAAGCATGTCGTGCCATTCCGGCGCGAACGTAGGCGGTTGCAACCTGGAGCGCGGTTGTTGCGCTACAACAGGCATTTTCCACATTAATGATGGGGACAACACCGAGATCAATCCCCGACAGCGCTAGTTGCCCGCGGATTCCGTGTTGTCCGTCCATTGCCCCTTGGGTGGAGTTTGCAAAGACAACAACCTCGATGTCAGTTGGAGCAATCCCAGAGTCAATGATGGCAGCGGCTGCCGCAGTAGCAGCCAATGACGCCACTGTTTCCTCGGGCTGCCGACCGAATGGGGTGATACCCACACCTGTTAGGACAATTGGGTCGTTCACGCTATATCTCCTTGTTCCATTTGGGTCCGATTAATTTGACTTTGGGTGTGGCTGTGGCCATTTGATTTCGCGTCATCTTTTTTAATAGAGAGGTATTCACTGAGCCAGCGTTCCGATTCTGAGACATGGACGGTGGCGGCCGCATGGGCTAGCGAAGGGTCGTGATCGGTGAGGGCATCGAGAATTAGTTGGTGCGCAGACAGGGTCATAGTTTTCATCCCGACCATTGAGGCGCGCCAGACGCGAGCACGCACAGCTCGGGAAGAAATTGCATCGAGGATTGAGCAGAGGCTCGTGTTGCCCGTTGCCTCTGCAATCCGAGCGTGGAAGTCCATATCGCGAATAACGAGTTCTTCTGGGTCGTGGGCCTCGCGCATCGAGACCATGCTTGCTCGAAGTTCATCAAGTTGAACCTCGGTGATCCGCTGGGCCGCAAGGGCTGTCGACGAGGGCTCGAGCAGTTTCCGCACCTCAAAAATGTCGGCGAGGGTTCTGTCTTCCATGAGGTCGATCACAAATGACAACCCGGAAAGCAGCAATTGGGGCTCAAGGCTGGTCACGTAGGTGCCATCTCCGCGTCGTACGTCAAGAACTTTTGCTTGGCTCAGCGCCTTGACCGCCTCACGAAGGGAGCTTCGTGAGATTCCCATAGATATGGCGAGTTCCTGCTCGGGCGGCAGCCGATCACCCGGCTTGATCTGGCCGCTTGTGATCAAATCTCGGATTTTAACGATAGTACTGTCGGTGACGCTCATCTGAGTTCAACCTGTTGAGAGGGCAGTTCACTGATTAATTTTAGAGTTTCCATTGTCTTGCTTCCTCCATGGCGCTAGTATGCAACAAACATCGGACCTTTGTGTAAGTAATGGGAATCCTGCTGGATACCTGAGTCGAAAGGATGGCCATGACCCTCACCCCGGATGATATTAAAGCGCTCGTCTCTACTTTTGATGCCTCTGACTGGGGTGAAATGTCCATCCGAATCGGCGACACGACACTCGAACTTACTCGAACGGGAAGGCCCCCTGAGACTTCGGCGGTGCGCCCTGCAGAACAGCCCCCCATCTCCCATCCCATAGCGCCTCCCGCGCAGCAGAATAGCCCCGCTATTACTCCCGCGTCCTCAGTTAATTCAGATTCAATCCCGCACCAGCCGGTGGTTGGAGCGAGCACCGCGGACGGTCATTTGGTCCGAGCCCCCTCGCTGGGACTCTTTTGGCGTTCACCGCAGCCGGGAGCACCAGAGTTTGTGACTGTCGGCCAAGAGGTTGACTCCGAAGACACGGTGGGCATCGTGGAAGTGATGAAATTGATGAACCATGTTAAGGCTGGCATGTCCGGCACTGTCATGGCTATTGAGCCGGATAACGGTCAGATGGTGGAGTTCGGACAACTCCTCGTCGTTATTCGTCCGCACGAGTAGCGACGTCCATGGCCTTACGAAGAGTTTTAGTCGCAAACCGTGGCGAGATTGCGGTCCGCATCATTCGCGCCTGCGCGGATGAAGGTGTGGAATCTGTCGCCATCGTGTCTGAAGCAGATCGAGAAAGCATGGCGGCCTACTTGGCCGATCATGTGGTGTGCATTGGTCCAGGTGCTTCGACGGAAAGTTATTTAGACATAAACAGGGTGTTGCAAGCAGCGCTTGCAACCGGCTGCGATGCGCTTCACCCCGGTTATGGCTTCCTCGCGGAACGCCCGGAATTGGCTGACGCATGTGTTGAGAACGGGATTATTTTTATCGGCCCCTCGGGTGAGACCATTCGTCGAGGAGGGGACAAGATTCAGGCGCGCGCGGTAGCAGAGTCAGTGGGCATCAATACCGGCGCAGGCAGTGCAGCGCTTGAGAACCTTGAGGAAGCGCGCGCCCAAGTAGAGGCAATTGGGTTACCTGTCCTATTAAAGGCGGCCGCTGGCGGTGGTGGGCGTGGAATGGTGCTAGTCAACGAAATTTCCGACCTCGATGAAAAGTTTGCATCAGCCAGCAACGAGGCCCTGCAAGCCTTTGGTGACGGTCGCGTTTATGTTGAAAAGTTCATCACGCAAGCACGGCACGTAGAAGTTCAAATCTTGGCCGACACGCATGGTCATGTCATACATCTTGGGGAACGTGACTGCTCCGCTCAGCGTCGATATCAAAAGGTCGTTGAAGAGGCCCCTGCTGTTTCGATACCAATGGAGGTGCGAGAGGCGCTGCATGTTTCTGCGGTTGAACTCTGCCGCGCACTTAACTACGTCGGCGCCGCAACGGTCGAGTTCGTGGTAGACGCAATCACGGGCGAGTTCGCCTTTCTTGAAGTGAACACACGGGTGCAGGTTGAACACCCAGTGACCGAACTCGTAACCGGAGTAGACATTGTTCGCGAGCAACTGCGGATTGCCGCGGGCGAATCATTGTCGATTACCCAAGCTGAAGTCCACCTCACAGGCCATGCAATTGAGTGCCGGGTTAATGCCGAGGACCCCCGCAATAACTTTATGCCTGCACCCGGTCGTGTGACCAAGTGGATTCCACCTCAAGGAGGGGGGGTCCGCGTCGATAGCCACGTATACGGAGGATATCTGATTCCGCCCTACTACGACTCGATGATCGCGAAGGTGCTCACGCACGGCTCTGATCGCGGTGACGCGGTAACGCGAATGGTCCGGGCACTCAAGCACCTGAAAGTCGATGGAGTGACAACAAATCGGGAGTTCCTGATCAGCGTCGTTGCCGACGAAGACTTCGCGCAACAGCGGCACCACACGCGGTGGGTCGAACAGGACTTCCTGCCCCGCTGGACAAATGAGAACCAAGACACCGAATCCAAGGAGAAGATGCCATCGTGACCGAGATCAAGTTCATCGACCAAACCCTCCGCGATGGTCAACAGAGCCTGTGGGGCATGCGAATGCGCGCGGGTCACAGCCTTCCCATTGCCGCCGATATCGACAACATGGGTTACCACATTGTGGACTTCACCGGCTCCTCGCTGATGGAGGTACTTGTTCGTTACTGCCGCGAAAATCCATGGGAGGGTCTTGACCTAGTTCGAGCCGCCATGCCGACGAGTCGGATACGCGCAGGATCACGGGCCAATGCGATTGTTGGAATGGGTTTGACGCCACGCTCGATCTTGGAACTGTGGGTCCGAACTTTGGTGAAGCACGGTATCGGCAGCATGTGGATCTTCGACTGCTTATTCAACCTTGATGAAATGAAGTGGATGAGCGGCATCGTGCAGGATGCAGGTGCCGAGTCTGCTCCGCAAGTGATGTTCGCTGATTCTCCGGTACACACTGACGACTTCTACGCAAATATTGTTCGCGAAATGTCTACTTGGGGTACTGAAACGATTATCTTGGGCGACGAAGCAGGTGTGCTTTCACCCGAGCGGGCAGCAACTTGGATACCGCGCATGGTTGAGGCTGCTAACGGGGTCCCGCTGGAAGCACATTTCCACAACACCACCGGGATCAGTACCCTGAATTACCTCACAGCTGCCAAAGCGGGGGTTCATATTTTGCATACAGCAATGGGACCGATGGCCAACGGTCCTTCTATGCCATCGGTTGACATTACTGCTGACAACATGCGTCGACTGGGCTTTGAGACCAACCTTGACGAGTCCCTGATACCACGCATCTCAGATCACCTCACCCGAGTTGCCGAGGCCGAGGGCTACACCCTCGGAGCGCCTCGGGAATACAACCTTGCGCACTCCGCGCACCAGCTGCCCGGCGGGATGACGGGCACATTGATCAATCAGTTACACCAATACGGAATGGGAGATCGTTACGGGGAACTCCTCGAGGAGATCAGTATCGTGCGTGAAGAGATGGGCTTCCCCATCATGGCTACGCCATATTCTCAACTTGTCGGCATTCAAGCCTTACTCAATCTTGTCAACGAAGATAGATACACGGTCTTCCCCGATGAAAACCTCATGTACTTGGCAGGTCACATGGGACCAATCCCGGGAGAGGTTAATGCTGAGGTCATGGATAAAGCTTTCTCCAGCAAGCGCGGTAAGGAATTCCTGGTGTGGGAACGGCCTGACCCATCGCTGAAAGAGATTCGCCATCAGTTAGGCGAAAACCTTTCTGACGAGGAACTGATTCTGCGTTACCTCATTCCTGGCCCTGATGTTGACGCGATGATTGCCGCGGGTCCGGTAAAGACCGACCTGTCCTACCCGGATTCACCCGAAGTCACCCTTGTGCGCGAAATGGTGGCGAACACAGCCTCCCAATACTTGGGATACTCGCAGGGCGATCTCAGCGTCACACTAAAGCGTTAAATACACCTTCGAATAAAGAAAATAGGAGTACTACCGTGGATATCGGTGCCTTGATTAGACAGAGTGCACGGCGTTTCGGCGATAAGCCGGCACTTGAATGTGAAGGCCGAGTTGTTTCGTTTAAGGAGTTTGACGCCGCAACTGATCGAATCGGCAACCAGCTCATTGCTCAGGGGCTGCTTCCCGGTGATCGAGTTGGGGTCATGCTGCCTAACGGTATTGAGTGTCTTGTTATGTACTACTCGTTGGCTAAATCCGGTTTAGTGCGTGTACCGCTGAACGAGAATGACACGCAAGCCCAGAACAGTTACAAGTTGGAAGATGCGGGTTGCCGAGCTGTCGTCCATAACGGTAACCGCCCACCGGGTGGTGCAGATATTATTTTTGAGGCCGATGTCTCTTGGTTAAAAGAGAATGCCTGGACCGGTCCACAGGAGCCCTGCTACGTGCCCCGCGATCCAGAGGCGCCGTATCGACTTGGCTACACCGGTGGCACAACCGGGATGCCCAAAGCTGTCACCTTAACAATGCGTGGTGAGCATGCCGAAGTTGCAAACTTTCTGATCGACCTCATGCCTGACATTGGGCAAGACGACACCTTTTTGCATGCGGCACCGATTATTCATGCGAGCGGTGCGTACTTCCTACCCTCTTTCGCTCGAGGTGCTCGCAGTCTCATCATGACGAAGTTTGACGCAAAAACCTGGCTTGAGGAACTCCAATCAACCAAAGCTTCCTACAGCTTCTTGGTCCCCACCATGATCGCGCTCGTTATTGACGTTCCAGGTGTTGAGGACTACGACACCTCTTCACTTCGCAGACTGTGCTGGGGCGCATCACCGATCCCACCATCGGTTTCCGAAAAAGCACAACGCATATTTGGGAAGGTACTTGCACAGTCCTACGGTCAAAGTGAGGCACCGATGGCCATCACGGTCCTTCAACCCGAAGAGCATGACCGAATCGGCTCTGCAGGTCGGGCCTACACCTTGATGGAAGTAGCGGCCATGGACGAGGACGATAACTTCTTGCCACCCGGTGAAATAGGTGAAGTCGTAACCCGCGGACCTTTGTTGATGAAGGGCTATTGGAACAAACCAGAACTCACCGCGCAGACCATCCGAAATGGTTGGCTGCACACGGGTGACCTCGGTTACTTGGACGAGGAAGGATACGTTTTCCTTGTCGACCGTAAGAACGACATGATTATTAGTGGTGGTTCGAACGTGTATCCGCGTGAAGTCGAGGACGCATTAAACGACCATCCGGCGGTAAAAGAAGCAGCTGTGGTGGGCATCCCTGACGACACGTGGGGAGAGATCGTGCATGGGGTGGTGGCAGTGCGCTTTGATGTTTCAGAGCAAGAGCTTCTGGACTTTGTCGCAGATCGTGTACCCAAATACAAGCGCCCTCGAAGTATTGCTATCTGGCCGGTACTCCCCAAAAGCCCTGCCGCGAAAATTCTCCGACGCGAGGTGCGCGATAAGGAACGCGAGCGATTAGGTCGTTAGTCCGTTAAGCCGAGGTCCACTTACGAGATGGAAGCTGGTGAGAAGATGCATGGCATGGATGCTTATATAGTCGACGTAGTCCGCACACCCTTTGGGCGGGGACGGGAGTCAGGATCCCTTGCTTCAGCCCATCCGGTGGACTTGCTCTCTACCGTATTGATTGCATTGCAACAGCGAACCGGATTAGATCCCGTGTTTATCGAGGACACGATCGTTGGGTGCGTTCAACAAGTGGGTGAGCAAGCAGGCAATATTGCACGGCATGCTGTCCTTGCATCTGGCTGGCCATCATCAGTGCCTGGAGTCACCCTCGACCGCAAATGCGGTTCATTTCAACAAGCAGTTCATTTCGCTGCAGCGACGGTGGCCTCAGGTCAAATGGACGTGATCGCGGTAGGCGGAGTAGAGATGATGAGCCGGGTCCCCATGAAACTTAATCGCATGGGTCGTGACGAACTCGGTCCACGTTTTCATGCGGCGCTTCCGGAGGGACTCGTTGGGCAAGGTATTTCTGCTGAGATCATCGCTGGCCGTTGGAACATAGACCGGCTAGCCATGGACGAGTACGCGGCGATCTCGCACCAGCAGGCAGCGCTGTATCGCGACAACGGTTTATTAGCTCGCGACATAGTTCCCGTGACAACAAATGGAAACGTTGTTGCAACGGATGAGGGGATCCGAGACACCACCACGGTGGAAATTCTTTCGGGGCTAAAGGTCGCATACGAAAGACCCGAAATGTCCGAGAGATTCCCAGAAATCCGTTGGGGGGTTACTGCAGGCAATTCATCGCAGATCACTGATGGTGCAGCAGCCACTCTCGTGGTTTCTGAGCGAGCATTGTTGGAGCATTCACTCACGCCGCGGGCGCGAATCGTTGCTACAAGCGCGATCGGCGATGATCCGATTTTGATGTTAACCGGAGTCATCCCTGCAACGGAAAAAGTTCTGCGGAAGGCTGGTCTGAACGTGCAAGATATGGACACCTTTGAAGTGAATGAAGCTTTTGCCTCTGTTGTGTTGGCTTGGGAGTCTGAGTTTGATATCGATCGATCGCGGGTAAATCCTTGGGGAGGAGCCATCGCGTTCGGCCATCCGGTGGGAGCTTCCGGTGGCCGCTTACTTGCACAACTTGTTGGCCGTCTCGAGGAGACCAGAGGCAGGTACGGACTGTGGACCATGTGCGAGTCAGGTGGCATGGCGAATGCAACGATTATTGAAAGGTACCGTCCGTAGGAGCAGTCACTGCTTCGAGCAAAATTGTGAAAGGTAGCCGATGTCCTACAACTTTGACAGTGCTGGAAGTGCTGGGTATTCGATGCCATTGGGGGCATCACTCTACGGACCACCCCCATATGAATTCCGCGATGCAGAGCAAGTGAGCGTGTGCTTTACCGCCGATGCGCAGGGCTTGGCAGCGCTACTTCCACCTGGACTTGAGGTGGCAGACAACCCAGCCCAGTGCGAAATCCGGGTGTGCAATTACCGATGGAGCACGTTTGGTCCGTTTCACGAAAGTTATACCTTGATTCGGGTGCGCGACATCGATGGCTCGTTGTATTGGTACTTGCCGTTGATCTTTACCGACAGCGAGGCACCGCTTGCAGCAGGGCGAGAGATTTGGGGGTATCCGAAAAAACTAGCGACGATGACGTGGGATTGGGGCAGTTCAAGTGATCGGGTGCCGTCGAATGAACTATTGCATTTTAATGTTGAGCGACCTCGTGGAACAACACTTTTCTCGGTGACGTTCATGCCTCAGCGGCAGGCAGACCCGGCCGAACGACACGGACTTCCCGTGGTGAGTCACCGATACATTCCCCCCTCACAGAACGGGCGTCTTCCTGCCGCTGATGAGTTGATCATGGTGGCACACCCCAAGACCCTTCAACGTGATGCCAACGGAGCGGTGAAGTTGTGGGCCGGCCAAGGATCGATCAGTTTTAATACCCGCAGCGACATTGATCCGTGGTATTTATTTGACCCCATCACGGTTACGGGCGGTTACTGGCAGGTGAGTGATTTCGCTCTCCCGGCCGGGCAAATCATCCGATGAATACACCCAACTAGTTTGATCAAATTGCTTGACGGATTGTCAATAAGCCTTCACACTGAGAACAATTACTGACGTCCATGGGCGTTCGAAACATCGCTTTAGCGAGAAAAGGTAGGACTAATGGGAAATTTAATGGCAGGAAAGTCAGTTGTTCTCACAGGTGCCAGCACAGGCCTCGGCCGAGCCACAATGGCGAAGTTGAGTGAAGAAGGCGCTCGTATTATTGCGTGTTCGCGCACCGAATCCACCCTTGCAGCAGCCGTCGCCGAAGTTAATGCCGCGGGCGGTTCAGTTGTTGCCGTCGCCGCTGACCTAAGCGATGATGCCCAAGTAGGTCGCGTCATTGATGCAGCCATCACAGAGTTTGGCCAACTTGACGTCCTGATTAATAATGCCGGTGTGGGCTACGGCTATCGCCAGGTGCGCCCCAACAGCATGCTCGCACTTCATGAAGCACCACTTGATGAGTGGGATCACGTCATGGGAATCAACCTCGGTTCGGTTGTCTATGGGTGTCGTCGAGCTCTTCCCCTCATGATCGAACAGGGCAGC
>Ga0129324_10001578_pt1 | contig 14505 bp, 11 predicted proteins | sample CPBDNA_7_FD_96879 | JGI IMG/M metagenome (GOLD analysis project Ga0129324, IMG submission 96879) | Freshwater to marine salinity gradient microbial communities from Chesapeake Bay, USA - CPBay_Spr_15_0.2_DNA | ecosystem: Environmental > Aquatic > Marine > Coastal | place: USA: Chesapeake Bay... | reverse complement strand
TTCCTCCATCATATGGTAGTACAGATAGTCCGTTATAATGCTCCCGATTATCCCACATCCACTCACCTGCCAATTCCCATTCATCTTCTTTTAATGATACAGTTGCAGATACGTTGTGTGTGTTATTTCCAGTTCTATGTCCAGGCTTAACCCATTCCAAATGGACCTTCTTGATTCGATCTAATAATTGGAAGGGAGACTCTGTTCTTAAAATAGCTCCTTCTGGTGCCATTTGTGGAATAGATATTACAGCTGTATCATGTGGTCTGAAATAATCATCCTCGACTAAAGCTGGGTGGTTAGTCGCTAAGTAGTTGTAGATAGACTCATTCTTACCAACTCTCACTCTACGAATATAGTAATCGTTATGCCAAGCGTGAATTCCTGACGATGTTCCCAAAGTCAGTGATGTAGTTCCAGCAGGCTTAACAGTAGTGGTTCTAGCTGATTTGTTGATTCCCAGCATCTCTGCTACTCTTGCATTCTCCTCCTTTACAACCTTAGCTGCTGCTTTCATGTCATATCCTAACACTGCTCCTGATCCAATACCGGTCATTGATACTCCAATCAACGCATCTTTCTCTGTTGTACGTTGCCATATTGGACGTAAGTAGTGAAACTCAGTGTATCCGGCTTGAAGTGTTCCAATAAACGATGCTGCTTTTACTCTTGCTTCAAAGTCTTCTTGTGATTCAATATCCGATGCATTCACTTCACATAGGTTACAGAATTGGAATGGTCGTAGTGCAATCTCACAACACGGATTAGTTCCCCAATCTTTATCGTTTGTTAGATAGATTCCAGGTTCACCAGCTCCTGACAATTCAACACGCTTCCAAAGATCCATAAAGAACTCCTTTGTTACTTTGTGTCTCATCAGTGCTGCTGAGTTGTTGGCTCTACCTCTTTGCGGATTAGTCTCCCACCAGGTACCTGATTTGCATGCAATCATTTCTTCATCGTCTGCAGAGAATAGTGATATCAAAGCTGCTCTACGAATACCACCTGCCAACACTGCATCCGCAATATGACAAACTATATCATGCACTTCAATTGGCTCTAATTGATCTCCATCGCTCTTAGAGTCTAGGATTCCTTGCACTTTGATCAAACACTCTTTTAATGGTTGCGGTCCTGGAGCTTTACCACCTGATGTTACAAGTCTAGCTCCTTTTGGTCTAATATCAGAGAAATCAAACTTGAGCTTTGATCCTCCACTAAAGTACGTTTTCACTAACGCTTTTACTGCATCTGCCCAACCTTCGATTGAGTCTGCAATCAAAAAGCGTCTTGTTCTATTTGTGTTTGGTTTTCTGATTTCTGGTAACTTTTCAACGTGGTGTTTTTGTACAGAATAACCGACACCAGTTCCTCCTAGCAATAAGAACATTGCTTCACCAAACGCTCTCCAATCGTCAATAGGTAGATAAGCACAGTTGTATATTCTGTTAGGAGATATTTCAATTGGTTTACCTGCAAACTGCATGGATCTCATAGATGGTAACACTTTCTTATCATACACAAATTTGTATGCAGCTTCAATCTCGTCCGCAAGTTTAGGGAACTTTTTCAGATGCATCTGCTTGTTGCGCGTTACCAACTCATCCCAAGTTTCTCGTCTGTTGAGCTCAGGAACATACTTGGCGTATTTTAAGAAGACAGTGATGTCACTCAATATCTGGTTAGAAATTGTCATTGTAAATTGTTTTTAAAGTTTTAGTTATTGTATTGTAATCGGCCGCATTGAATATAAATAGTATCTAAGTATATAGTTCTTGCAGTTTCATTATATTAAATTGTTCAATTCGTTAAATTTATTTGCAAGAGCGTTTCGTATAACTTTGTCGTCGTTGTTCATAATCTTCTTAGTCTGTTGACCAAGTATTGTGTTTTCCTCAAAGATATCAATACCACACACAGACATATTCATCTTACTTGGGAACGTTAATCCATCTGGTCCGAATCGATTCTTAATGATGTGCCATCTTCCCGTACCGCTTATCTTATCTGCTGTCTTTCTTGATAGCGATACAATAAAGTCTGCAACCATTACCTTTGTGTATGATTCTGCAATCTTGTCAGCTTCGATCACCTCCATGTCAGCTGCGCTTCTATTTGCTTGTGATGCTGTCCATAATGGTATCTGATGCAGTCCTGCTAAGCCTCTTAGTTCTTCGTAGATTCCACCCAACACCTGATCGTGTCTTGCTGTTTTACTAGCTCCAGTATCTCTTAACAAATCAGCATAATCAATAAACATGATATCTGGTTTAAGTCCTTGTAAGGCACATTTATCTAAGTGAGCTGCTATTGTATTTACTGATGCTGTCTTAGTTGGATAATACTTGATCACCAACTTGCCTGGCAGTTTATCCAAGGCTTGTTCTACCTCCTCTTTGTGATACTTCAAATCGGATGTAGGTATGCCAGTGAAGTGGCTATCAAATCTACCACCCACATATGTATCGGAAAGCTCTAACGTGTAGTAAACTACGTTAAGTCCTTTTTTAACACAATTGGCTGCTGCGTTCACTAATGCCATAGACTTACCAATACCAGCTGGTGCTACAAAGACTCCCATCTCTCCTGCACCTAATCCACCATCCATAATCTCATTCACAACATCCCATGGAGTAGGTACCACCTTTCTGCTGTTTTGCTCAAATCGTGCTTCTATGTGATCAATATACTCATGCCCAATATCTTTATCAGTTCCAGCTTTCATAGCCTCATCTACTACAGCTTTGATTGTGTCGTATTGACCTTGTTGTAATAGGTTAACGCTTTCGAGAATAGCTGCTTTGAGTTTTTGATTCTTACAGAAACCTAAAGACTTGTCTTTTGTGTATTGTTGATCAGGTGCATCGATGTTTGTCATTACATCCTTCAACGTATCAATAACAGTCGTTTTTAGTACTCCATTCTCAATTGAATCAATCTCAACCTTCATCACTTCTAAGGTTGGAGATGATTTGTATGTATTGAAGTACTTCACTATCGTCCCAGCAATCCACTGACTTGATTCAGATGAAAAGTAGCTTGGATCCAATATGTCGTGTATTTGCTGTAGGTATATGCGATCTTTGATTAGAACAGCTAAAAGCTTATTCTGAAATCCTGATCCGTATAGCTGAAATGTATCTTGTATTCCCATTGGTCCTAATATACTACTTATTTATCGATCTCACAACATTTCTTGGTAATGATTAAGTTTTGTTGCAATATCTCGTATCCACATCTCTGGATTCTTTATTGCATTACCCATTCCGTCTTCGATCAATAGTTTGTGAAACTTCATCTTTGCTAGCTTTTGAACATCATCTTCCATGATGTTATGGATTCGTAGTTGAGTAGTGCTGTTGAGTAGTGTTTCGTGTAGCTGCATTATCTTATGATACAACTTAATGTCTTCTGCACTCTGTGCAACAGCTTCATAGGCTTTAACCTTTGAATCATTGATCAACTCCGTATTGTACTGAAAGAACTCATCCAGAGTTATAGGATTTTGCTCAGCTATTCTAGGCCATCGCTTAATGATAGTTTTAAGCTTTAATCCTGGTGCTCCTGGAATGTTATCTGAGCTATCTCCTTCTAAAGCTCTATACACCGCAAAGTTCTGAGGTATGATTCCAAACTCACTATACACGTCATCTTCATAATAAAGCTTTTTCTTAGTTGGACTCCAAATATGCACATTGTTAGATACCAATTGCAAAAAGTCTTTGTCGGAAGACATTATAAATGTGTGTGAGTTTTTAGGAGTAAGTACCTCGTTGGTGATATAAGCAATCACATCATCTGCCTCTGCACCATCTAATGTAAGTACTGTGATTGGTAAAGTTTCTAGGTAGTCTATCAATCTGATTAATTGCTCTAGTTGGTTATCCTCTTTCTCTACTGACTGAGCTCTATTAAGCCTGATCTTCATCTTGCGATGCGCTTTATACTCAGGAAAAAGTTTACGTCTTGTAGCTGAGCCATTCTTTCCGTCAAAAATAACAACAACCCTAGTTGGATCAATCGTCTTAATAGCATGACCCATACTCGATAAAAAGCCTGAGATTCCTCCACAATGTTCTCCGTTTGCATTTAGCGTTGGAGTGGCAGAGTATGCTCGGATGAACGTATTAAGTCCATCTACGAGCAACACTCTATCATCTCTATGCTTTGGTTCCTCTGCTTCTCTCAGCTTTAACTGATTAAGTAACTTAGCATATTTGTTTCTCATTCATCATCTAAATTAAGTGGTGTATCGATTCCATCCATATTGAGCGTATCAATCTTCAACTCATCAGGATCAATCTCCTCTTGCGTTCTGTAAGATGTAATGCTGTTTTGTTCGATTGCGTTCTTGCAATAAGCATACACATCGTCACGCTTCAAGATATCTCTCCACTCCTTTGATTGAAACTTAACCACCTCTCCAGTATCTTCCATCACTAACGTGTACCAAGATCCACCTACAGTAATTACTTTATACTTCTTTAGGGTATCTAGCCAACTAGCTTGATCATCAATTCCAGAATCAAAGTAGATGTTGAACTTAGCTTTTTTGAAGGGAGGTCCATATCGATTCTTGACAATGGTGGCTTGTGTTTCTACTCCAATGATTTCACCATCACCATCCTTAATCTTACCAACTGCTTGTAGTCGTACTCTACAACTAGCGTGAAAAGGTAACGCTTTACCTCCACTCGTAGTGTACTTGTCTCCAAACATTGCTCCAAGCTTTTCTCGTAACTGATTTGTGAATGCTAGTATAACACGCTCTTTTCCAATCAAGTTTGTAATCTTTCTCAGAGCTTTCGACATGATAATAGCTTTTGATGTAGCCCATCCGTCTTTGTCATAATCCGCATCTTGCTCGACTTTTGTTGTAGCGGCAGCAACAGAATCAACAACAATAGTAACTAACCTATCTCTACTGTTTTTACGAATATCCAAAACAAGATTCTCGATTGCCTCAAAGATGTCCTCAATCGTGTCCATTGGTAGGTAGAGCATATTCTTTACATCAACACCAATTGCTGTAAGGAATTCTTCACTCAACGCATTCTCTGTATCAATGTAAACAGCTATACCACCTTTCTTCTGAGTATTCGCTAACAAGTGTGCCATAATCAGAGACTTACCGGACGCTTCTAGTCCGGTAAACTCTGCTATTCTTCCTACCGGTAATCCACCGTTAGGTCTATTTGATATGGCCAGGTCTAGGTCTGTTGATCCAGTTGACACCCAATCATTAAGATCAGTCTGTGTATTCTCAGCTCCTAAGAAGTGCACAGCTTTGAAGTCTTTGAACTTCTTATTTAAGTTTGCTGCCAACTCTTGAGCAAGCTCGTCCCTTCCCGCTATTTCATCGGGTGTAACTTTTTCCTTTGCCATGTTGTTTATGAGTTAAATAAATCTCCAAATGCTGCGGAGATGTCGTCTGTTGTGTTTGCTGTCTTAGCTCCAGTTACTGGTCTACCTGCAGGCTTATCATCTTCTTGAGAAGATCCGCTCTCAGGGTTTAACCACATCTCCAATTGCTGCTTCATTTCATCATAAGACATCTCGGTGAAAAGAGTAGATAAGTCTTTCTGGTTGTTGACAATCATTTCAGCAATGGTTTTGTCTTCTGTTGCTGGAGTTGTGTTAGGTTTTACACGAACACTGTAGGAAGGGTATCCACCATCTTTATCAGGAGCAACACACTCAATCGTTACATCACGACCATTCATTAAGTCTGTGATATCACCGTAATCTGGGTCTGTGATAACACCTAATAGCTCTTGATAAATCTTCTTACCAAAAGCGTAGAACTTAACACCCTCAGACTCTTGCCCACGAACGATCACTGGAACATAGCATCTGAATTTAGGTTCGATCTTTCTACCCAACTTCCAATCTTCCTTATCACCAGTCTTTTTTAATTTCTCTGCGAACTCAACGATTGGGTCAGGGCGACCATAAGACATAGGAGATACCATAGTCTTCTTACCGATCTCATAGTGAAAGTAAAGTTCCTGGAAAGGGTTTGATTTGTCGAATGCGTAAGGTACGATTCTGATTTGAGATTTTCCTACTGGTGGTTTCCAGAACATATCTGAATTCTTGTTTCCACTACCACCACTTGTTTGAAGCTCGTTTAGCTTCGCTTTAATTGCATCTAAGTCTAATGCCATTTTGTTTTTGTTTTTGGTTTATACTATATTTAACTATCCGATTAGGTATTGGATGTACTAACTAGGCTATTCTTATGATTTCTAAATCTACTATACCTATGCCTTGTGTCTTCTCTGACCTAATCATTGACTAACTATACTAACTTTTTACCTTTCTTGCAACGTTTATTGTAATTGTTTTATTGAAACGCATCTAAAAGATCCATCTCTATCTGTTAATAATAATTTATTCTCATAATGAGCCCAATTGACTCTATATGATCTATCCAACACTCCATTGTTTTGCTCTTTTATTAAAGCGTTGAGTGCGTTAATACTATATAAGGTTTCTGTGTCTTTCTTACGATTAATTGTAATCGTGTCTTGCATCCTATATTGTGTGTTTGTTGTATTGTATATACACACTACTGCTGACTCATCCACATATTGGTAGCATCTCATATTTGAAATAGATTCTACAGAATACGTTTTATGAATGTTGGTGATGCACGACGGTAGATCCGATATAGTCGTAAAAGTACAGAGTAATTGTGATTTCATTTACTATCCTGATGTTTCGTCTGGCTTCTCTGAAGCTAGCTTTCCTTGCATTTGTTTCAAGGTTGCAATCTGTGCTTGAAGTGCTTTGATTTGTTCTTGTTTAGTTGCGATTCTTCCTTCTACCTCTTTCTTTTCTGCGTCAATCTCACCCTGAGTCTTTTCTGTAAGAGGTCTGCGTGAGAACTTTATTCCATTGGATATCATATACGCCTCCACTTGTTGACGTATTTTTTCCTTGAGAATTTTTTTGCTTGTCTCTTCCATAACAATAAATAGTTTTCTGTTTAGCAAAAAGTTAAATTTGCGTAGTTATTTCCGCCTTTGATTTTAATAGGAAACCTTTGTAAATCAATCGAAGCGGGTATGATATCATTCACTACTAAATTATGCTCATCTTTATGTACATCAAATAAAACACTATCGTATGTGTATAATACTGGTACAGATTTAAGCACTCCTGCTTGTACCCAGTGCTCCGCCATATCTTGTAATATTACCGCGTTGTGTTCAGTCTCGTACATCTGAATAAAATAGTTAAAGAGTGTGTATAAGGTTAGATCCTTATAATTGCGCAGTATAAGCTTCCTGCCTGATAATGGGCTTTGGATCCATCCGTGATTCTTCATATGACTCCACAAACTCTTCGCTAGATCATCCGTCTTCTTAAAGAACTCTATACCTAGGTACTCTTTATTAATCCCTCCATACAACTGTCTGAATGTATCTTCCTTGGCTTGCTTTATCTGATCCTTTGTCGGATTAGGTGTGTTATGGTAATGCTTAGCTAAATGCTCATACACACTCTCTTTTCCAAAATCATACCCAACTAAGCTGGCAATCAGTCTTGGATGGTAGGAGTTAAAGTCCAACTCTACGAGTGTTCCATTGTCACCGAATCTGCTAATAAAACACTCTCGCGTCTTATCCTTTGGTATTGCTGCAAAGTTTACTCCACCAAATCTATTACTAGGTCTGCCGGTTGTTGTGTAGTAGTTGTATTGTGTGTAGCACTTATCTTCATACCGACTAAAAGTTCTACCATAAGCGGACTTGAATTTATTAACATTTATTTGGAGACCATTATACTGAATCCAATTTAGCGATCTTTTGAGTGTCTGGCTGTAGAACTCATAGCCGTTAGGTAACTCTGTATCAATTACTAATTTTTCCACTCTCTCCTGCAATTTCAATAACGATACTAGTGCGTTTGTTTTTCTGCATGCCATCATTACGTTGTTGTAGTGTGTTACGATAGGTTGTATTAATGTCTCGGGTTTTTTGTTTGTGTGTAGATAATTAATAATATCGTAATCATATATCTCAGAGCGGTGGAGTGTATTGTTATCAAAAAAGTTCCAGATAAGTGGTATGTTTGTACAATACAGCCTACCCTGCAGCAATTCAATATCAGTTTTTGTCATATGATAAATTGCTTCTGGATGACTTAAACTTACTACGTATGATTGTCCAGATTGGATATCTTTTAATGCTAACGCAATTACTTGTGCTTGGGTTGGATGAACTCGATCGTCGGTTGGAATAGGTACTACAATCAAATCTCTATCCTTTAGCTCTTCTAGCTGTTGTCTTGAATCTATAACCATGTTGTAACTATACAAAAAAATTACCGATTAGAAGACGGAATTGGGGTTATAATTAATCCAGTCTCCCTACTTATTGTTTGTTTAATTGGTACCCTCCCTTTGATAAACTTATCTTTAGTACGTAACTCAGCATCTAAACTGTTAAATTCCGTCTGCTTTGTTGGTCTAGCGTATTGAGTGTAGTTGCGAATTAATAAAGGTAGGTCCGGAATGATTAAGGAGCCTCGACTTACACGCTCTTTGTTCACACGTTCGATTGCTTCAAGTGTTCCAGTTAACTGCCATCTTAGATCAACTACGTTGTATATGCGAGCGTCAATTCCGTCTCGAGATCCAAATCGATCTCGTTGGGGTTGATCAATTTCTATAGGATAAGTTCCCTTTCCTCTTTTTTGTACAAAGAATCTCGTATCATACCCGTCCTCATATACACCTTCCTCTTCTCGTACAACATACTCATATGGGACTGGATCAGCTTGATCTTTTACTGGTGATACAAACTTATTAAGACGATCATAAGTAAAATTATTGGCGTACTCGTAGTAAGGGAGAAGCTGCTCACTATTATCATACCCTTCAGTAATTTTTCTTGGACCAGTGTATGTTTTTCCGTCCTTACGTATGTGATACTCTCCTATATATTCCTCACCTCTTATAGTAGTAAATTCACCTCCTTGAGTGTACTTATACGATAAGCCATCGGGTATAATCTGTTCCGGTGTGGGTCTATTATACCGCTTAGTGTTTGTTGCTTTTAAATTATCTCTTGTACTTCCCATATTAGCTTGCTCTTCCTGGTGTCTCATCCTCACCATACGGATTAGATAGACATACTGTGGATATAGTTGTTTCCCAATCGTTGGCAGTAATGCTGTGTTCTACTTTTGTTACTTGCCATCTAAAGCTCTCTCGTACCTCTTTTGGTATTCTGTCAGATGTTACCATTTGTCCAAACTCAAAACCACCTATTCCATCCAATGTGAAACTAAAGTCGAACGGTAATGGAACTCCTGCACAACTTGAATTGTCTCGTTCACCACTAACTTTTCGATCAATGTATGCTTGCATAGCTGAAACTGTTTGATCATTCACTTCCCATGACATATCACCTACCAAGTCTTCAAAGGTAGGTGGTGAAGCTGACTTGCCGTTTTCATTACAATCGTTGCAATCAACTGATGCTTCACTTGGTTTAGGCTTAGCTCTGTTAGTGATGTTGTTTCCTGAGTAGAAAGGTGCTACCGCTGTACCAGTACAGCCACCTGAATCATTACCACTACTTCCTCTTGTTTTTTGTGAGTTTCCTGCGTATAACGCTTGTGTCTTCATTGCACCGGTCATCTTCATTGCTAATGACCATTTTCGCAATACACTGTTATCCACCTTTCCAGGCACATTAAAGGGGTCGTTATACCTTTGTATTTGCTTATCGTCTAATATTGTGATTGTAGGTCCTTCTGGTATTTTATCGTCATCATCTCCACAATCCGTCTCTGTTGCAACGGTGACAAAATTCCACGGATTACCACAAACCCTATTTATCTCTCGCAACACATTATCAATAAATGTTTTAAGATTGCCATCACCATCGTACACTTGTTTATACTGACCATTTAGAAATGATACGTTACACATAATACTACCTAAGCGTACCACTAGTTTTCCAGATTCATCTTCCTCTATGGCGTTGTTGAAAGCAGTTCCACTTCTACAAGGGAGATTTGCAATCCTAGATATTGGAAATTTCCCGCCGTCTATATAACACACACGAGGATCTGCTGATAAGCAGAAGGGGATTATGGGAACGTTCTGATTGTCCAAGCCGGCTTGGTTAATGAAATCGAATCCAAGTTTAACCATTGGTACGGGTAACAATACATCGTTAATATCAATTTTACCAAAAGGCCATTTTTTATCTTTTTCTACGCTAGGAATGGATAAAGCGTTTACCATATCCACAAAAGTTGCAAATGATATCCAGTATTCTTCTGTCTCTTCTCCCTTAAACCAGCCTTGATACCAACTACCATCCACATCCGATCCTGTTTCTGTTCGATCGACTCCCTCATAGTTCCAAGAAGACCAAGCGTGAAGTGATGTGTTATCTACCCTTCTCGCAAGTGATCGTAGTAGTCGTCGAGCTGCATCCTCACCATCATTATGTATGTCAGCTAGTGCTGCGTATATTGGTCCAAAGTCTTTTACAGACTCACCTTGATCATTTTCCACCTCTCTTGCACATGGACATTTAGAGTTATCCACTTTACTGCTTGAGAACGGATCAGCTGCTGATATGACTTCTAGTTCACAGTCCCATGTATTACTATCATTTAAACTATATTTAAAGTTGGAAACTACTCCGTGGAAGCCGTCATAGTTTGCATGCTTCTTACGTAGCTTGTTCATTTTACATATTACACGTGTAGGGTCTTCGGCTGGATCCGTTAATACTTGGGGAGGAGTTTCTCCTGTGCAGGTTTTGTTCCATCCCCATTGAACACGTACATCCATTCCAGGTACAAAAAAGCAGTACTGCAATTCGATAAGCTGATCATCTGTAAATGCTTTAATCTTAATGTTAGCTTTGCGTGTTGTTCCAAGGGAACCCATAGCACTGACGTCCATCGATTCTACGTATGGCAACGGTTGATTAGTGTTCCTATCGTACGCAGCTAACGATGCTTTACTTCCAAATAAAGATATACCTCGTTGGGTTAAACCCTTACCACCTTTGTTTGGATTGCTACCTAGTTCGTTGTACTTTTTACTACAACCTCCACCAGCACAACTTTGTACATATATCCATGGAAAGCGTTGTGCTGTCCACTTTAATAACTTTGCACCATCCGCTCTTGCTTCGATCTCTCTTGAAACGGAATTGGGGACTGATCGTGATCTAAAAGGATTGCCTGCCATAACTTTATATTAGTGGGTTGTTTAAGTCTTCAAAGTCTCTTAATATTTTTATACGCTGGCTTGGAATTCGTAACTGCAATCCTGGAGGTATATTTTGAGAGCTCTTATCTAAGTTTTCATTCGCTACTCCAATTATCCAGTAGTAATTAACATCACCGTAATACTTATCGGCCAACGCGTATAACGTATCTCCGGTTGTCGTCAATACATATATATCTTCGTCGTGTCTTGGGATTGGTGGATAGAGCGTTGATCTTACACTTCTTCTATTCCTCTGATCCTTCTTTTCTGGTATGTCTTGATATCTGCTATACGCCATGTATATAAATAGTACTAAACAAAGTAATTACCGTCTGCTGCATTAAGCAATCTGTTTTTACTTGTTGATAGTACCGCACAATCGAATGATACTTTTAATAAGTGTGGTAATCCTCGATCAATATCAAACGTAGCTTCAGATGGGTCAAAATCCCATTTAATACTACTGAACGCTACAAAAGAGTCTATCAATCCACCTATACGTAGCTTGGCTAACGGTCCTGTAAGGTAATTGTCCCCTGGATTGAATGATCCCACTACTGTTGTGTTAATGATTCTTTCAAGTTTATTGAGGTTATTAGTTACATCAGCTGCATTAAAACTAGGCATTAATATTGCGAAAGACACTGCTCTTGTTACTCCAGTAAACTGCTTCAAAGTGTCTTGTCTTCCGACATACTTTAAATCGTTCCAGTTTGCAGTCATTCCGTCACTGAAGGATGTGAGGTATGCTTTTAACTTTATTGGTGCGCCTCCTCCCGTGCGACCAGATGTTATTCTTATTGTCAATAAATCTGTGTCCGAGGATGGATCATCAAGATCTTTTCGTGGATCTGCTGCTGGTGAGGTTCTTGCTTGAACGTTGAGTCTTGAGTTCTCTAATGCGCTCTCACCCGTAGGTCTTCCTTGATTATAGCTGTTACCTAATCCAATTATGGCACTATACTCTGGTGGTATTAACGCAGGGTTTGGAGTAGGAGGAGATGTGTTGATTGCAGGCGATTGGAATGGCTTATCATTCTCGTTAAGAGGAAAAGGATTAGTAACGACTGCTCCGTGTATCGATATTGGATCGTTGACAGCCTGAGTACGATTCTCCAGATACTGCTGTACTACAAGTATGGTTGTTCCGTGTTTAATCCTCGGTGATCCAAATGCCAATGCTCGATCTGCTTGATATTCAAGAACATCAAGGGTTGGTGTTGGTACGTTTGATAGTTGTATTGTGTCAAATATCAAACTGATGCTTGGTGTTGGTGAGTCTACTAATTGGAGTGTCTGAAAAGCTTCATTGATTTCTAGTGCACTACCTTGTATTTGATTGTTGTCAATTACTAAACCTTGAAGAGCACTTATTTCAAGCTCTCCTATAGGTGTAGTTTCGTCTAGCGTAATACCTTGATTTATTGCGACCTCGTAAATTGGCAATTCTATCGTTCCGTGGTTTATATTAGCTGTTGGGATCGATTCAACAATGTTTGAAAAAGAATTGGTGATATTGTTGGATACAAACGTACCTTGCGCTATAAGTATAGTATCCTGCGATGCTACATTTGTTGGCAATGCTAAGGACTTATATGTGTCATTTTCAACGAACGTTCCCTGCGCTAATATTACTGAGTTCTCACTCTTCCTCACATCTAAAGTGACTTGAGCATCTTGTCTAGTTAGAATTGTTAACTCACTAATAGGGTTAGCTAAAGCACCTATGGTTTGTGTGTCGGATATTGCTAATGTTGAAAAAGGTGATATTACCAAATACCCTGTGTAAAGATCACTAAGAAAAAACTGTGGTAGGTGTGTAGTGCTTGTTACAGTGGACTGTTTTAATCTGTTTTCCAAGCTAATGCTGCTAGCAAACTGTGTCTGTACTAACGGTCTGGTTGAGTCTAGTAGTGGTGTAGTATCAAACAACCTCGGAGATAATAATAACGCTTGAGGGGACTCTACTAATGTTTTTAATATTATTGGTTGTTTGTTCTCTGCGTTTACAATTCCCTTTAACACAATCCCCTCCTTTGGTAGGGTTAATTGGCTTTGTGGAAGGTTGATACCATTGCTGTTTTTGTCCTGAGGTTCTGCACTCCTATTGATCTGCGGAGAACCTTGTGTGTTGTTGTATGCAGGCAGTTTGTTAGGGAGTCTGTTGTACTCACTAGATGCTAACCTCTCTTCTAGGCTAATTGTCTTAAATAATTTTCTAGGTTCGTCTGCCATATTATGCTATTCCTGAGTTTGATACTGCTAATCCTAATACATCTCCAACCTTTTGACCGTCCATGTTTATCACTCCTGGTGATTGGAATGCTGCTCGTAACTGTCTTACTTCATCAATTAGCGTATTCATTTGATCATCTTCGCTGGCATTACCTTCTCCACCACCAAAAAGACTACCTAAGGATGACAGCATTGGTGCTACTGCTGCTAATCCAACTAACGCTCCTATGATAGGTAAGGCCGCTAAACCTGCAAATGCCATTAATCCCAATCCAGCACCAATGCCTAGGATTGCAGCGCCTACTTCTAGTAGACCACCCGCGAGTTGAGATATAGACGTTAATCCCTCGGCTAGTGCTGACAATCCACCCATTTCCATTATTGGTTGGATCATTTGAAGTGATGATCCAAGTGCCGCTAGCGATATGGCACCTAATAATATACCTCCAAAAGAGAACCAAGCAGCAACCCCTAATGCAAGCAATCCAGCTCCTAATGCCATTAATCCAAATCCAACTGGAATGAGTACTTGCCAGTTTTCAGCAAACGTCTTAAACATCAACACAAACGATTCCGCTACCGCTTTTACAAGCATTGACACTCCTTCAAATACAGCAATAATGATCTTTCCAAATGCTTCTATAACAGGAGCAAGGAGGCTTAGTGCAAATGTTAGTGGGATTAGTGCTACACCAAACATAGCGAGAACTACTGCTGCTATTCCTGCTGCTGCCAACACTGCGGGATTCCCCATTGCTTTGAGACCGGCAGCAACACCTTGCATATTAGCTTTAAACGCTATTCCTATTCCTGGTATTGATAGTAGTAATATGGTTGGAATAGCCGGTAGCAATGCTATCAATCCTAAAGAGGCCGCTATTAAGACAAAAGCTCCCCCCAACACCTTAGCATTTCCAAAGGCTTTGATTCCACTAGCAACATCTCGTAATGTCTTTCCAATTCCACCAGATTTGCTTGGAACCTTTTGTGCTTTTGAAGCTGCATCTGTTGCTTTGTTTGTT
>Ga0129324_10001577_pt1 | contig 14508 bp, 11 predicted proteins | sample CPBDNA_7_FD_96879 | JGI IMG/M metagenome (GOLD analysis project Ga0129324, IMG submission 96879) | Freshwater to marine salinity gradient microbial communities from Chesapeake Bay, USA - CPBay_Spr_15_0.2_DNA | ecosystem: Environmental > Aquatic > Marine > Coastal | place: USA: Chesapeake Bay... | reverse complement strand
TACATCAATAAAAATAGATGATTTTATTACTAATAAAAATAAGATAGATAATGTATTATTATATAAAAATAACACTAGCTATGTTGATAGATTAAGTAATTATTTACAATATATTACAACATATTAATTTATGAATATAAACATATAAATAAGACTCTTTTATTTAATTAATAATGTTACAATATCATGTTTTTTATCACTTTCCATGTAGCGATGGAGAAATAGCTAAAAATGTATGGGAGATATACAATCCAACCTCTCTTTTCTACAAATGGAATCATACTGATGTAGATGAATCATTACAATTATTAAAACGAATAAATCCAATTGATGTTATTGTGTTTTTAGACGTATGTCCACCACTAAAGTATTTACATAAACATAATTATATAATTATAGACCATCATCAAAACGCAATAGAGTCAATGAAATCAGATGTATCATTTCCAGATTATAAAATAAAAATGTTCTGCGATATATCTAAATCTGGATGTATGCTAGCGTGGGAATATCTAAATCAAAATACTAACTATCCATTACTAGTTAAATATGTTGGTAATAAAGATATATGGAATTTTACTGATGAGAACACTGAACCATATACAGTTGGTTATACTAATTATATATCTAAATTAAAAAATGATGTAAGAAACTTGACAAATAAAACATTAATTAATGATGATACATATATATTACATAATATATTTATAGAAAAAGGTAAAGAAATGATAGAAACTAAAAAACTAGAAGCTACTATATATTTTAATAATATGAAGATTATAACAGAAGCATATGTGAACCATGAAGCATCAGATGAAGAATATAAAATAATTGATATAGAATGTACAGATAGTTCAATTTATAAATACTTGGCAGAACACGCAATGACATTTGATGCTGATGTATTAAGAATTCTACATACAATTAAAGAAGATAAAAAAGTATATTCTGTTAGAAGTTTAAGAGATGATGTAACAGTTGATAACATTGCTAGATATCATGGAGGAAATGGACACCCTAAAGCAGCCGGGTATACTATTCTCTTATAAGATTTTGATTTTCTATTTTACTTTAATGGACAAAATTAAAAATAATATTAATACAATGTTTCAGAAATTATTTGGTGATGGACAACATCCGTTTTTTGACGATTTATTAAAGGTTGAGAAACTATCAAAGGATTATATGGGTAATGTAAAGAAACATACAAATCATTCTATATCATTTGAACCAAATATAGTTATACCAAAAGATATAACGATTAATACCATTTATAAAACTTTAACTAAAGATAAACTCGAAAAATTATATCTAGAAATGAACAATGTATTAAATTGGGGTAAGATATTAAAAATAGTTTCATTTATGTCCCAGTATATACTTGAATCAAACGTAATTGAAGATAAATTATATAATTTAATAAAAAAAGAAAAAACATTCAATATAATGATTATAGGAAGTGGTCCAGCTGGATTATTTTTAGCATCATATTTAAAATTATATTATAATATGACTATGAATAAAAAGAAACAAATTAATGTAGTTCTATTTGATAGTAGAATTGAAAAACCAGGATTTCGAAAACCATATACCAGACAAAGACCATTTGTTACATCATCAGCATATTTAAATTTAATTATACCTAAAATATATTGTTGGAATGAAACTTCTAAAAATGATAATTCGATTTATGTAAATATATTTATGTTAGAATATATACTTTATACAACAGCTATTAGTCATAATATACCAATAATATATAATGATTATAAATGGGATGATTATAAAAATATAATGAAGAAAGGTAATTTCCAGGTTGTATTTGATTGTACTGGTGGAAGATTAAAACATGATATTATGAAGAATATAGATACATCATGGGTTGATAATTTTAAACCTAATATTAAATTAAATAAAAAATTAGTAATAAATCGGGAATTAAATTTAGTTCAATTGGATGACTATAAAAAACCACCTAAATCTAAATTTAAGAAACATTTTTATTATGGTTCTCTATCTATAAATATAAATGAATCAGGGCAAGGACCATTTGTAAATAAGTATGATATAGATATTGTAAATAATTATGATTTATTGTATTTAAATAATATTAAAAATAAATTTTTTACTTATGATGATATTATATCTTTAATAAAAGGTATAAAAGATAATACTGCTCGGAATTTTTTATATAGTATTATGATAAATAAAAAAATATCATATAATAATATGATATTTAATTTTGATGTATTTAGTATTTATATTAGACACGCCATTAAAATATCAGATATAATTACTGTTAATAAACAGAAAATATTATATATAGGTGCGGGAGATACAATATTCCATAGTCACTTTATTACTGGTGCAGGATTAAATAGAACATTGGATTTTTCTGTAAAATGCGCAAATATGTTATATGATTTAATATAATGTATAGTAATGTACTATCCAATAAATTTTAGCGCTTCATCCGTAGATAAACGCATTGAATCATATTCAACAGAATACGCATCAGTTAACTTTTCAAAACCTAGTGAGAAAATGATAGAATCATTTACAGACACTATAAATTTACCAGATGTTTCAGATGTAAATATTTCTGAATTCTTTAAAATATCACAAATTACAAATAATATTTATTTATCAGGTGTAATGGTAGCTCAAGATATAAATAAAATTAAAGAGTATAATATAAGTTGTATTGTAAATTGTACTAAAACTATACCAAATTACTTTGATAATATTTCTTATTTGAGAGTCCCAGTTGATGATACTAATAATCAAAATATAGAACAATATTTTGATGAAACATATAATTTTATTGAGAATTGTATAAAAGATAATAAAAATGTATTAGTTCATTGTCACGCTGGTATATCAAGAAGTTCTACAATATTAATTGCTTATTTTATGAGAAAGAATAATTGGGATTTACAAAAAGCTTTAGATTTCTTAAGATCAAAACGCTCTATAGTAAATCCAAATTCAGATTTTATTAAAGCTATGAACAAATGAACATATGAGCCAAGGCGCTTCATCGGTAGATGAAGAGTATGAGCGAAAAATGTTTCGATGATATTAAAGAGCTTTGCTCTTTAATATCATCATAAGGCTAGTGTGAACCGTATCGCGGTTCAGAGCAAAGCTCTGAACTGGTAGGGCTTTGCCCGAAATAATTCATTCGGAACGAAGTTCCTATTATTTTCTCCTACTCATCAAAGCATTGCTTTGATTAATGATTTGACTACGTCAAATCACATACCTCAACTCATAGTTCATTTTCTTATAAAAATTGATATAAATTTAAATTACTAATATCTATTAGTAATTTAAATGGGCGTCCCAGGATTTTTTATGTGGTTAATGAAACAATACAAAAACAAAGCAATTGTTTTTCCTAAATCGAAAGCATCGGATGATAGTCCAATTCATTCAATTGATTATTTATTAATTGATATGAATTGTATGATTCATCCAGAATGTTTTAAAACACTTGAAGATATAAAAACACACGATGTTAAAAAAATAGAAGCAAAGATGAGAAATAATGTTATAGAGTATTTGGAAAAGATTATAGAACATAATATGCCAACAAAAGGTATATATTTAGCAATAGACGGCGTTGCTCCAGTTGCAAAGATGAAGCAGCAGAGATTTAGGAGATACAAGTCAATCAATGATAAAGAACTGTATGATAACTTGAGGAAAAAGCATAAGAAAGAACCTCCAGTGAATTGGAGTAATAGCGCCATTACACCAGGAACTAATTTTATGAAATTATTAAATTTAAAAATCCTTGAATGGATAAATGAATATAAAAAAAAGCACAAAATAGAAATTATATATTCTTCTTGTAATGAACCTGCTGAAGGAGAGCATAAATTATTACAATTTATTCGAAATAATAAGATTAAATATAATTATTCAATATATGGTTTAGATGCGGATTTAATATTTTTAGCTTTATCAACAGGTTTAGATTCAATATACTTGATGCGAGAGGGAAAAATATTACGAGATGATACAAAAGATGCGGTTGAAGGATTTAATTATGTATCAATCCAAATAATGAAAGAATGTATTGTTGATACAATGACTAAATTATTTGTTAAAGATGATGAAATTACAAATTTAAATAGTCAAAGATTAGTTGATGATTTTATATTTATTTGTTATTTAATGGGTAATGATTTTTTACCACATTTACCATCACTTGATATATATAATGGAGCAATAGATTTATTAATTGTATGCTATGTTGAAACTCTTAAAAAGTATCCTAATGAATATATTGTTATGAGACAAGGTTCATGTGATATAAATATAACTATATTTTATGAATTTATAAGTCGATTAGCAGCTAATGAAGAAGGTGTATTGAAACATGCATCTGGTAAAAGAAAATTTAGTCCTCCTTGTTTATCAAATGACCCGTATGATATAGAAGTTTATCGTATAGAGAATATGAAGTTCAAAGTAGTTGATCCAATACAATTAGGTAAAGATAGTATGAAAGAATGGCGAAAGAGATACTATATACATTATACACATGTTGATGAAGATGAGATTGAAAGTATGAGTAAGAAAATGGTATATCATTACATGGTAGGTTTGAAATGGGTTACATGTTATTATTTTGATAAATGTCCATCGTGGGATTGGTTTTATCCATTCGACCATCCGCCATTCTTAGTTGATATGATTAAATACCCGATTGATTTTAAAACAATTGTATTTAAATTAAGCGAACCAATGACACCATTTGAGCAATTGTTAACTGTATTACCTAGACAATCGTCGTATTTATTACCAGAAGTTTTACGGAAAATAATGTTAAATATAAATAGTAGTGCATCTCATTTGTATCCAACTAGATTTGAATTAGATATGATTGGTAAAAAGAAATATTGGATGGTTCAACCAATATTACCAGATATGGAAATAAATTTAATTCGAGCAATATTTAAGAAATATTCAAAGAATCTTACAAGCGAACAAAGACAGTTAAATACGAATATTATGAATTAATAAGATTTATTTATTTTTTTTCAAAAGCAAGCTTACAACTTCCATATTGGTTCAAAGAGTCTTTTTTATATGATGCATTGTAACCAACAAGTTTTAGTTCTACATTATTTATTTTATGTAGTTTTTTTGATTCATCGTACATATCCTCTATGAGACAAGTCTGTTATGAGCGGAGAATGTTTCAAACTGAAGTTTGAACCGTATCTGATAATTCATTCTGAATTCTCCGCTGCTACACGCCCCAACTCATAACCCTTCTATAGGAAATTTTCCTGTCAATTTATACTCTTGAGTTGGGTCAATCCCTTCTATATTAGATATATTATATTTGTGAGTTTGCATGTCCAATACACCAATATATTTAAACTTATCTTTATTATTATTTAATTCAAATCTGAATGTCGAGCCACCTCTCATTTCTAAATACTTGGTCTTATATTTTATAGTACAAATCACTATTTTGTGACATATAATTATACTAGACTTTTACAAATGAACAAATACAATTAAATACGAATATTATTATGAGACAAGTTAAGGGAAAGCATGTGAGTTGATAATATAAACTTATTTTTTTATCTAAATACTTTTATATGGATTGTACAAGAGATATTGGAATGATAATAATTTTTATAATAATAATATTTTTAGTGATTAAAATACAAAATCTATCTAAAAATAAAGAAAAATTTGCTTTAACATCAGATGATCTGTCAATGGTACGTAGTGAAATTAACCGTATTTATGACATGGATGTTGAAGCTATCCGTAATTTAGGCGCAATTAGTAAATCTTTATTAACAGGTACTAATACATTTACAGCATCAACAGCTGGAACACCAGGGCAATTGACTATACCTGCTGATAATACTATTATGCAAAAAGATTTATTAGTTAAGGGTGGATTAACAGTAAATACTAGTTTAACTGTAAATGGACCTATTAATTTTACTAATAAAAATACATTATTAATGGATATATTACCGAGGGGTATAATACTTTCATATAATAGTAATACGCCGCCTGCTGGTTGGGTTTTATGTGATGGTACAAATGGCGCACCAGATTTACGTGGTCGATTTATATTAGGCGCAGGTCAAGGCAGTGGATTGACGAATAGAAGCATAAATAGTATGGGTGGACTAGAAACAGTTACTTTAACTAAAGCACAAATGCCTACACATAGTCATCTTGAAGGAACTCGTAGTATATGGGATATGGATGATGGTGCTTATGGAGGTGAAACAAGTGGTTCTATTACCAACCCAAATGGAAGATGGGTTGGTACTGGGGGAACTAACCAACACTATACAAATAATCAAGGTGGAGGTCAAGCACATGAAAATATGCCACCATTTTATGTTTTGGTATATATTATGAAATTATAAAAACATCTTATGAATCTAATATACTCTATGAGAATTTATTCATATATTCAAATACAAATAAACTAATACCCATATTTATCATGGACATTGATGCACGTAGATGACAACCTCTAAAATATTCTTTTATAGCTAAACTTTTATAATCTTTATTTACTTGCATGTGTGTTTTAATCGTATCTAATGGATGAGATATATACGCTCCTATAATACCGCCTAATGAACCATATAATGCTGTTTGTATAGTATTATCACCATATTGTCGTAAATTATATACAGGAACTAAAAATAATATATTTCTACCCAAATGTGGTACAAACCCTTTATATATATATTTATAATTAACAGTCTTCTTTACAATTTGATTCATTTTTAATACTTCTATAGGTGTATCAACTAAAGTCTGAGCAAAACCAGACCCAATTGGAACCAACAATGGAGAAAATTTATTTGAATTAAAATATTGTTTAAGATAATCTTGAGAAAATAAAAATATTGAACGAGAAGGTGTATTACCTAGTGCTCTAGGTATAAATCCTCTGTAAAGTGTTTGCCAATTATATTTTATAGGTATAGATGCTTGTTTGTGAATCTTGATAACATCAATTGGTTGTGTAACACATACTTCTACTATACTTGAAATTAAAGCATTCATTAATTAAATTATAACAGGTAAATATATAAAAATAAACGTATTATTTTTATATTATAATTAATCTTTTAGTTTTTCATTTAAAAGTTATATAAAAAATATACTTAATATTAAGTATGAGTATTAATGACGCTGATAAAAAATTACAACAAAAGTTTAATCAAATTCCATATAGATTAGAAGTTATTCAAGATATGGTCGGCGGTAAGGTTTTAGACAGTATGATTGATTTTAAGAATGAGACAGTTGATTCTAGTAATGTAACTTCAAATGAAGATATTAGAGAAATGTTACCAAAAAAATACATTGAATTTAATAAAGCGATTAAACAATTAGGAGGTAAATTACTTTATATTAAAAGTGGTTCAACCGGTCATACATTTAAAGGTCTACATCCTCCTCCTAATAATGAAAATAAACCAAATTATGCATTAAAAGTTGTAGCCTATCCTCGAAAAGAAAATTACGGCGATATGTTTAATGTAAAGCGTCCCGAAAATGCGGAATTAATGATGATTCGTTTATTATCTTATTTTGTAAAGAAAAAGCAGACACCACATATTATTCTACCCATAACAACATTTAATACGAGTATTAAACCATTTATCAGTTTACCAAAAGATAATATTGTAAATAATAAAAAATTTGACCAATTTGTAAAAAGATATAAAAAAGGCGAATATTATGAAAATGTATCTGTATTAATATCGGAATGGGCTAATTCGGGTGATTTATTAGATTATGTTAAAGCTAATTATAAAACATTAACTGTTAAACATTGGAGAAATATTTTTTTCCAATTATTATCTGTATTAGCAATAATTCAAAATAAATATCCAGCTTTTCGTCACAATGACATGAAGGCAAATAATATATTGGTTCATAAAATTCCTGTGTGTAAAACAGATAATAAATTTAAATACAAGATAAATGGACAGATTTATATTGTATTGAATATTGGAATTCAATTAAAGTTATGGGATTTTGATTTCGCGTGTATCCCTGGTATAGTAGATAACAGTAAAGTAGAAGCAGAATGGACTAGTAAAATTAATATTAAACCAGAACAAAATCGATATTATGACGTACATTATTTTTTCAATACATTTACAAAAAAGGGTTTCTTTCCTGAATTTTGGACAGATGACGCAATACCACAGAAAATAAGAGATTTTGTTTTAAGAGTTGTTCCTGAAAAATATTCAAAAGGTGAGGAAGTAACAGAACGTGGTCGAATATTATCAAATGTTGAGTACATGACGCCTGATTTTATATTAAAGAATGATCCCTTATTCAAATCTATGCGTAACGATTCTTTTGAGAAGTAACTGTAGTATTTCTTTCAGTATTTTCTTCAATATCACTTGATAGATGAATAATATCTGGTATCATATCTAATATATCTGTAATAGTATTCATATCTTTTACTTCTGATATAATTGTATTTTTTTTACTTTTACTTTTTTTCTTAGATAATTTTTTCTCAGGAATATCTACGATTACATCAACCGGTTTATCATCTAACTCAATATAGAAATTTCCATTTTTACCAAATAACGTATATCTTCCTACAAATAATTCATTTTTAATTGGTATAAATTTAATAGTAATAGTATGATTATTTTCTATAAATGTATTATTTTGTAATTTAAATCCAATAATTTGAACATCTTCAAGTATATATCCGTTATTTGTTTTATCTATAATATAGAATACTCTTCTTGGTATCATTATATTATCATAAGTATTATAATATGATTTTAAAAAATGTAATAACATGGATGAATCAATATCATTTAAATAATTTATTTTATCTGATTTTATAGTAGTAAATGTTTCTTTCATTTTATTTTTAAATTTATCAATATTATTATCTATACTAAATAAATAAATTATAATAATTGTTACAACGAGTAGTATAATAGATGATAATATATAGTTCATTATATTATATTGTAAAATATTTTTATTATATTAAACGATATGAAAGTATTTACCAATCAGTATAGTGTTCTAACATTTCATCCATGGCTGTATAATCAGGATCTTCTGGGTCATTATCACCATTATCTATTGCGTCAATATCGAGAGACCCCATTTCTTCATTTATATCATAATTCTTCTCTTTCTCTTTTTCATCATCAATCTCCTTTACATTTACCAAATCTTGATAATAACCAACCGCTTTCATAGATTCATCAATATACGGTGTTTCAGTTATTAATATAGAATCAAATTTTCTTATTTCTGAACTATCAATTGGAATATAATACAAGTTATAACTAAAAATAATTATTTTAATAATCATGTAGCATAAATTAGTCCTAATAGCAGATAAATCATTAAACTCAATTAACCGATTCATATTATATAAATAATAAAATAATAATTTACTATCCATATTATTTAATGATATTAAAACACTGGTATCAATATATTGCTTGTATAAATTATTTTTATCCATATCTTTATTAACTGGTAATACATCTATATTATTTGTAACTATATATAATTTATCGAATATTTCACTTTTATCATTACTTGTATTAAAATTCTTCAAAGACTTTTGAAAATCAGCTACTAATTTAAATTCTTCTTTATTGTGTTCATTAAATTTATTATTATGAACATTTTTAACTTTTTCAATTATACTAACTGTTCTATAAATAATTTGTCTTAAATTGTTACATCTATTTCTAATTATATTTGTATATATATAAGGTATATCTATTTTTGCATCTTTTTCCATATAATATTTAGAAATATGATATATATTAGTAAATTGATTCTCTAATCCCATATTTTGTATCATATCTTTTATACTACTAATTACTTCAATTGAATTATTACTCTTGTAAGAATTAAATGTTTTATTATCTTTAGAATACCCTATATAATTTTTAGTTAATAAATTATAATATACATATACATTATTTACTTTATCGAGATAATAAAGTACATTCATTTTATAGTGACTGTGATTATTTTGATACATTATTTTATTATCACTAGATAATATGGTAATATGGTCTTTTATATCATTTCCCATGTAATCATTCTTAATAATAAATATAGTATCTTTCAAGTATATAGTACTATTATTAATTTTAATTTTATTACCCAAATTTTTTATTAATACATCAATAAAATCATCTATATAATTTATCATCTTATTATTAGTATATTTTACATATCTTTCATTCATTCGATTAATTACTTGATTTGTATTTTCAATACGTCTAATCTCTTTCTCAAAATATTTTCTAATAGTATCTAATTGTTTAGTTGTATTTATATTATTAATTTCTTTTAAATTTTTTTCTAATTTTGATAATTCAGCTTGCGAGTATTTATATGTAGATACGTTAATTTTACATTTTGAACAAACATTAGCATCTATTTCATGTAATTCTCCAGAAATACAATATGTATTGGTAAATTTTTTAATATACTGTAATTTTAACTGAGTTAATCTACTAATATTTTCAACATGCGACGCTTTATCAGATTTATCAATTATAATATCATCAAATACCATATTACATAGATTACATACTAATTTTTTATTCTTCAAATCCCATTGATGAAAAGACCCATCGATACAATTTGTATATATATCCGCATTATAATTAAAATTTTTAGTTTCAATAATATCTAACTTACTAGTAATTGCTTTACATAATTGCCCTACTGCTACATTAGGATTATATGCTTCTATCTTATCTAAATTAATAACCCTGTCTTTTTTCATAATATAACTAATTTTATTTGTAACTGTATCAATTTTAATCTTTTTTTGAGCTTCAACCTTTATAATATTTAATGCATTCGTATCAATATACGTATTCTTAATTTTATACATTAAACGATTAACTATTAATTCATAAAGAAAATTTTTATCTTTCAACATATTTGCTTCGATTAATGTATTTATCAAATCAACCATGGTATGAATTATTGTTTTTTGAACATTATATTGTTGTTTCGCATCTTCACTATTCCATAACCAAATATAATTATTTGTAAGAACACAACTCATATAGAATAATACGTATGCGAGTAAAGGAATACTACTAATTGATATTTTTTCTTTTTCTGTTATACGAATATATAATTTACTAAATAAACCTTCGCCTATATTTGAATAAAGAAAATAATTACATTTTCTATCATCTTTCATACTAATAATTTGACCTGTATTTAAATCAGCTATTAATACTAATAAAATATAAGCAAGAACATTATTAAACTTGATTTGTTTATAATAATCAACATCTAAACTACTTGTTAAAAATACATCATCTTTTAATTCAAAAAAGAATAAATTTGTTAAATCAGGGTGAATATTATAAACCTCAACAGCTTTTTGTTTCCTATCTTTTGGTTGATTTTTTAAATATTCACCATGAACTAATATCAAGTCAATTACATCTTTAATAATCATTTTTCGTCGTAATCTAACAACTGGTGTATTACCAATATAGTATGTTAAATTTACAGCGTAACATATCTTTTCTATATTCTTTTCTATATTACGAATTGTTCTAGTATATTTAGCATATTTAGGCATTTCTTCTAATTTTTGATTAACTGCTAAATTTGTTGTTTGAAATGTATCTAATTCGGCAATATATGTTCCTTCATATACATATTTTTTCAAATCTAATAATTCAGAACAACTTTTACATATATATTCATTTCTTTCATTTGTTTTTACATATTGTTTTACAAAATCAAAAATAGCTTGATTTAATTCTTCATCATTATTTTTTGAAACTCTTCCTAAAGCGGCCCATTTTATATAATGATGACATATAGGTTGATTCGCAAGTTGAGCTAAATCTATTTCTTCTATCTTTTCATTTATTCTAATAGTTATTTCTTTTAATTTTATCATCTTTGATAGAGGAATTTTAATCTCTTTCTTTTGAAATGTATCAATTTTATCTTTTATCTTAATATCATGTATTGTATTAATAAAATATTTATCAAATACATTGATATTTAAATTTAAATCTATATTTTCATTAAATGTATATTGATTCTTATACTTATTTATCATTTTAAACATATCCCATAAATTAGTTGGATGTTTCTTTTTGAGGTCATTATATATTATTTTTTGTTGAATATTAATATAGGTTGAATAGATTTCACCTAATATATTTTCAATTACAACTTTTGTGTCTGATGAACTAACATTTTTATATTCTTCTAATTTAACTTTATCTACTGATAAATCAAATAACCAATAATATAAATTTTTATCAGATTTATCATTTCTAGACATTATATCTACAAATCCATTGAATCCATTTTTATGTTTACCTCTAATATCTATTAACATAGATGTATCAACACATTCCAATTGTCTATTAGATGGGTTAAATATTATACCAACTACATTTAATGGTTGATTCAAATGCCCTACACGTAAATCTAATTTTCTATTTTTTGGATTTTTATGTTTAATATTAGAATATCTAATACCCTGTATCATCAATGAACTACGTAATTTAAAACCATCTTTACTCATATCTTTGAAATTAATATATGGATAAGATCTCAAATTATTTAAATCAATCATATAATCTAAATCAGTTGTATTTTCACTTTGTTCTAACTTATTTATTATCTTTACTTCTTCATTATCATTATATAAAATTGCATCTTTATACTCTAGAGATTTATAAAATAAATTAAGTGCTTCTAATTTAATTTTTTGATTCTTTTCATAAATAGAAGAATACAAATTCATTACTTTGTTTACTTTATTTATAATATACTTTATCTTTGTTGCATCTCTATCTTTGAGTTCTCCTGTTATATCTGTATCATATTTTTCTGTGTTTTTATGATATCGTAAAAAATCTTCAGTAATTGGTATTATTACTTTATTACTAAATAAGAAATCAATCATTTTGTTATTATTTAATAAATTTAGAGTTTGACTAGATTTATAATCTTCCAAATATTTATAATATTCGTCCGCCTTTCTTGATTTTAACATATCTATTGATAAAATTTCTTGTAAAAATGTAAAATCAATTAGCTTGTCGTGCTTTGATAAAACTATATCTATATACTTATATTCAGCTTCATCTATTTCAGTTTCATCTAACATCTTAATTACGTCATTCTTTTCCTCAACTAAATAAATTTGTCTAAAGATAAATGTTTTTATTATATTGTGAAAATTATCTTTTATCAAAAAATAATCATTGAAATAATCTTCGCCTAATTGATTTAATAATCCAATTGTTAATGCGTATTTAACAGGTTCATTGCCTAATATAATTTTTATTCTCTCAATTGTTTTATATTCTTGTAATTGAATAATATCTTTGATAATAGTATACATTGATATAATCTTTGCATTATTATCACTATTATAAAAATTACTTATACTAAAAGTACTATCCTTAATATTTTTACTCGTTTCAATTATATTTGTTATAAATAATTCTCGATCACCTTTATAATAATATGCTATTCCCAAGTAAATATAGAATGCACAATATCTTTTTATAATTTCAAGAATATATGAAACACGTTGTTTTTTATTAGTTAATGATTCAATATCTTTCATATCAATTGTTTTAATGTATTGTTGTATTATATCTAATATATCATTTTGAAATTTAATAAAATTACTATCTTTTGAAAATTTCTCAAAAATATTTTGTTTAATTAAAAAAATATTAAAATTATTTATAATATTATCAAATAAATTATCTACTTGATTTATATACATTATATATAATACTATTGATAAATTCTTTTTTAATAATATATAAAAATTTTTTTTTCTAAAGTATTATATATGAGTTCTAATATATTCTTAAAATCAAACCTCAAGGATGTAATCGCATCTAATTCTATTGCTCCTAATTGGTTAACATTGAGTGAATCATCTCAAAAAGGTGGGAATAGAAAGATTTCTAAACAAAGTACTACCAGTGCATTAATGTCTCAAATACATGCTTCTGAAGTAAATAATTTAGTTAATATGTTAACATCTGACAATGAAATGAAAGGCGGTGGTGAAGAATATCTCAGCGCAACATCTGAATATAATACAACAACTGATTTTGATAATGCATCAAATAAATATAGTGCAACATCTGAAGCAAATATATTTATTAAACAAAAAGGCGGAAATTACAGTGCTACTTCGTCGGAAATAAATCAACGAGGTGGAAACTTTTCTGCTACTTCTACATCTGCTACTTCGTCTGAAATAAATCAACGAGGTGGAAATTACAGTGGTACTTCATCGGAAATAAATCAACGAGGTGGAAACTATTCGGCTACTTCGTCTGATATGAATGTGTTTATTAAACCACAAAAGCAACGAGGTGGAAACTTTTCTGCTACTTCTACATCTGCTACTTCGTCTGAAATAAATCAACGAGGTGGAAATTACAGTGGTACTTCATC
>Ga0129324_10001576_pt1 | contig 14517 bp, 26 predicted proteins | sample CPBDNA_7_FD_96879 | JGI IMG/M metagenome (GOLD analysis project Ga0129324, IMG submission 96879) | Freshwater to marine salinity gradient microbial communities from Chesapeake Bay, USA - CPBay_Spr_15_0.2_DNA | ecosystem: Environmental > Aquatic > Marine > Coastal | place: USA: Chesapeake Bay... | reverse complement strand
CTCACCATCTTCATTTACAACCTCATTGAGCATTCCCTTATCTTTTAATTCGGAAACTGTATTATCTACATTCTCTTTGATAATCTCTTTGGTGATTTCCATAACCAAATCCATAATAGATTCAGCATCTAAATTGTTTTCAGTAACATTTGAGTTACTCATCGTTTTATAGAATCTAGCTTTAAACTTATGCTTATCTATAAACTCACTTTCAAAGAATCCATCTTCTAAAAGGGATTCGTAAATATCGTTTGTTAATCCTTTAATATCCATATCATAGTAATAGTTGTTTGATAAATATACAAAAAATAAAGTTATTATCCAAATCTTTTTTAAAATAAACCCCACATCAAAGTGGGGTCTACTTTAAGAGAGTTAAACAATATCTTAGAATGGGTTACTCAAATCTTCAGTTTCAGTATTGAACAAGTTCTCTTCTTCAGAAGAACCAACAAACTTTTGAACGAACTGTCGAATGTAAGTACGTTCTGATTGAGCACCACCTGCATCATCGAATAGTGGGTAGATTGTAATCTCAGCAGCCTCAGCCAGATTAAACCCATCGTAGAGTAGAGAACCAATCTCAACTGCTGTACGAGTCGATAATGAGTTAGTGAGTTGTGGAGTTTCTTTCTTAACCTCAGAACGGGTCATTGAAGTAATCTCAGCAACTGAGTTGATTAAGTTCACATCAACTGAAGGATACATCATTTGAAGTAGTGATTTTTCTTCATCAGATGTCAAAGTATCCATCTCAATAATTGTGAATCGGTCAACAATCGCACGGTCAAGTTGACGGGTGGCGGTGTATTCATTACCGATGTTAGCCGATGCAATGAAGGAAACACCCTCAGCAACTTTCACAACAGGCGAATCGGATGCCTCATCCAATCGTAGGTAACGTTGTCCAGCATCCAACACTGTCATTAGAATGTTGTGAGCCTCAGGGTGAGCCCGGCTAATCTCATCCAACACAATCACAGTGTTTGGTGTTTGAATCGCCTTAACAAATGGTGATGGTGAGAACACAGTACCTTTTGTAGTATCGAACTGAGTATTACCGATTAAGGTAGCACGGGGGTCTTGAGTAGAACCTAAGTTGAAGATTTCCATATTGTAACCTTCGATGGAATTAGCAGCTGCTTTAGCGGCCATAGTTTTACCACAACCAGCAGGCCCAGTCATCATAATATTCTTACCACGAAGAATGTTACGAATCAGATACTTCCATTTTAGTTCACTCATAAACAACATCTTTGGTTTCAAACCATTAGCCTCAGAGTGAATGAACTTTAGGAAATCTTCTTCCATTGGTTTCTCAACTGCTTCTGAAGGTGGTGGTGTACTAACCATTTTGAATGCTTCCAAACCACCATTGGGTTGGTTAAAGTTCTCAACAGGTTCAGCCCCATTGAACTTCTCAGCAGGAACTCTACCGAACTCTACCGAACCTTCTGATAGGTTACCCTTTACACGTGCTTTGAAACAATACTTAGAAGGATTGTTAGCCGATGCAACGGCTCGTTTATAAAGTGAAGTTCCCTGCTCATTGATTTCAGGAACCAAAAATTCAACACCATTCGTGTCTACTAAAACTAACTCTTTGTTCTCATTACGAACAACTTTAAGGAATACGGAACGCTGTGCTTTTGCCATAATTATTTATTGTTTTATTGTTTAACTCTTATTACTTTGTAAAGATAGTGATTTAGGTTCACAACTCCAAATTTTTAATGTTAAGTTTATGTTAACCTTTCATATGATAAAAACGATTGTAATAACCAACCTCACCTACATTCGCATCATTTAATGGAGTATAACCATTATACTGATTGGTATCATATAACATTCGTTCAATCATCGTACACATACCAGCTTTGAACTTATCATCACAATACTCATCAGTACGTTGGAGTTGATTGTTAACGTAATCTAAAACTTTTTTTACTTCAATTGTCTTTCTCATATCTCTCAATCTTACAGTACTAAAGTACGACATATTATTGATATTTCCAAATTTCTAATGTTAAGAAATTGTTAAATCTTTTAACAGAGTTTCGTAAGTAGATGTGGCGTTTTCTACATAAAACACATCAGTTAACCCATCCAATTGATATTTGTTGTGGAGAAACTGGCCGAATCTCAAATCATCTGAGTTTCGACCATCCCCATTATCAATAGTCCAAGATAGGTATTCCAAATTTAATCTCTCAATATTCAGTACCATTATTCAAACATTTTGTTTAGTGTTCGTGTCAAAGGAATTAGAGAAGTAACGTCAATTGCTTCAGCAGATTTTCCATACATCTTTCTGAAGTTTTCAATAGCACCACCATAGTAACCTTCTTCAATGAAGTACGATAGAACGTTTACTCCAGCCATTCTCATTTTCTTAACCTGATTAGCAGTGTGGTTAACCGCAGCCTCACCACCATATTCAATATCACTATTAGAAAAACCTGGCCATCCATCGGAGAAGTTAATGAAGTAACTCTCAGCACCTTTGTTAGTTTTAGTGATATCATCTAAGATAGATTCGAAACACAATCCCTCAGGAGTAGTTCCACATGGATTAATGTATTGAAACAATTGTTGAATCTTAGAGAACTTATCAGTACGAGAATCATATGCAATCAACATCAAAGGTTGAACCGATTGATGTGAACCACCACCTTGTTGAATTGAACGATAAGAAATCACAACATCAAGATTAGAGGTCATCGAAGCGGCCTTAGCGATTGCCACAGCAGCCGTTTGTGAATTAGTCCACTTCTTACCACCCATCGAAGAACTCGCATCAATGGAGATGTGAATCAACGCAGGTTTGTGTTTGTTAACCACTGTCTGGTCAAAGATTTGAACATTACCCATACCCAACTCATGTAACAAACGACCTGAGATTTTACCATTCTTCATACGAGGTGTAACCAATGAACGTTCCTCAGAACGAACTTTCAAACGCTTACCAAGCATAGTACCAATCTGAACACCTTTAGTGATTGCAGGTTGGTTACGTTCACAATACCAACTGTATGTGGATAACATATCAATGGTATCAGAATCAATCAAACCTTTGGTAAAGTTACGAACCACAACAACAGATGTTGCTTTATCCTGTTTCCAATAACGACCTGATTGATAATCCTTACCAGCCAGCTTTTCATCGATACCAGCTTTAGAAAGTGTATCTAATTTTTGATTCTCACCTTTACCAACTTTCTTTTTTGTGATATCACCATTTTGGAAATCTTTTTGTTTCTTAATAGCGTTATCCAATTGTTTCTTCTGGCGGTCTGAAAGTTCTCCATCACCACTACTAACTTTGTTATCGGCGATTTCATTGTTAGAACCATCACCACCCGCACCATTCGGATTGTAAGAAGAACGACCTGATTTTACATCATCACCTTCAGCATCACCTTTGGTATCATCAATACCATTTGAATCTTGCTTTGATTGACCATCATTCTCAGGTCCTTCAGTATTATCAGTACCATTGGTTTCAGAGTTATCTCCACCACCACCAGTACCTTCACCTGATTGTTGTTCGGTATCATCAGAGTTACCCTCACCATTACCATTACCATTCTCAGGTTGTTCAGATGGTGGAAGTGAATCTTCTACTAATTTGAAAACCTCACAAGCCAATTCAAACGCCTGTTGAGTATTTTGTAATCGGTTGATGTTTTTCAAATCAATCAACTCCCAAACTTTTCGTAACATTGGAAGTGCATCCAAATCACGATTAGAGTTGGTGATGTTAATGATACGGAACATATAAGATTCCCAATCCTCAGTACGATACTCTGAAGATTGAAGTCCCTTATCGATAATCTTAGCATTGAAGTACTTATCGTACATTGCGTGGTAGTAACCTTTGTAACCAGGAGAAGTAGAATAGATGTAGTAATCAATTCTACGGTCCTCAATCACATTCAACAAATCTTTGATGTTACCCGCAACCCAACTACGAACACTATCATAACTCATATAGTGTTTACTTTCCAAATCCGATAAGTAATCATAGGTGATTGGATTTGGGAAGTCGTGATGAAGTAGTTTCTGAAGGGTACTGAAATCGGTTAACTTAATGTGAGAACCTTCGTGCAGTGCCAACCCAACAGTAGGGTCAAACTCCTTATCATCCATCTTAGCTGAAATGGTAACGGTCTTACCATCAGTATAGGAATTATCACCACGCTGGTCAAACATCACTTTGATGTTCTCATTGGTAACGATGTTAACGAAGTTTGATACTGCCCGTTTGTATGATGCTAAAGCGAGAAGATTTGATTGTTTCTTCTCAACTACATCAACAACATCAGAATCATCATCAAACAGGTTATCTCGTAACCAATAGGAAGAATATTTTGTGTTATCTCTCATATGTTTATCTTTTCTCATTATTACAGTACTAAAGTAGTGAATATTTCTGATATATCCAAATTTCTAATGTTAAATTTATGTTAAAGTTATTAACAAGTTATCAACACTTTAAATCAATGCTTTGTAAATTTTATTGTAGTTAATCGAACATAATCCGATTATACCTATCATAAATGACATAAATGCGAATCCCATCTCATTGAGAACACCCGCAAAATGTATTAGGGATTGAACTTTACCTAACATAGTTCCGATAGATAATCCGAACCCACCTAACACTAACAAAATCGCTTGATAATTTTTCATACTATATAATCTTTATCTCTTTTACTATGTAAAGATAATAAAAAAAGGGGACTTTACCAAGCCCCCAATGTTAAGAAATTGTTAAATCTTTTAGATTAATTACCTAATCTGTAAAAGGAAATCATATACCCAGTACGTGAATCCCCTCTAAATGTGATTTGTGCTTCAGTATCATCATGCCCAATCTCTCTATCCATTTGGGCTTTCATGTTATCAGCCATAAAGAAACAACCATTAAATTCGGGTGTACCCTTAAAGAATACACCTACTTTAGAAAATCCTCTTGGAGCTCTACATGGAGTTACGTTAGGTGCTGATGGTGTACTAACTGCTCCTGGTGCTACATTTAAATTAACAGGACCTGATATTGGTGATTGATTAGTACCTACTGATTCAGATTTAATTACTATGTTTTTTATAGTTACTTTTCTTCCGTTAAATCTGTTTGGATTACCTGCGAATACCTCACCTGGTATTGCCATTTGTGCGAATGTTGACCCAATCATTCCGATTGTAAGTGCAACTGATAGAATCATCTTTCTCATTGTATAGTATATAGTACAATATCTATACCACAACCACCAACCATCAGATTTCTTCGATGAACTTAATTTGATAATGGTGCTTTAATTGTTGGGTGTGATTCATAACCATCTAAGATAAAATCCTTAACCCTTAATATATCTATAATACTATCAAAATCACTTAGATGGTCTTTGAATAATATGTTAGGTAATGGATATGGTTCTCTACCAATCTGTTCTTTTGCCTGTTCAATATGATTCTTATATAGGTGAACATCACCTAAGTTACCAATCAATTCATCAGGAACCATATTAACCTCTTTAGCAATTATTTCTAATAATAATCCATAAGATGCAATGTTGAACGGCAAACCTAAGAATGTATCTACACTTCGTTGATTCCACATTAGAGATAACTTTCTGTTAGGTACATTCTTTTCATCTAAATCAGATTCATCGAGCTTTGATGCATATGATATATCTTTACCAATTGATGATGTCCAATATAATGCTCTTTCACCGAAAGTCATTTCCTTAGTGTAACATTGAAATCCATAATGACAAGGTGGTAGAACCATTTGGTCTAATTCTCCTACATTCCAAGCAGAGACCATCAACCGTCTTGAATCTGGATTTGTTTTAAGGTCGTTGATTAGGTTTTGGATTTGGTCTGTATAATCATTAAACTGACCCCACTTTCTCCATTGCTTTCCATAGATAGGGCCAAGTTCTCCCCACTTTTCAGCAAACTCATCATCTGTTTTGATTTTGTTAATGAATTCTTCTTGTAACAAAGGAGCGCAATCACAAGTATCAGTATGACCACAATAACAATCTATATAATTTTCCCAATCTCCGACTTTCGGTTTAGGTTGTTTACTAATGTAGTTCTTATACGCATCACCATTCCAAATGTTACATCCATTATCTACCAAATACTTAATGTTTGTATCTCCTTTTAAAAACCATAACAACTCAGTTACCATAGTTTTGAATGTCATCTTCTTTGTCGTAAGTAAAGGAAAGCCATCCTTCATGTTATGTCTGATAGTATAACCGAAGATTGATTTTGTTCCTGTACCCGTTCTATCTTTCTTATCAACACCATGCTCTAGTATGGTCTGAAGTAATTCTATGTATTGTTTATCTAATTTGTTCACTTCTCTTTAATGTTAAGTTCATCATATGATTCCAATCGTAACACAAAATCAGGGTTCTTTTGAAGGTCTATTGTCTTTCTTAATCTGAGTGTTGGGTGTGGTGGTGTTACCAACCGGGTACAATCACTAAATTTATCATCACCCTCATATATTGCAAAATGAAATCCAACGGGTATGTTCTTCCATTGAATAATACCATTACCATTTATAGACCAGGGCAACCACTCCCATCTACTCGTCTTATCCCATAGTAGGATATCACCTACTTTTAATTTTTTGTGGAATCGTGAATATGTGAACTGATTGAAATGTTCGTGGAATGAATCGTATGTACAAAAATCAGATGGTAATCCCAATCTTCTTAAAACGTATGTTAAACAGGTCTCTGTTTTTGTTAATGTAACTTGTTTTAATTGAACATCTGTCATTACTTACCTTTAAAGTATTTAATAAGAATATGTGCCGAACGGTAGTTAGTTGCAAGTGGTACATCATGTACATCACATAACCTCATCAACATAGAGATATCTACATCATGTGGGTGTTTATCCAATGGGTCTCTGAAGAATACAACCCCATCAATCTCACCTCTGGTTACCATTGAACCAATCTCAGCATCACCACCCATTGGGCCCGATGAAACCTTTTGAACTTTATCTACTCCTGCGTGAGTAATCATTGTACCAGTCGTACCTGTTGCTACAATATCAACATCAGTACGTTTAAAGAATTCCAATCGTTTCATAACAAATGAAACCATATCAGCCTTCTTACCATCGTGTGCTATAAGTGCTATTTTCATTTTACCCATTCGTTAAACGCAATCTGATACGCCTCAACCTTAGAGAGTTTTGGATTCTCTTCCATCTCTTTCCTAGCCCAATCCATCACTTCAGTACGAAGTCCATAGGCGGATGCCTCATATAGAATCTCTTCAATTTCTTCTTCGTTAGTCATATTTAAGAATTTGTAATTTAATCTTATTCATAAGAGTTAGAACATCTGGTGTCAATGGAGATGTATTCATAACATCCATTATTTCGGATAGGAGTTCCTTCATATCTCTTTTAGATTTATCCTTAGAAAATTTAACGTTGATACGTTCTACTTCATACAAATGATACGCAATATCATCTATCTCTCTCAACTTATTCTCATACTTTGATATACGAGAATCTACATATCGATTATTAGATGAATTACTATTAGGAACATATCCTTTGTACAACTCATCCAACCTACCTTTAAGGTACTGAATTTCCATCAGTTTATGTATTGACTTGTAATCCATTACTTTTTAATTTAGAGCGGGAAGGTGGAACTGCCCCACCATCTCCGTACTGGAAGTACGGCGAGTTTCTCTTAACTCTTTTCCCGCATTAGAGCGGAAGGTTGGAACTGCCCCAACTTCTTCTGACTGGATGTCAGATGGGTTTCTCTTAACCCCTCTCCCGCATTTCTTTTTTTATAGAATTCACTACCGAATCATCTCTTTGATTCTCAATAGATGTATTCCATAACTTTCTCATAAACTCAATGTGATGGGATTGAATTTCAAACCCATAATCATCATCCACATCTCTCGTATTTAAAGAACCTGTAACCAATGCCCGGATAATGTACATATCACCTGTATCAACACCTTCAGTATTCTCCATTAACTTCTTTAAGTAAAGAATCTTATCGGTTATATTTACACTATCCCACTTCATTGATTACAAATATACAACTTATTTTTCAATTACACAAGTCTTTTTTAAAATATTTTTGCGGAAGATGTAGGATTCGAACCTACGATACCTTTCGGTATGCTGGTTTTCAAGACCAGTGCAATCGACCACTCTGCCAATCTTCCTTTGGTACACCCAACAGGAGTCGAACCTGTAACCTACGCATTAGAAGTGCGTTGCTCTATCCAATTGAGCTATGGGTGCATAAAAAGGAAGAGGTTCTGGGTCTTTCAGGGTTTCTGATAGATGATTTGTTCACGCTCTGACTACTCCAAACCCTTTTTCGTCATTTTAACACTATCATCTATTACAGCTTGAACTACCTCTTCCAATATATTGAGGGGCTTCACTCCTTTAGCGCGCTTCCAGCATCAGAGTCCCCACCTAAGCAGCCCGTCGACTGTATTCTTAGGATTTTACGTTTTTCTCCCCTACTTTGTACTCGGAGCGGGAATCGAACCCGCACGGCCATTACTGGCCATTGGATTTTAAGTCCAACGTGTCTACCTATTCCACCACCCGAGCTTCTTAAATATCAAAGAACTTTTACAAATATACAACATAAGTTTCATATATCCAAATCTAATCCCACCAATATCTGATATTATGTGAAATAAATTTCCAAACCAATTCCTCAGCTCTCTTTTGTTTTTCTTGCGATTCTTTAAATAACTTATCAAATACCAACTCCACATCAGCTGAATCACTTCTGAATTCCCATAAGTGTCTTAGACGCGATGAACCATCACCATCTCCAGTATCCTCAAACCAGAAATCTAAAATAGTAGGTCCATATAATTCTTTCATCTTTGCTTGATACTCACATGCATAATCTTCATCATAAACTTTTTGTAGAAGTTCAATAGCAGTTCGGATACGTTTAGCACGAATATCAGTATCAACAGTCATCGCTTTATCAGATTCCATAAAATCAGCAGTACGTTCTAATTGGTACTTAAACAAATTAATAGCATGAGAATAATCAAAATCATACCCCTTCCAAATGATAGGTAGGAAATCCCATACTCGTTTTAATCTACGAAAGAACCATTTAATATTACTCCATATTCTTTTCATTCTTCTTTAGTTTTAAGTTTATGATAATCTTCCCAATTTGAGTACTTTAATCCCCACTGTAAATTAATCCAAAGCATTTCTTTTTCTGCTTGCTTAGCTCTCATTCGAAGTTCTTTCATCAGATATTTCTTACCCCACTTTTGAAACTCTTCTCCTTGCTCAACAGTCATAGTGTATTTTGTAAACCAATCTTCTACTCCTAAAATATCATCATAAGTAACATTATGACCTGCAATAATAAACATTTGATTTATTAAATCAACAACTGCTTTTTCTTTCTTTTGCTCTCTAGTTAATCGTTTGCGTTTAGTTTCCATAATTCGTAATTGCTGTTTTGTGTCTTGAATTTAATATAATCATCTCTCTCTTCTACAATCTCAGTAATGGTAGTTGTCTGCCAGGTAAAGTATTGACTGAATGGGGACATGATAAGTGAACGACCCACCGCAGGTTTATCATGCTTGGCTTTAAACTTCCCTTCTTCGTTCCATTCAAGCCACATAACATCATTAGATTGTTTGGTTAGACCATCTCTTTCTCTGACTAACTTCCAATTCATTTTTGGGTCTCCATAGATGAGTTCTTCAAACTCTTTTGTCATTTTTAGATTACCATTCTCGTCTTGAGTAAATAAAATCTTTGGTTGTTCTCCGCCTATCATATTAGTTATATTTTGCTGTTCTTGTCGAATCTGATACTGGTCCTCGCCCTCTTGTGTTATGTTCATAACGTTTTTTCTTTTTATGTTCTTTAACAATACTATGTGTCGATAGTGATACTATCGCAATTAAAGTTCCCCAAAATATACAAAAGAAACATTTACCATCCCAATAATAATTCATAGTTCATTTTGGGAATCCTCTTTTCCAGACCGTCTGGCCAATTTTAATGAATACCCAACCAAACACCCACCAAAAAAAATTGATAGTAATGATGTTGTTGATGTAAACAATAACCCAATACACATTAGTATTATTGCGTGTCCATATGTTGTTATTTTCATATCTTTATAGTTCTCCTGCTTTAAGTTTATCTGATTCTATATCAGTAATCAACCATTTAATTCTTTCAGTTGCCATAGATGGACAATCATCCTCTAATAGATTTAGGATTTGGCTGAGGTTCTTTAGAACCAATCTCTTTGATACTAATGGGTTGGGCGCTGGTGTATATCCACTATCCACCCATTCTCTTACTTTATCTCTTAAACTCATAACTTTACAAATATACAAAATTTATTTTACAATTCCAAATTTAATCAAACCATTGTGAACGATGCGTCTTAATATTCTTAACATGCTTATCAGGTTCTTTCATATCCTTCTCTTCCATCTTATCAATGATACGTTGTTGGTTTATCATATCACCCTCTTTACCAATCTTTTTTGCTGATTGAAACTCTTTATCCGTTAGTTGTTTACCTTGATGTGCAGCAGAAACAGCTGCATATCGTTTGGTGTGGTATTCACCTAATGGTTTAGTGAATTGTTTTAGATGTTCAGCTTTCTGGTCTAAGTAATCTAAGAACGCATCAAAATCATCTTCACCTAATTTATTTAGTTGTTCTTCAGTTAATTCGTTATTTGGGTCGTACTTCATATTACTTTAATCCTTTAGTTGTTTTTCTACCTAATGCAATTGCAATCTCTGATGGTGTTTGTCCCATCTTACATTGTTTCTTATACCACCAGTACATATCTTCAGTAGTACCTTTACCACGCTGGCGTTCCATACACTCATCCCAAAGACACTTACCAAACTCAGATTCCAATTCTTTCTTTAGTTGATTCAATCGTATCTGTTCCTCTTCCCATGCCTTCTCTTCCAACTTCATTGCTTTGATTCGTTTCATCTTAGCGTGTTGGTGAGCTTCATGCTTCTTATCATTGATATTCTGAATTAGAGATGTACGCATATATTCATCATACATCTTATCGTACATCTTATGATTATCTTCAGCTTCTTTATAGAAAGGTGAGTATTCAAAATCACCATTACGAATTTTCAGTAATAATGGTGCAGATGAGTATAGAGGTTTCTTACGATACTTGCCTGATGTGTACCAGCGGAATGGATTGTATCCCATTATACTAATTCTTTTTTAGCATTCAACTTAGATTCTAACTTATCAATGAATTCATATGCTGATGTTTTACCACCCACATTCCATTGGGTGTTCTCAGTAATGGTGTATTCAACATCATATGTTTTCCAATCATAAATAGTAAATACATTATTACCATCTACAATCACCCATTCTTTTTGAACCTTTTCATCACCACTAGGGTCTGGTAGTGTTGGTTCTCCCATAAGGTTTACTAAATCAGAATACGTCCACCCGAACAATGTACCAACCTTATAAGTACCACCAGTAAGGTCTAATGCTTTTTTCTTATTAACTACTTTTCTCATATCTTTTCTTTTACAATTCAAAGATACAAAAAAGGTTTGGAATAACCAAACCTTAAATGTTAAATAATTGTTAAATGTTTATTGGTAATCCACATACTCATCTGGATTCTTCTCTACATCTTCCAAAGTATTTTGGTATGCCTCTTTGTGGTCTAAAAGGACTTGGTGTAAATCATTATGATATTCTTCTCTGAGTTCATCATTATCCCAAAACTCTTCTACATTATATTCTTCGATATCAACCCACTCTACATCATCGTAATATTTAGAGGTAAAGTAAACACCTGCAAAGTTATAACCCTCATCTTCAAAAGTATTATGAACCACAACATCTTCTTTGATTTGACGTAGGTTGTAAGCGAATCTTTCAATCCACCCATTGACCGGGTCCCATGCTGATGTGATACGAACTATTTGTTCTTCATCGGATTCATCTTCGATAGAACCATATAACCACTTAGCACCACATTCTTCACAATACCAACCTCTATCATATTCTTCAGGCGCATCATCACCAAATACTCTCTTAGCTAGAGTTTCGGTATCAACTTCCCATTCACCTTCTTCAAGTTTGAATACACGTTGTACTTCTTTAAGAACTTCTTCGTTTGAGTTCTCAATTGTAATATAATTTTCAATATGATTTGCCATAGTTATTTTTTATTTAAAGTTTCACTTCCCAACATATAGTTTATGGCTTGTTCAGGAATCCCAATACCAACAATACCTTCCAACTTCATTACCGCATCTGTGATATCCATAGCGATAATATTTACGTTATTATAGGATATACCATTATCAACGTACTTACATTCATATATCTGATATCCCTTCACCTTTGAAGTTTCTATCATAGTAATTTGAGTGATGAATGTTTTAGTGCCACTCTTAATCATAGAATCAATAAGTTCCGATTCTTCCCTTTTATATTTAGACTTTAACTTTGCCATTAGTAATCTGTATTAAATTCTGCGTTAAACCCTGCGTACTTAGTGTACTCTTCATCAATAACACCACCTTCGATAATAATCTCATCACTCTTAGTTCGTGAATCAAACATCTCCTTAGTTGGATATTCTACAAATGTTTCATATAAAGAATCTAATAGTTCTTCAGAAAGGATACCTTCATTTGCTTCAATGTATTCTTCTGCTTCCCAATTGGAAAGATTATCAACAATGTAATCCCAAAAATCTTCAACAGTCTTACCATCAAATGGCGGTGTTGCGTTTCTGAATTGTTCACTATCTAATGAGATAGGATTTTCTGATACCTGTGTAATTGTGTAGGTAGTCCGAGTTCTAAAATCTAACTTCATAATTAAATAATGTTATTGTTATATGTGTTCTTCCATTCAATCCAATTAGGTGTGGTATCATCCAATGTAGTGAATACTCTCCACCATACAAAGAGTTTACGTTCAGACCACTCTTCATACTTATCTATCAAATCTTCATAGTATTTGATTTGAGAATAAATTACATTCATCCGTTCTTCCAACTCTTCTGCAGCGGATTCTAAATCTCTTAACTTACGATTCAACCCTTCAGATGATACACCATTCAAAGCAGACATAAGAATTGCATCCTTAATCTCAGATATCTCGTTCTCCATTTTTTGGTGATGAATAAAAATATCTTCGTACTGAGGATTGAGTTCGTTTACCTTTTCAACGAATCCATCATAGTTTGATTGTAACTCACCATCAGTAAGTTCAGATTGAAACTCTTTCCAAACCTTATTGTATTCTTTACTTTTCTTTGCCATATTCTTCTATAACTTTATTTATGTATTTAATACTATCAGATGGGCCAATGAAAATCTCTACCTTATGATATAATTCCCAAATACGCTTCTCATCTAACTTTTCTAACTCTTCAATATCAGGAACAAATCTTTTATTTGGGCCACCCATTTTATTTATCTCTATTCTTTAGGTTGAACCAGTTGGAAATGGATAGTGTAATACCACTAACCACCAGCATACCACCAATGTATGCAAACCCAATCCAATCACCAAAGATACTACTATTAGTAGTGATGTAAGATACAACAACTCCTAATGATAGAATCTACATAAGAGGCCATACAAAGGTTGGAACTTTATCCACTACCTTTGATACCTTCTCTACTTTGGAATCATGCACTACTCTACTAAGAGCATCTTGCAGGTCTTTACCATACGCAGGAATCAATTCCGTTGTACCATCTTCGTTGAGGATTTCAACCTCATACTTCATCCATTGGGGAAACGTCTCACTATCCTTCCGATAGCTTACGTTAATTGCTTTACGCTTACTCATTATACTATACTCAATGTTTATTTGATACAAATATACAACTTATTTTTGATATATCCAAATTAAATTTCAAAAACATTTCCATGTGATGTTAGTGTACCAAACCTACCATCTTTTACTACTGAGCCATTAGAAAAGATTGTATCTAATCCGCTCAGCATCATTGTTCCCTGATTGATGATATCTTGGTGATTGTGAATGTGTCCAAATAAACACAACTTTGGATTTACTTCCATTACTCTATTGAGAAGGGATTTATCACCACATCTTTCCAAATTTCCATTTCTATCTAAGGATAAATCCAATATACCTTTTGGAGGTCCGTGATTGATTACAACATCCACATCTTCATCAATAATGTTTCTCCAAATTCTATCTAACTTAGTTCTATCCTTATTGAAAGCCCAACCATATCCAAAAGTTGGGGTGTAGGGTGAACCGAAGATTTTGATTCCTTCAATGGTAACATCTTCGTTTTCTAAGTAGATGATATCATGTCGTTTAAAATCTTCTTTGGTTACTAATCGTTTTTCGATAGAAGTATCATGATTCCCTGCAACAAAAATCTTATATGGAATCTTTAGTGTACGATACCAATCAATAAAACCTCTTACCTCAACTT
>Ga0129324_10001571_pt1 | contig 14556 bp, 17 predicted proteins | sample CPBDNA_7_FD_96879 | JGI IMG/M metagenome (GOLD analysis project Ga0129324, IMG submission 96879) | Freshwater to marine salinity gradient microbial communities from Chesapeake Bay, USA - CPBay_Spr_15_0.2_DNA | ecosystem: Environmental > Aquatic > Marine > Coastal | place: USA: Chesapeake Bay... | reverse complement strand
TCCCTTGCTAGCAGCTGAAGTCGTTCAGCTAATGACTCGATTTGCCCGTGAGCACGGCACGAGTGTGCTCCTGGTTGAACAAAATGCAAAGTTGGCCCTGAAGTCTTCCAATCGCGGCTACGTGATTGAGAACGGACGTGTCGTGACTGAGGGAAGTTCTTCTTTCCTCATGGGCGACCCGCAAGTGCGTAAGGCGTACTTGGGCTCCTAACACCCGTTAGGAGCGTGACTTACACAAAAAAGTGAAAAGAGGCAATATCACATGATCAAATTAAAGTCGGTGCTAGCACTAGCCGGTGCTGCGCTTGTCATCGCACCTCTTGGTGGATGTGCAGCCGCTGAGGTTGCTGTCGAAGAAGACACAACCTCAGCATCAGAAGAAACTGCTCAGGTCGAGGAAGTTGTTCTCGGCGACATCCTCATTGGCGTGGGGCTTCCCACAACTGGGGGCTCTGCAGTCCTCGGGGAACCGATGACCCACGGTATCGAAATGGCTGTTGAAGAAATCAACGCCGCGGGTGGAATTTTGGGTGGCCAGCTAACCATCAGCCAGGCCGAAACCGGAGCTGATGATGCTGCTGCCCTGAACTCCTACAACCGACTGGTAGCCGAAACTCCGGCTGCCGTAATTGGTTACCCCATCAGTACTCAGGGATTTGCGATTATGACGCAGATTGAGCGGACAATGATTCCTACTATCTTGGGAGGAACAAATTCAAAACTCGCTGAATCTGGCGAATGGGCATTCAGCATGACTTCGCGCGATGGCATCACTTCGCGCGCTGCTGCTGAGTTCGCGGCTAACTCGCTGGGCTACACGAAGATTGGTTTGCTTCGTGAGGCTGGAGAGCTTGGAACAGGTGCCAGTGAAGTTCTTACCGAAGCTGCAGCTGACCTGGGCATGGAGATTGTCAACGAGCAAATCTTCCAAACTGGGGACGTCGACTTGTCCTCCCAGGCAAACAGCCTCGCCGCTTCTGACATTGAGATGCTTTTCGTCTTCGGCCAGCAAGCTGACTACATTGTTGCTTCCAACGCATTGGCTACCGCCGGTGCCGGGTTCCCAACGTTCATCGCCGGATTGCAGCCAGGTACATATGCAAGCCTGAACTACGATGGTTTTGGAACCATTTATAACCGCAACCAGTGCATTCCTTCTGCAGCTACTGAAGGTCCCCTTGCAGACTGGGCCGCAGCGTATGAGGCAAAGTTCGAAGTCCCACCGACCGAGTACTCAGCCATCGCCTACGACGGAGTTATGGTGCTTGCACAGGCCATTGAAGATGCCGCCAGCCTTGAGCCAGAGGCAATCAAAGAGGCATTGACCAATCTCTCGTTGATGCAAGGAATCTGTGGTCCTCACGTAGGTACTGAATCCGGAAACCTCTCCTTCGGTGTGACTATCGGTCACTATGCCGATGGTGGGTACGTTCCTGACGAGGTTCTCGAGGTTCTTCCGTAAATATGAGACACGTCGTCGTTAGTGGCGGCGCGTCGGGCATCGGTGAGGCGGTGGCCACGCGTCTAGTACGCAGTGGCCATCGCGTCACCATCCTTGATCGTCGAGGACAGGAATCCCTGGGCTGGTGGAGGGATTTTTCCCCCCGCCAAGTTGGGTTCCTGTCTCTCGACGTGACTAACCAAGAGGAGGTGGATAGAGCAGTGGATGCCCTCAGCGAAGAGGTCCCTCTTGACGGTGCGCTCACTAGCGCCGGAATCGTCACTCGCGGTGCGCTACTCGAGCAAAGTTCCGGCGACCTTTCTCAGACACTGGCCGTGAACCTCTCGGGAACGGTCAACGTTGTCAGGGCGGTGGTGCGGAATCTTGTGGCTACGAGACGATCTGGCTCTCTGGTCACGGTGAGCTCAATGGCAGGAATGGGTTATGTCGCGGGTCTGGGCGTGGGTTATCACGTGTCCAAAGCAGCCGTAGTGGGCCTGACGCGATCGGTTGCGGGTGACTATGCCCGCCATGGAATCAGAATTAATGCCATCGCTCCCGGTGTTGTCAAAACCCCGATGGCACTTAGTCAAATAGAGCAGCAGGGCGAGCAGAGGCTTGCGGCCCGCGCCCCGGCCGGGAGATTGGCCGAACCGGAGGAGATAGCGAAGGTTGCCGAGTGGCTGCTATCGCCCGAATCAAGATTGACCACCGGGTATGTGTTTCCCGTTGACGGCGGTCAGTCCGCGGTGACCGGCGCACCAGCCAAGGGCTATCCGTCTACCGAAGTCGATACTAGGAATGCTGGCCTTGATTCGATGGGTGAGTTGTCGTGAAACGTGTATTGGTGACCGGAGGTGCCTCCGGAATTGGAGCAGGCACCGCCGAGTATTTGGCGCACCACGGCAACCAGGTTTCCATTATCGATCGAGTTGATTCCTCGGCCGCCCCATGGTGGCATGCGCTGCCGAGCGAGTCCCGCGCGGACTGGATTGTCGCGGATGCTCAGAATCGAGTGGCATATGTAGAGGCACTGAAATCTGTAGCTTCTGGCGGAATCGATGGTCTCGTGACATCGGCGGGGATATCCATCAAAGAAAGTTTTCTTGACTCGACTGATGATGCGTGGGATCAAACAATCGGCGTGAACCTCATGGGGACCGTGTTGGCTGCTCGAGAGGTGGCTCGCGCGATGGTAGCAGCTGGCGTCGGCGGTTCCATTGTCACTCTGGCTTCGACTGTTGGCTCATCCGCGGTGGCGACTCTTGGTAGCCATTATCACGCCTCAAAAGGCGCAATTGTTGCCTTCACCAAGTCTTTGGCGAGTGAACTAGGCCCCTACGGTATCCGCGCCAACGCTGTTGCCCCGGGGCTAGTCAAAACCCCTTTGACACAATTCATGCGCGAAACGCTGGGCGAAGATGTGTTGACCGAGCGCGTACCCCTGCGCTCGATGGCGCAACCCATCGATGTTGCGCGCGCCATCGGCTTCCTGCTTTCCGCGGACGCCTCCATGGTGACTGGTCAGGTGGTTCCCATAGATGCGGGCCAGCTGATGGTGATGGGACAACCACTCGATGGTTTTGCTGAGGTGAGCGTGGATGCGGAATCAATAGCAATTTTGTAGAACGCCAATATAAAAAATAGTTTCTCAAAGAAAAGGAAGTACGAAAATGACACGGGAGAAAGAGCCATTGGTTTTAATCGTCGGAATGGGTCCGGTCGGAATGACAGCGGCGCTAAAGCTGGCGCGCCAGGGACTACCGGTTACCGTTCTTGAAACGGGCGATGATCTCGCGGCGGAATCCCGAGCATCAACTTTTCACCCTTCCTCACTGCAGATTCTCGACGAATTGGGAATCGTTGATGAAGTTTTGGAGATGGGTCTAAAAGCCCCGGGTTTTCAGTATCGTGGGAAAAACCGCGAACTCATAGCGCATTTGGATATGTCAGCTCTTGCAGAGGACACAAAATTTCCTTTCAGGATTCAACTTGAGCAAAGCAAAGTTACTCGCATCATTCGGAAACACTTGGAGTCGATGCCGCATGTAACACTTCGCTTTGGTGCGCCGGTTGATCGGGTCGAATTGGCCACCGATTCAGCTTTAGTTTTCCTTTCCGGCGACGGCTTGGTTCCTTCATATCGAGCCGATTGGGTGGTAGCCGCCGACGGGGCTAATTCTGTCTGTCGCCGGACCCTCGGAATCGCGTTCGAGGGGGTAACCTACCCTGAGCGATTCTTAGTGGCATCAACTACTCACGAGTTTGCCGATGACTTCCCAGGTTTAGCCCCTGTTAGCTACATTTATGACCCTGAGGACTGGGGGGTTCTTCTTAGGACACCATCTCATTGGCGGGTCCTGTTCCCCATTGATGAGAACGAATCAAGCGAAGACGCTCTGAACCCAGAGCGAGTCGAAGAGAGGCTGCAGAGCGTCGTTCCACTTGATGAGAAATACCCCATCGTCCACAGCACAATTTATGCTGTGCATCAGCGTATTGCTGCAAGCTTTGGCTTGGGCAGGTTTTTACTGGCTGGGGACGCCGCACACATAAATAACCCATTGGGTGGGATGGGCATGAACAGCGGTATTCACGACGGGGATGCCGCTGTGGAAGCAATTAACTTTGCTCTTGCCGGTGGAGATCCTGCTCGGGCTGTGGAAGTTTATTCCAAGGTGAGAAGAGATGTCGCTGCCTTCGATGTCCAGATGAACACCCAACGCAATTATGAAGAAATGCGCGAGCAGGATGAGGAGAATCGGCAATCTCGAAGAAATGAAATGGAGCAGATTGCAGCTGATCCAGATCAGACAAGGGCCTATCTCAAAAAAGCGGGTTTGGTGTCGTCGCTCGAAACGTCACGGAGGAGAATGGCGCGAGGCTTGAGGCCTTTGCGACTTGCGCTTCCGAATCCGGCTGGTCGGCGTTTATCGGATGCCATTCGACTCGACAACCTCATAGTGGCTCGACGGGAAGGTAATGGCGAAATTTGCTATCTCACTGCCGAGTCGGTTCCCGAGAGTGACAGAGCACTGGCCGAGAAGATTCTTGTAGATTCCGGCTTGTATATGGTTCAGCCTCGCGTGGACATCTCTAATCCTGAGGTTTTCGCTGAAGAGGTGAGGGCTTTGGAGAGAGCTGGAGTTGCGGCTGTACACCTTGTTGGCCATTTAGATTCTTCCGAATTGATTACCGCGACCAAGGTAGCTCGCCAGAACAGAAGGGAAATGCTCGTCTTGGTTTCCTTGGAGGCGACCAGTCTTGATGCTCAGGTCTTGGGCTTTAGTGACGAGCTAGTTGAGGCAGGAGCTGACCTTATAGGCCTCACTGATACAACAGCCAGAGAGGCCTTATTTGAGTTGTATCACCACGTTGGGCAAGTGCCACTGCTAGTCCACTCCGACGCTGCGCTCGACAAAGATTCTGCTTTGCAATGGAGTCTGGCGGGAGTAAACGTTGTCGTGCCAACTATCAAAGTTGCCGCGAGAGCTAGTTAGCGAAATTTTTACTTGGATCAACTAAATCAGAAAAGGAACACGACAATGACAGGTTTGACAGCAGAAAGAGCAGAGTTCGGGCTTATTTTGCCCTCTACCAACACCACAGTGGAGGCCGAATTTAACTGGATGAGGGTAGAAGGGGTTTCGTGGCACACAGGAAGAATATATATTCCAGATGCTGTCCTTGATGACGATGAATCTTTCGTGAAGTTCCTGGAAAGTCTCCGGACGGAAATTGGCCGCGCAGTGCGAGATGTGGTGACCGCGGAAGTGGATTATCTTGTGATGGGTATGAGTGCCGAAACCTTCTGGGGGGGCAAGGAGGGTGCGGAGAATTTTGCCCACTGGATGCGTGAACTTTCCAGCGGGCTAGGGGTCAGCACCGGTGCTATGGCCTCCAAAGCGGCACTTGACGCTTACGGCGCGAAGAGAATTGGTGTCATCACTCCCTATCAGCCCATCGGCGACCAGCAGGTTCGGGATTTCTTTGAGCAGATGGGTTACGAGGTTGCCGATGTTTACGGGCTTAAGTGCACCACCGCCCAAAACATCGGTGATGTCCCGCCTGAGCAGGTTAGAGAAGCTTTTGCGAAGGTAGACGGCCCGGGTGTTGATTTGCTGCTGCAGGCCGGCACCAATCTTCCCGCAGTGAGGGTTGCGGACAAATTAGAGAAAGAGCTCGGTAAGCCTGTCGTTGCTATTAACGCTGCGACGGTTTGGCACGCTTATCGAACCAATGGAATCCAAGACACTTTCGATGGTTTTGGTTCACTCTTTAGAGATCACTGATAACGAAAGGTAGGAGCTCATCATGTTTGCTCACTCTGGGATGCTGACTCTCAAGGATGATATGGCGAAGGATTCCGCGATTCTGATTCAAGAAGGATTGTTGGCCCTCGTCGGTCATATACCTGGCCTTGTTCATGCGCGTGTTGGTGTCTCTGCAGAGGTAAACGCTGAGACCGCCACCCTGCTGTTCATTATGGAATTCGATTCGGAGGAAAGCTGGAGACTCTACGGAGATCATCCTGCACACAAGGCCCTCGTTAGAGACGCGATTGCCCCTGCTCTCGCAGATAAGAGATTTTTCCAAACCCGCAGCTGGCAGACAAAGGCTCTGGTGTGACCGGAGACAAGAACAGTGATTATGAGAAGGCCGGTTTCGACGGCACCTTGGTGCCTGGCTTCAAGCCAGTCTTGCTCATCATCGATCCGGCACGAGCGTACATTGACCCGGAATGCCCACTGTATGCGGGGGTAGAAGACGTCGCGCAGAATATAGTCCACCTCAAAGGTGTGGCGTCTGCTCTGGGAATTCCAGTCATCGTCACCCGGGTGCTCCATGATGACAAAGCCCTAAACGGAGGTGTTTTTGTGCGCAAAGTACCCTCTCTCAAATGGCTGCGACCGGAGTCTCCCTTCAGCGCCTACATTGAAGGCCTCTCGCCCACAGGCAACGATATTGAAGTAGTGAAGCAATATGCCAGCGCCTTCTCGGGAACGACGCTGGCGGCGACTCTCACTGCGATGGGCGCTGACACTGTGGTCCTGGCCGGGTTCTCGACAAGTGGCTGTATCCGTGCCTCTGCGACCGATGCTATGCAGTTGGGCTTCATTCCGCTGGTGGTTCGCGAAGCAGTAGGTGATCGCCTGGCGGAGGTTCATGAGGCAAATCTTTTCGATATTCAGGCCAAAATCGGTGAAGTTGTGAGTAGCGAGACCGTTGTCGAATTACTAACAAAGACCCAACAATGGCCGTCACCGTAATCACTGGTGGTGCCGGTCACCTGGGGCGGGCAATCGGCGAACGCTGCCTTAGTGATGGCGATGCCGTCTACCTCGTGGATCGTAACCCAGAGGTTCGGGATATTGCCTCGGATATGGGTGCGCAGGGAGTTGTTGCCGACGTCTGTGACGAATCCCAGTTGGATGTTCTTGGTGCGCTTGCTGATGTGGACAGACTGGTCTGCGCTGTGGGGTCCTGGCCCCGAATTCCCTGGAATGAGCTCACGAGTGGCGACTGGCAGGAATCAATAAGTGTTAATCTCACCAGCGCTTATCAATCAGTCAAGGTCATGACCAAGGCGCTCAAGAATGCAAGTGGTTCCATAGTGTTTGTGGGATCCGCCATCGCTTTCAAGGGCCATGCCGAAATGACCCACTATGCGGCCGCTAAAGCTGGTTTGCACGGGCTAGCAAAGTCATTGTGTCTAGCTATGGGGCCCGATGGGGTGAGGGTAAACGTTGTCGCGCCTGGTCTGATTGAGACACCAGACGCTGAGGAGACTTGGGATTTGGAGGACCGGAAAGCCCTCTGGGCGCAACGCGCGCTGCGAAAGCCTCTCACAATAGAGAATGTCGTGGATGCTGTGTGTTTCTTGTCTGGAGCCCAGGCTGGTGCTATCACCGGCCAAGTGCTGGTTGTTGACGGCGGGTTAGTGCTGCACTGATGCGATCGGAGAGAAGGGCATGATCGAATCAGCGGTCTCCAGACGAATGAACGTCGAGCTAGTGACCATTGAGACTTCTGATGGTTGGAAGCTAGATTCTGTCCTTTATCGCTCACCATCTACAACGGCATCCTCGGTCGTGCTACTTCACCTTCATGGAAAAGGAGCGACCATGCTGGATGTCCATGCAAGGTGGCTGCCGGAGTTGTTGCCCAACGTGAACCATTATGCGTTCAACATGCGATGTCATTCACTGGCGTACAACACCGACCGCGAGGATTTTCCGGTCGCTGGTGGTATGTATGAGTCGTTACTGGACGGCGAAAAGGATTTACACGCGGCGGTGGCGTTTCTCAGAGAGGAGGGTTTTGAGAAGATTATTGTCTGCGGCCACTCCTCTGGTGGTTACTACGCAGGAATGTATGCGCCAGCAGAGCAGGACATCGTGGGACGAATTTTCTTTTCCCCGTTGACTGATAACAAAGTTGCGTTGTCTTGGTGGTTCCCGCGGGAAGGCCAGCTAGAGGGAGCGCTCTCGCATGCGAAGGAATTATGGTCAAAGGGTAAGCCTGATGGGTTGATCCCACTTGACTCTTGGTATTGGGCAATCAGCGCAAGATCACTGATCGAGAGGGCCGCGCAGCCAGATTCCCAGGTCTGGCTATCCGCGGTTAATAAGCTGAAATCACCCGTGTTGATGGGGTGGAGTGCTACCGAATCGCGAGACGAGTTGTGGTCGAATCTATTTGGGAAACTGAATCCAGAAAAGTACCTACTCCGGCTTGACGGATCCGATCACTGGTATCGGGGGCAGGAACAGGTGGTGGCTTCATCCGTATCGTCGTTCATTGAGCGAGTGACAGGAATTCATGCTTAGTGACTATTGCGAGATTTCCCCCGGCGCTAACGATAAAGCCGCCGTGAGCTTTTTAGCACCGTCCGCAATAAGCAGTCGAATTTTTTCCCGCTGGGTTTCATCGTTTCTATATAGGGGAGCGGCGCAACCGAGTGCCGCGGTGCCTTCCCCATCAATCTTCACAGCCGCGGAAGTGCCCCATATTCCTTCGTCGACTTCCTCGAAACTTTCAGCGCTGCCATTCTTTTTTACCTCGGCTAGGGACTGGGCGCTCAGGACTTCCCGGGCTCGAGTTTCGTCATCTAGCGTGTCGAGATATCGACTTCTGTCATGCTCGGGCATTGTCGCCAAGAGAACCCTTGAGAGGGAACCTGAGTGCAACAGCATGGGCCTTCCTGGCTCAAATTGGAGTCGAACTGGGCTGCGTGATTCTTCTCGAGCAACCATAATTACGTTCCAGCCCGCTCGTCTTGCAACAAACACTGATTCACCTGTTTGGTCACGGATTTGGCGGAGGATCGGTTTGGCGATTTCCGCAATTGGAGGCCGAGCGGCCCTAGCGGCCTCAGCCAGCACCAGGACTAAATCCGTAACGCGGTATCGCGAGTCTCCCACGCGATCCAGGAGCCCAGAGTCTTTGAGGGCTGAAATGTATCGATATGTAGTGGACAAGCTAAAGCCCGTCTCGTCTGAAATTTCTTGGATCGTCCACTTTGGCTGGGACGAAGTGAATAGCAGTAAAACATCGAGAAGACGGCGACCTGTCTCAGCACCTAAGTTCTTAGGGGGGACAGAATCTTTACCTGAATCCCCCGACATGGCATTTATTTTATCAACTATTGGGAAACCGCAAGGTTTAGGAAGGTGCGTGTGGCGTGTTTTATTCAACAACGTCCGCTGAGGCGAAGAGAGAGAACCTGCGATCTAGGCTAGGTCGAGAAGAACCGCTGGTACTCTTCGGAGCTTTTAATGCGTTGACGGCTCTGATGATTCAGCGCAATGGTGGGGAGGGCGTCTATCTCTCTGGCCACATGATTGCGGCGGACTTGGGGCTGCCGGACCTCGGATTGACTACCGTGACGGAAGTTGCAATGCGATCTCAGCAAGTGTCGAGAATGATCGACATTCCTTTGATGGTGGATGCCGACACTGGTTTTGGGGAGCCATTGAACATGGCGAGAAGTATCCAGACTCTGGAAGACGCTGGGGTTGCGGCGTGTCATGTCGAAGACCAAGTCAATCCAAAACAATGCGGCCATTCGGAAGGAATCAAGGTTGTTGAACGAGACGCTGCGGTGCAGCGGGTGGCGGCAGCAGTCGCAGCGCGACGCGACCCTAATTTCGTTATTATCGCCCGCACTGATGCGAGAGCCGCGATTGGTTTGGATGAGGCGATTCGACGCGGCAAGTCCTATCGAGACGCCGGAGCAGATGTTATTTTTGCTGAGGCGTTGCGGGGAGAAAAAGAATACGAGCGCTTCATGCGAGAAGTCGGCGCGCCGATAATGGTTAATCTCAATGAGTTTGGGTCTGGAACACCTCTGTCGAGGGAGGAATTGAGAAACATAGGTGTCAGCGTGGCCGTCTACCCCATGACGCTGATGCGTTTGGCCCTGGGCGCGGTGGAACGCGGAATACAAATTGTGATGGATAAGGGTTCGCAGGCTCCCCTGGTTTCTCAAATGCAAACCAAGGATGAGCTCTATTCCTATCTTGGTTACTCGGATTATAAAATTTTTGATGACGCTGTCTTCTCTTCCTCCGAGGCTTCCGGCTCAGATGCAGGGTTATCCGAATCACCGCGACAGGATGATTAGATGACCGTCACTCTCTCCCTGCTCGCGCTCGGTGTGGTCCTTGGGACCATGGCGCAGCGGTTAACGGGCATGGGTTTTGCGCTCTTGATGGCACCGTTTTTTGCTCTATCTTTTGGCCCCTACGAAGGCATCCTTTTGATGAACCTGGGCGGCGCGTTTTCTTCGTTGCTGGTTTTATCACGCGTCTGGCGGGACGTTGATTGGAAGAGATTTGGTTTTTTGGTTTCTGCTGCGATACCTGGGGGCATGGTGGGCGGATATGTAGTGTCGATTCTGGAGAGCGCCACTCTTCAGATTCTTGTTGGGCTCCTTTTAATTCTTACGCTCACCGCTTCGTTGAATCTTGAGAAATCGGTGCGTGCTGTGAACGCACCGACCGCCGCGCTTGGGGCGGGGGTTATCTCGGGCTTTACCAATGCGACCGCCGGGATTGGTGGTCCACCGATCGCGATTTATGCCCAGATGACAGGATGGCCACAAAAACATCTTGCAGCGACACTTCAACCGGTTTTCTTTGTTATCAGTGTTTCAGCGTTTGGGCTCAAGACTTTTATTTCCGGTGCCGGCCCCGGACTAGCATGGTGGATTTATCCAGCAATGATGGGGCTGATCCTTATTGGGCTCCGCCTAGGTGAGGTCGCAAAACCGTTCGTTAAGGAGTCGGCTGCCAGGCGCGCAGTGATTATTTTTTGTTATGCGGGGGCAATATCGGCAGTTGTCGATGGCGTAATTGGCCTTCTTCGATAGAAACATACTCGAACACCTACGACAGATCCAGAGGAAAAAGGGGAATGACTATGAGTGCAATACCACTGCTGTTTACCCCCATGACGATCAGGGGTCTTACGCTTCCCCACAGACTGTGGGTATCTCCCATGTGCCAATATTCGGCGCTCGAGGGAGTGGTTCAGTATTGGCACCAGGTTCATCTAGGCGCCTTGGCCCTAGGTCGACCTGGCCTCATTATTGCCGAGGCAACATCTGTGGTTCCCGAAGGTCGAATCAGTCCTGATGACTCCGGATTGTGGAACGACGAGCAAGTCCAGGCCTGGCGCCCCATTATCGACTTCTCGCATTCGCAAGGAACACCGATGGCCCTCCAGCTCGCGCACGCTGGTCGAAAAGCCTCCACCAGTTCACCGCTGAATTCTGATGGCTCGGGCGTAGGAGTAGAGCAGGGCGGCTGGGAAACGGAAGCTCCCTCTGCGCTTGCCTACGGAAACTTGCCTAGGCCTCATGAACTGTCCCCGAATCGCATTGACACGATTGTGGAGAGTTTTGCTGCTGCCACCCGGCGTGCTGTTAGCGCGGGTTTTGACGCCGTTGAAGTTCATGCCGCACACGGATATTTGCTGCATGAGTTCCTCTCTCCGTTGTCGAATCACCGTGATGATGTCTATGGCGGAAGCTTTGAAGGTAGGGCCCGCATTGTTTTAGAAATTGTGGAGCGTGTGCGCAGCGCAATGCCTGAATCGATGCCTCTTTTTGTCCGAATATCTGCCACCGATTGGGTCGAGGGCGGATGGGATCTGCAGCAGTCCATCACCCTTTCTCACGAGCTTGCCCAGAGGGGTGTAGACCTCATCGATGTTTCATCCGGTGGATTATCTCCAGAACAAGCTATCAAGTTGGGGCCTGGCTACCAGATGCCCTTCGCCGAAGCGATCTCGCAGGAAGTTGAGGTGGCGGTAGCTGCGGTGGGGCTCATTACGGAGGCCCTAGAAGCGGAACAAGCTCTTCAATCGGGAGTTGCCGACGCCATTCTCATGGGTCGCCAGTTCCTTCGGGACCCGCGTTATGCGATGAGAGCGGCAACCGAGCTCGGTGTTTCACTGGAGTGGCCTGGTCAGTACCTGCGGGCTCAGAAGGTTTAGGTACTTCTCGCTAGGTCGAGGACAGTCTTTGTACACATTGTTCCCGTTAGCTCGAACAGAAGGGCCCCGGACCAGCAGGACGACTACATAATCACCTGGCCACCCCCGAGGCAGGGAACATCCCACCTCAGTCCGGGCTAGGCCGGTGAAAAAGCCTTGATCCCTGCGTGCGTGGCGGCGGCGCCTAGTCGTTGGTCATAGGTGAGCATGCCGACTAGTTCTGGCGTGAGAGTAAGTGCTGTGACAAGGTGCAGTGCGTCGAGAGTTCGAAGCTCTGGTGGCGGGTGGGTTGCACCGAGGGCGATGTGGGCGGGGGAGAGGCGCACCAAAGAGATAGCGTTCATCAATTCACTAGCTTTGGCGGCTGCCTGTGGATGCAAGCGTGCACTTGCCCTCATCGTTTCCACCCGCACGAGGTCACTGCCGACTAACTGGAGCGCCTGATTCCAAGGGTTTGCCCCTTGAATAAAGCGTCGCAGTGGTTCTGAGGATTGTTCTCCCACAACGAGTTTGAGTGCCGCCGAGGAATCCAGGTAGATCAGGGTCATCGGGTATCGTCGCGCATCTGGCGCAGGATGTCACTGGCGGTGGCTTCGCCCGGGTCTAGCTCTAGTAGTGGTGTGGCTAGGAATTCTGGTAGCCCTCCAGTGGGTGGGCTTGCCTCACCCCTGGCAACGAGCTCCGCCAGACTGCTGGCGCCTTGATAGGGCGAAAGGGTAGCGATGGGGGCGCCATGTTCGGTCACGATCAGTGTTTCCCCTCGTTTGACGCGGGCAAGGACGCGGGAGACATTCTGACCTAAATCGCGCAGACCCACCTGGTTGTTATCCACGTTCTACAGTGTAGAACATTTAGTAGACGGCACGAGATCTGTTATCCACAGACTCCTGGCCGCGGCCCCAGGGCGTCACTGTGTCCTCTAGGTTCGCCTCCGTGCCTCATAACGAGATCAAAGTGCTTGCAAAACGAAAGCGTGCGCCCTATCCTGAGGATATGAGCCCCAATGTGTTGATTCGAGATGTTCCCTCTGGCGTTCACTCCGTATTAGTGGGCAGAGCAAAAGCGCAGGGGCAATCCCTGCAGGAGTACCTGGTGGGGTTGCTGGGCGAACTCGCCCAGCGGCCCACAATGCCCGAGATCATGAAGCAGATTGAAGAACGTGTGGCTCAAGACTCCTCGGCCACCATGAGCAGTGACGACATTGTCGCCATCATTCGTGAGGGCCGCGATGGCCTCGACGCGAAGCCCTCATGAGTGTGGTTCTTGATGCCTCGGTGGTGGTGGATGCCCTCATAGACCCGGGTTCACAGGGCGACTGGTCACGACAATACCTGAGTACTGGCCAGGTGCTGGTGCCCGATCTCCTGTATCCCGAAGTAACCAGGGCGCTCAGGCGGGCTGAAATGAAGGGATTCTCCTCCATGGAAGACAGGTTTCACAGTCTCGTGGGCCTCACCTGGGTTTCAGTGCGGTTTGATGCCTATGCCCACTGGGTGTGGCCATTGCGTCACGACATATCTCTCTACGATGCGTGCTACGTGGCGCTCGCTCAATCCACCGAGCGTCCTCTTGTCACGTTGGATAACAAACTGGCCTCCACTGCGAAGCGTTACTGCGAGGTTCTCACCCCCGATGACTGATTCGCGAATTCTTGTGGCACCAGATTCCTTCAAAGGCTCCTTGAGCGCCTCTGCGGTGGGGGCTGCCTTAGCTCAGGGGATAGGCAGGACAAGCCCTCAGGCCGAGGTGCTGATGCACCCGCTAGCTGATGGCGGTGAGGGAACGCTGGCGGCGTTAGCCATGGCTGGTTTCGACAGTGTTGACGTGGAGGTCATCGATTCTCACGGCAGACCCATCACTGCTCGTATCGCCAGGCGCGATGACATAGCGGTCGTGGAATCGGCTCAGGCGGTTGCCTTTGAACCCGGCGCCAGCCCAGCTCACGCGTTGAGTGCCTCCAGTGCAGGTGTGGGAATGATAATGGCGGCGGCGCTCGATATGCCCATTTCCAGGCTTTATCTTGCGGCGGGCGGAAGTGCCACTACCGATGGCGGTGCGGGGATGTTGCACGCTTTAGGGGCGCGATTTTTTCATGAGGGAAAAGAGTTAATCCCTGAGGGTGGAGCGACCCTGGGGAAGATAACGTCGCTGGAGAGTGACGGAATCCATCCGAGAGTAGGGGATGTGACCATCACACTCCTAAGCGATGTGGATAACCCTTTATTGGGGCGGCGCGGTGCTGCGCGGGTGTTCGCCCCTCAAAAAGGAGCGGATGTGGCAGGTGTGGATCATCTTGAGAAGGCTCTTGAGCACTACGCTGCGCTGGTGGGACCTGACTACGCGATGATTCCCGGTAGTGGTGCTGGTGGGGGAATTGGCTTTGGTGCCCTGGCAGCCTTGGGTGCTTCGGTGACATCCGGGGCCACAGCAATCATGGATATCACCGGGTTTGATCACGCTCTCAACTCCGCATCACTGGTAATTACGGGCGAAGGGTCCTTTGATGACCAAAGCGCTGCGGGAAAGGTGCCCTCGGCGGTTATCGCAGCGGCTGTGGCCCGGGGTATCCCGGTGGCAGTGGTGTGCGGTGTGGATCGACGCTCTGCCACCGCCCG
>Ga0129324_10001568_pt1 | contig 14571 bp, 13 predicted proteins | sample CPBDNA_7_FD_96879 | JGI IMG/M metagenome (GOLD analysis project Ga0129324, IMG submission 96879) | Freshwater to marine salinity gradient microbial communities from Chesapeake Bay, USA - CPBay_Spr_15_0.2_DNA | ecosystem: Environmental > Aquatic > Marine > Coastal | place: USA: Chesapeake Bay... | reverse complement strand
CCTGTAATAATTATATTTTTATTAAATTCTATGTCATTTTTGACAGGATTAATATCAAATAAATATGCATTATAAATATTCTTGAATTTTAATTTTTTTCCAAATTTACATTTTGTAATAATTTTTTTATTATAGAGATTATAAATGGAATGCATATTTTCATAATATGCGTTGAATCCAAAACTATAATCTATTAAGGATTTAACATTAGGGTTAAGATGGATTTCGTAAAAATATTTCATAACATATCCAATTTCATATATTTTTGGTCCTAAATGATTAATATCAAATTTAGATATTTTTGTTAAATTATTCTTAAAATCAATACATTCATCTTTAAATTTTTGTATATCGTTTAAGAATGGAGAATATGTATTATGAGTTTTTATAACTAATGTAAAATCGTCTATATTATCAATAGTTTTATTTAAATAATCAAGAACTAAAAATAAATCTTCATGTATATCTTTAAAATTCTGATAAAATCTATAACATACTAAAGAATTTTGATAAATAGAAAATAAATAGAATCCTACAGAAATAATACTATAAACTCTTTTTTCCCATGACATACTATCAACTATATTTGTTATATTTCCTAGGGCATGCTTAGCAAAAATAGATTTTAAAACAGTAAAATAACTACTTATTGATATTTTTACGCCAGACATTTTTAACATAAAAAAAGGTACTATTAACATTAGTATTGGAATTAATAACGAGAGAACAGGTGATAATATATTATATAAGCTTAATATCTGGAGAAAATATGAAGAATTATTTAAGAATTTAAAAAATTCTATATCTACATAATAATATCTATCAATGAATTTTTCATCATTTCTGATATTATGCCATCTCTCATAAAATTTATCGTATAATTCTTTACTAGAAGAATTTTTAGGTTTAAGTTTTTTAATAATATCTTGGGTTTGTTTTAAAAATAATTTATTATTAGTATAATATTCAAAATTATGATTAATATTTTCTTTTTCTATTATGGAATCTGGTTTTAATATTTTTTCAATTAAACTTTCTCTGTTATCATTTTCTTGTTCTTCTTCTTGTTCTTTGGTTTTATAGAATTCTAAATCTTCTTTTATATTTAAATCTAATCTTTCTTTATTTTCTAAATAACCAATTGGTAAAGTAAAATTATTATTCATTAATAAACTTATTTAAATAAATAATGAATAAATTACGCATTATTAAAATTTGCTGGTAGTTCATTTATTTGAGTATCATAATATTCTTCAATTTCCTTCATCTTTCTTACATCTCGTCTAGTAACAAAATTTATACCCATTCCTTTTCTTCCCCATCTCCCAGATCTTCCAATTCTATGAATATATGTATGTATATCCTTAGGTAAATCAAAATTAATAACTTTACTTACTTGTTGAACATCTAATCCACGAGCAGTTAAATTTGATGAAATTAATACTCTGGTTTTACCATTAACAAATTCTTGATAGGATACAAATCGTTCATCTTTTTCCATACCACTATGAATAGATCCTACGGGAAAACCATCTTTAATTAACGCTTCAGTTAAATCGGTTACTCGTTTAATACTATTACAATAAATAATACATTGACTTAGAGATAATGCAGCAAATAAATCTTTCAATGTTTCATATTTTGCATTATCATTTTCAATTGCTACAAAATATTGTGAAATTCCTTCTAATGTAATAGCCTCTGTTTTCACCAAAATTTTTACAGGATCCCTCATACATTTTTCTGTTAAATTTTGAATTTCTATTGGAAGAGTAGCACTGAATAAACATAATTGTACATTATTTGGTAAAAACTGGAAAATATTATAAACCTGTTCTTTAAATCCAGCTGATAACATTTCATCAGCTTCATCTAATATCATTATCTTAATTGTTTTTGAATTAATTTTTTTTCTTCTAATTAAATCATGTACTCTACCAGGAGTACCTACCAAAATATGTGGTTTATCTTCTAGATCTTTAATATCTGTCTCCATAGATGTACCTCCAATTAATAATTTTATATTAACATTTAAAAAATCTCCCAAATTAACAATTACCTTATGAATCTGAATAGCTAATTCTCTTGTTGGAGCCATTATTAATCCTTGAATCTCCTTTTTTGTTTCATCAATTCTTTGCAAACAGGAAATTGAAAAAGTCCCTGTTTTACCAGTTCCAGATTGTGCTTGAGCAATAACATCTTTTTCACTTGTTATTGGTCCAATAGCTCTAGCTTGAATCGGACTTGGAGTCTCAAATCCATGACTGTATATACCTCTTAATAATTCTTCTTTTAAATTTAAATCATCCCAATTTTTAGCGTCTTGACTTTCCATAATATATTTATTCATTGAATAACATTTAAGTATATTCAATGAATAAATAATAAAAAAAATTGATATAAAAAATATTATTTTATATATATACAAATGGCAACCATGATATATACTTTAAGTGAGATTGAAAATATTAGTTGGAATATGATTGATAAATCTATTTCACAAGATACATTAGATTTAATCAATTCATTAACAGATCAAGTAGCATCGCCAACTTATAGTAGAACTCCTGTATTTAATAATGCCAATAATAATTCTAATAAACAATTTAATAAGAGAAAACCTAAAAAAAATCAGGAAATTAATGCAGAGGACTGGGAAGCTATTAGAAATTTTACAAAAACCGAAATTGTTAAATCAGAAGGTATTCAAAAAGACATTGATGATATTAGATGTCTAATTAATAAAATCACAGAAAAAACATATGATAAAGTTATTGAAAGACTAGATGAAAAAATTAATGCTATTTCTGATAATAAAGAAGCTTTTAATGCATCAGAAGATAAGAATAAAATCGGAAAGGCTATTTTTACAATGGCTACATCTAACTCTTTTAATAGTAATATCTATTCAAAATTATGTAGTTACTTATGTAGTAAATATGATTTTATGAATGATATTATTATTAATAATGTTAATGATTTTATGAAGTTATTTGAAAATATTGAATACGCTGATCCAGATGTAGATTATGATCGTTTCTGTAATGTTAATATTATAAATGACAACAGAAGAGCTATGAGTCTATTTATGTGTAATTTATTCAAACATAAAATTGTTGCCAAACAATACATTGAAAAGATTATTAACACTTTTGTTGTTATGATTAAAGAAAATCTCGGTTGTGAAGAGAAAAAAATGGTGAATGATGAAATTTCTCAAAATTTATTTATAATTATTTCAAATATTGATAATAAAATTTTAAAGGAATTTCAAATTTGGAATGAAGTCTATGAATATGTAAATAAGGTATGTAATCTTAATCTTAAATTAAATGAAAATAAAGGTATTACTAGTAAATGTAAGTTTAAACATTTGGATATAAAATCACAATTAGAAAGAAATTAAAGATTTAATAATTATTATTATATATATGAATGAACCCAATTTAAAATATGAAATAAAAGAATCAACTATTTTAGAAAATCAAAATGATATTGACAGTATGATGAATAATGAAAATTTTTTTTCTGATATGGATGAATTTAACGATGAATTTCTTTTTTTTGAGGAAGATAATTTAATTGCTCAACAAATTGACTATTCTGAAAATTATACTTTAAAAATGCTTACACAAATTGCCAGTTATTATAAAATTACTAAGAAAAAGGTCAAGAAAGAACAATTAATTGAATTGATTCTCTCATTTGAAAATGATCCAGAGAATTCAGAAAAAGTTTATAATAGAAAGAGAATGTGGCATTATTTGAATGAATTAAAAAATGATTCATATTTTTCAAAATATGTAATATTTTATAATTCTTAGAATTTAAATATTAATATATATTTAATTTATAATGGTTAAATCTATATTAAATCCCATTGTTAATTATCCCGAGATTAAAACATTAGATAATGAAGATAAAAATTTTGATGCTACACAATACGAATATTCCATTTTAGGAGTAGATGTAGTTATTGCATTAGGTCAGTCTAATTATTCTTTTATTGATGAGGATATTATATATTATCCAGTTTATTTGATAAAAGATGATTCTTTTTTTCAACAAATTGGTGTTTTTGAAATATTAGAAAGCGAATTACCAAATATTATTGACGATGAACAAGATATTGATTTAGATCTAGTTACTAAACCATTATTATATAGTTCGGTAAATGAAGATTTATTGAAAACTTCTTTAAATGAAGAACTTATTAAATCAAATGAAGAAATAATTGATCCAGAAGAGGTAGAAATAATAGAAGATGATGGTGAAGATGATGGTATTATAGAACAAGTTTCTTTACCTATACAAGATTCAAATGAAATGGAACAAGAATTACTTGATTTTGATAAGTCAAATACAAATGATTGGATTGAAGAATATTTAAAAAGTAATAGTTATAAGATAAATGATAATGATGGTGGTGGAGATTGTTTATTTCTAGTAATTAAAGAAGCATTAGACAGTCTAGATAAAGATGTAACTGTTTTAGAATTAAGAAATAAGATATCTAATGAAATCACTCCAGAAATATATGCAAATTATAAAGAACATTATGACATGATATTTACATCATTACAAGAACAAGATATAAAAATTAAAAAACTAAATAAACTTAATAATGAATTAAGAGACCGATTAAAGTATTCAACAGACAGAAGTGAACAAATAGAAATTGTAAAACAAGCAAAAGAAGTCAGTAATCAATATAAACAAACTAAATCAGAAATTAAGATTCAAAAAGAATTGTTAAATGAATTTAAAATTATGAAAAAGGTAAAATCATTAGAAGATTTTAAAAAAGTAATAAAAACCTGTGAATTTTGGGCAGATGATTGGGCTATTTCTACATTAGAAAGAATTCTTAATGTTAAACTTATACTTTTCAGTAGCCAGGCATGGGAACAAGGAGATAAATCAAATGTATTATTATGTGGACAAAATCATGATGAAATATTAAATAAGGCTGGTAAGTTTGAACCCCAATATTATATATTAGTTGATTATACTGGTATACATTACAAGTTAATTACTTATAAAAGTCATAAAATTTTTGATTTTTCACAAATACCTTATAAAATTAAATTACTAATATCAGAAACATGTTTAAGAGGAGAATCAGGTATTTATAAAATTATTCCACAATTTAACAAATTTAACAAAGATATTGGAGTTATTGAACCAACTGATATAGAAGTAATAGAAGATGTTAATACATTATATGATCCTAATATCGTTTTTCAATATTATTTAAGATCAAATAAAAAACCATTACCTGGAAAAGGTAAGGGAGAGAAAATCCCTTTTGGAAAGGAAGTTAACTTTTCTAAATTAGCAGAACATGATAATTGGAGAAAAAAATTAGATAATGAATTTCCTAGTGAAATTAAAATTAATGACAAACATTGGTATTCTGTAGAGCATTATATTGAAGCTTGTAAATTTAAAGATACAAATCCTGATTTTTTCTTTATGTTTACTCTTGAAAGTAAATCTAAAATTTCCAAGGATATTGTATTAGCTAAAGCAGCAGGATCTAATTCTGGAAAATATAAAGGAGATTTGTTAAGATCAAAAAATATATCTATTGATCCTTCTTATTTCGGAGAAAAAGATTATCAAGCTTTAGACACTGCATTAACTGCTAAATTTAGTCAAATACCTGAAATGAACCAAATATTAATAGATACACAAAATGCAAAATTAATGCATTTCCAGGGATCTGCCCCCGCAAAACAAAGTGATGTATTAATGTTAGTAAGAAATAAATTAAAAAAATAAATTAAAAATAATTCTTGTTGTTTTATATAAATGGAATCTATAAAAAACGATAATTTGAATTTTAACTATTTAAATACGGGTAAATTAGATGATATTATTCCATATTTTTATGACTTAATATCATCCTCTGAAAAATTTGTTAAGGCAAAAAAAAAATCTGAATGCTTCAAGTATTCAATTAAAAAAATAAATAATATTAACGATATTCCAAAATCAACTATGTATGATAGTTATTTCTTTCCAAATATAATACAACAACATATAGACGATAACTCATTAGAAACTATTAATTTTAAATGTATTATTAATAAACGAGAGATTAATGTTAATTTTATATTATTTGAATCAATTGATCATAAAAAAATTTACGAACTTAATAAAAAAATTAATATGATTTATATGTGGATACATATATTAGATTCTTTTGCTACAATTAAATGTACCAAATATTTAAATCTATATGTTTATATGACACCATTTAAAAAACAATTACCAGATAATCAATTAATTATAATTGGTCCTAATCATGTTAATACCGGATTAACTACTAGTTGTCAATTATCTACTGAAATAATATTATATCGTGAAGAAGAATGGTTTAAGGTATTTATACATGAAACCTTTCATAATTTTGGATTGGATTTTTCAGATATGAATTTATCTTCAATAAATTCTAATCTTAGAAAAATATTCAATGTAAATATTGAATATAATTTATATGAAACATATTGTGAAAGTTGGGCTAGAATAATAAATTGTATGTTTTATAGTTATTTTTCTACATCAAAAAATAACATAACAAATTTTACTAATGCCTTCATTTATAATATGCAAATTGAATGTGAACATTCGTTAGAACAGATGATTAAAATTTTGAATTTTTTTGGTATTAATTTTGACATTATAACCAATAAAACTAAAGATAATATTAGTATTTGTAATCATCTTTATAAAGAAAATTCCTCTGTATTTAGTTATTATATTATAACAGGATTAATCATAAATAATTATGATAATTTCATAATATGGTGTAATAAAAATAATAATTTATTTTTAAATTTTAAAAGAACACCTGGAAATGTTGATAAATATATTAAATTTATTGATAAAACAACTAAAATAAAAAATATTTTAAAAAATATAAATATTATTGAAACAACTGATATATCACATGATAATAAAAACAATTCATTAAAAATGAGTAATTTAGATGTTATTAAAATTATTTAAAATGTTTTTCACAATAATCATCATTTATTAACTTTTTTTTTCTACATCTTTTTCCATCATCGTCATAATGACAACAATTTTTTTTATCCTTTTTATAACTAAACATACCATTTTTTAATACCCTTTTATTCTCTCTCCATGCTCTTGAACACTCATCAAAATCTATATTTACAGGACAATTTTCAATTTCGTTCATTAGTACTTGTTGTAAAGAATAACTCATTTTTCTAATCAAATAGATATATTTAAATATTTCAATTTTATTTAAATATATGAAAATCAACCTTTATTTATCTAACTATATGTAAATAAAAATATAAAAAATTGAATCAAATAAATATTTAAATATAAAACCAAAATGGGAATCAAATATTTAAATAGATTTTTACAAAATAATTGTAAAAACTCAATTAAGAAAATTACATTAATGCAATTATCTAATAAAAAAATTGTTATTGATACAAGTATATATATGTATAAGTTTTTAACAGATGGTGCATTATTAGAAAATATGTATCTATTAATAATTTTATTAAGAAAATATAATATAGCTCCATTATTTGTATTTGATGGAAAACCACCAAAAGAAAAAAATCAATTACTGCAACAAAGAAAGGAAAACAAAATAATTGCTGAAAACAAATACAAAGAATTAGAAGAAAATATTACTATTTGTTCTGAAAAAGATAAACAGAAACTTACAATTGAAATGAATAATTTAAAGAAAGATTTTGTAAGATTAAATCATAAAGATATTCAGGATGTTAAAGAATTAATACAATCAATGGGTGTTTCATATATTGAAGCTCCAGGTGAAGCAGATATATTATGTGCCAAAATAGTAAATAAGAATCTTGCGTATGCATGTTTAAGTGAAGATATGGATATGTTTGTTTATGGTTGTAAACGAGTATTAAGATATTTAAGTTTAATAAATAGCACAATAATCTTTTATGATTTAAAAGAGATTTTGATAGAAATTAATATTCCTTTTAATGATTTTAAAAATATTTGTATTATATCTGGTACAGATTACAATATAGAAAATAATACAAATCTAAATACTACATTAAAATATTACAAAAAATTTAATAAAAGTAATGAAACTAATGAAACTAATTTTATAAATTGGTTAACTGAAAATACATCTTATATTAATGAAGATGAAGTTAGAGAAATTTCTCAATTATTTAATTTAAATAATGTATCAGAATTAAATAATTGTTTGAAAACTAAGATTAGAAATACCAGTATTAACATAAGTATTCTAAAAACAATTCTAGAAAAAGAAGATTTTATATTTATTAATTAATATTAATAAATATTAATTAATTAAATTATTTTTTTATTTATTTATGCACTTGTTGCTACAGCAAGGGCAGCTTTGTCAGAAGCCTTAGCAAAATGAGGTGACATATACTTTTGAAGATTGAAGTATGTTAGCTCCTCACCTTTCTTAAGCTTAAGAAGACCCTTAAGCTTGGCATCGGGGATGATCTTACGACCATTATCCTTATCTTGTAGACTGTGAGCACGGATGTATGAGTTAATCTCACGAGTTACCTCAGTACGAGCCATCTCAGTACCCTCAGGCTTTCCTAGAAATGTAGCAAGCTCGTTAGAAATAAGAGTAGGCTTTACAAATCCAGAAGGAGCACGGTTACCGGACTTTCTCTTGCGCTTTTGGCTTATCTTAGCAGCAGCCTTAAGATCACGGGTGACTTGACGCTCAAGACCACGGAACTCAGTACGAAGAGCAGACATTGAAGCACTTACAGCTTGGAGTTTAGACATAAACCCGCCAAATTGCTCAAATACAGTAGGAGCAGCATCAACAGGCTCCTCAGTTACAGGAGTAACAGGTGCAACAGCTACAGGAGCTGGTGTCTCAACAGTCTCGGTTTTCTTAGCAGTGGCCTTTGTAGCCTTAGCGGGAGTGGTTGCAGTAGTGGTAGTTTTAGTTCTTGCCATTATACACTACTTAGACATATCTTTTTAAGTGTTTTTACGCAATATATATTATTTATGATTGGTATCAGTGTTAAATTATTCCTAAATAAATTCTTTTTAGAACGACTATATATTTTTAATTATTATTATATGCAACTGATTGGTACAACCATGGAAGTGCTCCTCTGGCATCTTGGCTTACTAATGTAAGAGCAGCTAATACATAATATGCTCCTAATGATTTATTATCTTGAGAATATCCTGATTTTACCAATAATTCCATTATTTTTAGTGAGGTTTTTCTTAGACTATCTTCACTTTGATTCTGTGCTAAATGTAATTGTAATCCAATAAATGGATTTCCTGATGGGGGCACTATTTCTCTCATTACTAATGGTGATAATTGTGCTCTATAATTCCAAATATCATATAATTCTCTAATAAAAATAACAAGTTGATGAACTGTTAAATTATTAAACCATTGAGAATCTGCATAATTACCCAATTCATTAATATATTGAAATAATTCAATTATTCTGAATTCCATTTTCTTTTTAGGATCTATTACTTCTTCTACTTGTTCTACTATTTGTTCCATTTTTATTATTCTCCCTAATTTTAAATATGTTTTAAATCGTTTTATAGTATTTTCTGATATTTTCTCTCTATTGAATGGATTATATAATTCTTTCTTATTGTTTACCTGACATTGCAACCTTTTAATTATACCTCCAAATGAAATTATATCACAACCATAACTCCCTGTATTATCTGTAAAACTAAAAAATTGATTAAATTGTATTGTTTTTATTGGCTCTAATGTTGCAAAATCTGTATCATTTAAACAATTATCTCTATTTTTCATTCCAATACCTGCTAATATTATAAACTTTCTTAAAAAAAATCCTCTCACAACCGATTGTATTTTAAGTACATAGAGAGAATATTTTAAATGATTATAAATTCGGTTTGTTATTTCATCTTTGTTACCGGTCTTTTTTAATTTATAAAAACAACATATCTCCTTTAATTGAGCTACTTTAAATTGATGTGTCTTTAATAATTCATAATCTCTCATCTTTATTATTTTAAAATCTAAATCCTTTACCTTGAATTTCTTTTTGATGTTACAAACACTTTCAAATACATTCTCTTTTAAAAAATCGCTACTATTACTTTTTTTAGGTGTCATTAATATATAACAACAAATTATATTTATATCATTTATATCATTATTTCTCTCTTGATGTCTACATAATGAATTAATAATAATTAATTCATTATCCCTCTACATTTAATTTTATACTTATTATAATTATAATAAGTATTTTTAATTATTTTTAATTAATTCATTATCCCTCTACATTTAATTTTATACTTATTATAATTATAATAAGTATTTTTAATTATTTTTAATTAATTCAGACCTACATGTATGCAGTTGTTTATACTTGATTTTAATTTCTTTTTAATTAAAAAAAAAATTGATTTAAAGAGAATGGTTAATAGTAAAGTATATACAGTATGACAATGAGTTCTAAGACTATTCTTTCCGGTATTGATTTTACCCCTTCTGATGATATTAAATATTCTAAGCCAAAGGTTGATTCCCGCGGTAGTAAGAGTGTTGGTATTTTGAATGCCGCTACTAATACAGCTACTTATATTTCTACCCCACTTATGTTGACATGGGGAGTTAGTGATTATGAAGGCAATGAGCGTTATGAAATGGCCCTTCAATTTCCAAACGACGAATATGCTACTAATGATACTAGAAATTTTATGAATAATATGATTGATCTTGAAACTAAATTAAAGGAAGATGCCATTTCAAATGCAAAGGAATGGTTCGGTAAGGCTAAGATGAGCCAAGATGCTATTGATGCTCTATGGACTCCTATGTTGAAGTATCCTAAGGACAAGAACACACTTGAGCCTGACACTACGCGAGCACCTACTCTAAAGGTAAAGATTCCTTTTTGGGAGAATCAATGGAAAACAGAGCTTTATAATGTAGATCAAGAGCCTATTTATCCTGATCCTAATGGTGGTTCAATGACTCCCAAAGAACTTATTCTTAAGGGTACTCATGTAGCAGTTGTTCTACAGTGTGGTGGTCTTTGGTTTGCAAATGGTAAGTTTGGTGTAACATGGAAGCTTCTACAAGGTGTTGTTAAACCAAAGGAAACTATGAAAGGAAAGTGTCATATTTTCCTAAGTACTGAAGATAAGGCCAAGCTAGAGGCTCAAAAGGTTTCTGATGAGGAGCATGAAACATCACCTGATGTAGAAGATTCTGATAATGAAGATACAGTTAAAGAGGAGGTAGCTGCTGAGGTTGCAGCAGTTGTAGAGGAAGCTCCAAAGAAGAAGATTATTAAAAAGAAGGTTGTCAAGAAGCCAGAATAAATATAAAATATAAAATATAAATTTTAAATATAATTTAATTAAATATAATAATAATTTTTTATTGTATTTAATTTAAATACTTTTGTATTCATTTTTTATTTCATTCGTTAAATATGTATTTTTACTAATCGCTCTTATTATTTTACCTGTTTCTCTAGTATCATTTTCTATATCGGTCATTGAATTACATACTAAATTTGTCATTTTTGTTTGTAAATTTTCATCAACATCCCATCCATTATTAGCTTGCTGCCATTTATTTATCATTGTTCTCTGTTTTAATGCAATTTTTTTTATTCCATAGACTATTTTATTTAATTCATTGTCTTTTTCCCAAACATCATTATCTTTTATATATAATGTTTTTCTACTTGAGTCTGTACAATGAATAGGTCTTTCCAATACATCCATATTATTTAAACCATCTGTTATCATATGAGTTATGGTTTGTGTCAATCCATTTTCAATTGTATGATCATATGTTTCATTTGTTATAGGGAGAGAATCAATAAATTCGGTTAAATTCATAGCATTCTTACAATGTTCATTTAAAAACATCTGAACATTAAAATTATTAGTATTATGACTGTTAGTATGATTATGTGAATTATTTCCTATATTTGATAAATTTACAATCATTTTTTCCATAACATCTTGATTCTTTACCATCATTTTTTCCATAATATCTTGATTGTTCATCAACACTTTTACTAACATCTCTTTATCTATATCTGTAGGTATAGTTTTACTTATTATATTTATAGTTTCTTTTTCATTAATGTAACATGTTTTTCTATGTTTATATAGCCCTTGACGATACTTATAAAGTTTACCACAATCACACACGAAGTTAGCGTCAGCGACTTTTGGCGACTTTCTCGCCACAGACGATGATTTTACACCATAATCGGCGACTTTTGGCGACTTTTGTAACTCCTTTGTAACTCTTTTGTAACTCCTTTTATGTTTTGTAGTAGTTAAGTGTTTATTATAATCACTTTCCTTGCTACATGTATAGTTGCATTTTTTACAACTATATTTTATGGCGACTTTTGGCGACAAAATGGTATCCATATGTAACTCTAATGTAACTCTATATAAAAATATGTCTAAATTGATTTAAAACTTAATTATTTTTTTATCATAACAAATTTTTTTATTCCGTTTTTGAAATCAAACCATTATGCTCTAAACCACTTTTTTCACTTTTTTTTCAATCCTTTTTCCAAAAAAAAAAAAATTACACAAGAATCTTGTGTGTTTTTTTTAAAATCTCATTTTACTTTTGAAAAATTATGAAAAATCAAAAATACTACATATATCTAATACATACCCGTATTTTATATATTATATATTTACTACATAGTGTAGACAAAATCATATAACATTCAATATAATATAAATAATAAATATAATTGTTTATTATTTATTATGATATTACCAAATAACCTAGCTATTATAAAATATTCTATTAATGGAATAATCGCACCTCATGGTATAACAGATATTATTCATGCTAAGCAACATATTTTAATTCCTCAGTTAATTAAAATTAATACAATTACTATATTAACCAGTGCTACATTAACTAATTTAAATCTAATACCATTATTAGATATTATATTTATAACTTCTTCTGTTATACACTTCAAGAGAGATTTTCCAATTATTAAATTCATACCTAGATATATTATTACTTCATGCTTTTTATTATACTCTTTTTTATATTCTTCCTACACCTTATTATTATGTTATATGTTATTTATTCATGTACCTAATCATTATAAATTAAATTGGTCCTTTTTAAAGAAAGATAAAAAATTTACTGTATCTACTATTACACTTACAACAATAATATTTCTTCTCATTGGAGAGAAATATGATAATTTAATTTACTGTTCATATATGATTAATTTATTTAAAGGTGTTATTATTAGTCATATAATTTATGAAGAGATGTATATATTTAAAGATTTAAAAAAAATATGATTGCAATCTAAAATAATCATTTAGATCTTTTATTCTCTCAAATCCATAATCAAATTTTGAAAATTCTACAAATTTCAATCTAATATTACAATCATTAGATAAATATTTTGTAATCTCTTCTATTCTTTTATCATCATAATTCTTGGGAATTTTTAACTCTATAATCTGTTTATCATACCCAATTGTCTTTTTATCATTCATAAAAATTAAATTAGAATCTACAGTAACACGTATCAATGGATCTTTATTTAAAATAAAAGACTGTCTATCATAACTATTTGATATAACTGGTATTAATTCACCATTTTCTATCATATTTAAATATTTTATTAATATTTTATTATTCTTCTTAATAACATCTGATAATTTATAATCAGAATCTAATAAACCTCTAATTTTTAAACCACCCTTAAACTTAATTTCTATAAATTGGTCCGAAGAACTTTTATAACTCCGAATTCTTACAGCAGTTGGTATTGATGCATCCCTTAAACTTTTTCTATTTTTATAAATTATACTTGTTGGATAATCATAATAAGTAGAGTAATTAGTATCAATATATCTACCATTAAAATAAGACGGAATTAAACAATTGCTCTTTACTATTCTGTTAAAATCTTTTGATGAAACAACGCTTTTTAAACATGATCTTTCTATATTTAAATTATTAGTGGAGTTATTATTACCATTACCATTACCATTACTAATAATATAAAAGTAACTAATAACAATAACACCAATAATAATAAATAAAATTACGAATTTCCATATATTTTTTTTATTATTTATTTTACCCATTTTATATTATATTTGTAAAAAAAAATAACTAAAAATATTAATTTAGCTGAATAACAAATATAATATCACCTTTTTTAGAATTATCGTATATATTATTTTGATGTATTAATGATATACCCTTTCCTCTTATTATATAATATTGTAATTTTTTTATTCTTAATTCTTCAACAGGAATGTTGTAATTATTATTTCCAATAGAATAAGATATATTCTTTAATTTGATGATATCTTCTAATAAATAATTTAAGTGAATTACCAGATTATTATCTCCATCAAGAGAGATATTATCTGGTAATTGTGGTATGCATTTTATAACAATATTATTTTTATTTTTATTTTTATAATAAATTTCATCATGCCATAATGGAATAAAATACTTTTCGTTTTCAAAATGTAATATAAAAACAT
>Ga0129324_10001566_pt1 | contig 14577 bp, 17 predicted proteins | sample CPBDNA_7_FD_96879 | JGI IMG/M metagenome (GOLD analysis project Ga0129324, IMG submission 96879) | Freshwater to marine salinity gradient microbial communities from Chesapeake Bay, USA - CPBay_Spr_15_0.2_DNA | ecosystem: Environmental > Aquatic > Marine > Coastal | place: USA: Chesapeake Bay... | reverse complement strand
TCGCTGCTGTCGCGATCCTTCAGCGCCTCCCAGGCATCGTCGTTGAAAATATTGCAGTTTTGGTAGATCTCTACCAATGAGGTGCCCTCATGCGCGGCAGCAGCGCGCAGCACACTGGTGAGGTGAGCCCGATCGGAATCAATCGTTCGGCCAACAAAAGTAGCCTCGGCTCCTAGCGCCACGGAGACAGGATTGAAAGAGTAGTCAAGGGACCCCATCGGCGTTGACTTCGTGATTTTTCCAGTTTCAGACGTGGGCGAGTATTGACCTTTCGTGAGGCCGTAAATGCGGTTGTTGAAGAGCAGAATATTGATGTTGACGTTGCGGCGCAGCGCGTGAATGAGGTGATTGCCACCGATAGACAATGCGTCACCGTCGCCGGTGACCACCCAGACACTCAGGTCGGGTCGAGACACGGCCAACCCGGTTGCGATTGCCGGTGCGCGTCCGTGAATGGAGTGCAAACCGTAGGTATTCATGTAGTAGGGAAACCGCGATGAACAGCCAATACCTGAAACGAAGGTGATGTTCTCGCGTCGGAGCCCTAGCTCAGGTAAGAAGCCCTGTACGGCAGCCAAGATGGCATAGTCCCCGCAGCCTGGACACCACCGGACCTCCTGGTCACTTTTGAAGTCTTTGGCGGTTTGCTTCTGATCGGTGTGAGGCACGAGAGTCAGTGCCGGTGAAGAGCCCGTGTCGATATCGGTCACGTCGGGTCCCCTTTGCGAGCGGCCAGATCATCGAGTATTCCATTAATAGCGATAACGAGTTCGTCTGAGGTGAACGGCATGCCGCGCACCTGATTGAAGCCGACCGCATCAATCAAATATCTTCCCCGCAACACCAGGTTCAACTGCCCGAGATTCATTTCCGGAACCAGGACGCGATCGTATGCGCCCAGGATTTCGCCAAGATTCGTCGGGAATGGATTGAGGTGGCGCAGGTGCACCTGGGCGACCGAGCATCCGGCATCGCGGATTCGTCGGCAAGCTGCGCCGATGGGTCCATAAGTAGAGCCCCAGCCAATGACGAGCAAGCGGGCGTCACCATCTGGATCATCAACAACAAGGGGTGGGATAGTTGCGGCGATTGCATCGACCTTTGCTTGGCGTAGGCGCACCATTTGGTCGTGATTGGCAGGGTCATAGGAAATTTCACCCGAGCCGTCAGCTTTCTCAAGGCCACCGATGCGGTGCTCAAGCCCCGGCGTTCCCGGTATCGCCCACGGGCGAGCCAGTGTCTGCGGATCGCGCAGATAGGGCCAGTACTCGGCCTCGCCGTCGCTGCGCTCATGGTTTGCCTCGGTGGCGAAATCGGGATCAATGGTGTCCAGTGAGGCAATGTCTGGCACTCGCCAAGGTTCAGAGCCATTGGCCAGGTACCCGTCAGACAGCAAGAAGACCGGCGTGCGGAATTGGATTGCGATCCGAGCGGCCTCGACCGCCGCCGCGAAGCAGTCGCCGGGTGATTGAGGTGCCACGATCGGCACCGGCGCTTCGCCGTTTCGTCCGAACATCGCCTGCAGCAGGTCTGACTGCTCGGTCTTGGTCGGTAGTCCTGTTGAGGGGCCACCGCGTTGCACATCAATGATCAGCAGCGGGAGTTCGAGTGAGACAGCAAGCCCGATCGTTTCAGATTTGAGTGCGACACCTGGTCCTGAAGTGCTCGTGATGCCGAGCGCGCCCCCGTAAGACGCCCCCAGTGCTGCCCCGATGCCGGCGATCTCATCTTCTGCTTGAAACGTCGTTACGCCAAGAGCCTTGTGCTTGCTCAGTTCGTGCAAGATGTCAGATGCCGGCGTGATCGGATAACTGCCGAGGAAAATTGGCAGCCCACTTTGTTGGCCGGCCGCGATGAGCCCGTAGGACAGCGCGAGATTTCCGGCGATATTTCGGTAGGTGCCTGGCCCCATCGGTGCCGGCTTCACCTCGTAGCGAACGGCAAAATCCTCCGTGGTCTCACCAAATGACCAGCCCGCTTCGAATGCGGCCACGTTGGCCGCCATGATTTCGGGTTTGGTGCCAAACTTGCTGCGCAGGAATGACATTGTGCCTTCGGTTGGTCGACTGTATAACCAACACAGCAGTCCGAGAGCGAACATGTTCTTGGCTCGTTCGGCCTCCTTTTTCGACACATTGAAGTCCGCCAACGCCGTCACAGTCATGGAAGTCAGTGGAACCAAGTGAACGGAGTAGGCGTTGAGAGACTCGTCGTCAAGTGGGCTATCGACGTAGCCGACCTTGGACAGATTTCGTTTGGTGAACTCATCGGTGTTGATCAGCAGGTCACCGCCGGGGCGCAGTGCATCGACGTTGGCACGTAGCGCCGCTGGGTTCATGGCTACGAGCACGTCTGGTCGATCACCTGGAGTCATGATGTCGTGATCGGCGAAATGTAATTGGAAGGCTGAGACACCGGGGAGTGTGCCCGCCGGCGCACGAATTTCGGCAGGAAAGTCGGGCAGAGTTGACAAATCGTTGCCCAGACCAGCAGTTTCCGCGGTGAAGCGATCGCCCGTGAGCTGCATGCCATCGCCCGAATCTCCGGCGAGGCGAATGACGACCTGGGCGAGTGGAATAGTGCCTTTGGCGGCGGTAGGTGTTGGCTGGGGGACGGCCGGATTCACGCTTCAACGCTACCGCGACTTGGCCTGCATCGGGCGCTAGGTCACCGGAGGTTCACGCCGAGACTTCGGGTGCGCCCTATCGTGGTGCACATGACCGTTGAAGCATTGTCGACGCGCGTGTACGAGGTTGCTGACCGGCCAGGCATTCGCGTTCATATGGCTGATGTAGGTCTGGCCTGCTGCGGAGTTGAGGTCGGTGCGGCGATCACCCGTGGGTGGTTGATTCCCGCGACTGATTCGGCTGCTGCAGTGTCTATGTCAGTTCTGGTGGTGTCGGGCACTGTTACCGATGTGATGGCGCCAATGGTGCTCCAGACCTGGTCAGCGATGCCCCAACCGGCCCGGGCACTGGCATTCGGGGCATGCACAGCCAGCGGTGGCCCCTACTGGGACTCCTATTCGGTGACCAAAGGAATTGATCAGTTGCTGCCGGTGAGTCGATACGTTCCCGGGTGCCCACCTCGTCCTGAAGCACTGTTGAACGCGATCATCGCACTGGGCGAGCAGGACCTTGGCTGACGATGTCTACTGAAATCACCGACGAGATCGCCTGGGTGCCCCATGGTGAATGGGTAACCGTTCTGGCTGATGCCCGCCGACGTGGACTTACGATGCTTGACCTGCTGACCGCGGTCGACCGCCCCGAGGACGAACGGGTCGACGTCATCGCGCACGTCGTCGGGTTGCCGTCGGCGGGGACCCATGGCCTGGCGCAGGAGTGGTGGGGTTCACGACTGGAGGGCTCAGTCCCGTTGTTGACCTCGAGTGCGCATGTGCTCGCCGGGGAGTCTTGGCATGAGCGGGAGTTGCACGAGATGTTTGGCATTGCGTTTGTCAATGCCACAACCGGTGCTCTCGAAGTGATGACGCCCTTATTGCTGTCTGAATTCGCCCCCGCCCAGCCGTTACGCAAGCACATGCCATTGGTAGCCCGGGCCGTGAAACCGTGGCCTGGGGCTGCCGACCCGGATGCGCGTCGCAGTTCGCAACGACGTCGTCAACTCCCGCCGGGAGTCCTGGCAGGATGGCTACGCGAGGACACCGCAGGAGAGGACTCGACTAATGACTGAGCGGTCCGTCGACCCGGTTCACCATGCCATTCCAGATGAATCTCGCGGCACGATCCTGTTAGCGGAGTCGGCGTGCACGTCATGCATGCTTTGTGTCCGCGAATGCCCTGACTGGTGCATCGAGATCGTTAGTCACAACGAACAGGTGACCGAGGATGGTGCACGTAGGCCGAAAACCGTTGCGATCTTGGATTCCTTCACGATCGACTGGGGCCTGTGCATGTTCTGCGGCATTTGTGTGGAGGTATGCCCGTTTGATGCGCTGTGGTGGGAGCCTACGCCGCACGAAACGGATTCAACTACCGGTAATTTAGAAACTGAACTGCGAAGTCCAGATCTGCGTCCTTCACGAGGCTTATGACCGCCTGCAGGTCATCGCGGCTGCTACTTGACACACGCAGTTCATCACCTTGCACGGTGACCTTTACCTTTTTTGGTCCCTCATCTCGAATGAGTTTGCCCAGCTTCTTCGCCTGCTCCTGCGAGATGCCGGCCGAAAAGGTGCAGGAGATCTTGTATGTGCGACCGGATGAGCGCGGGTCGCCAGCATCAAGTGCTTTCAGGCTGATGGATCTCTTGACTAATTTATCCTTGAAGACATCAAGCGCAGCAAGAACTCTTTCCTCGGTGTCGGCTTCAATTTCCACGCCCATCTCACCCTGCCAGTTGATGCTCGCACCGGTGTTCTTGAAGTCAAACCGCTGCGCTAACTCCTTCGCGGCCTGATTGAGTGCGTTATCGGCCTCTTGCCGATCAATCTTGGAAACGATGTCGAAACTGCTGTCAGCCATGCGGCTATTGTGGCATCTTCGCGCCAGCGCCTGTGACAGATCGCGATCCGGATCGCTTCGTTTCGGTGCGGCCCGGTACGATCGGCGGGCTCGCTTGCGCGGGCAAGGCAGGTTGCCCGAGCGGCCAATGGGAGCGGACTGTAAATCCGTCGCGAAAGCTTCGCAGGTTCGAATCCTGCACCTGCCACTGTTGTCGAAGGGCCAATTCTTTTGTGGCCCGGTGGCCCTGGAGTCGTGACGACCTCAGCGTTCGTCGTCGAGGTAGACGACCTGGGTGAGATCCTCGCTGACCGCCCATAGTTGCTCGGCATCTGCACGGTTGAGTGCCGCAGACGTCATACCCACGAGTGTGGGATGACCGCGTTGCTCACCGAAACCGTCTGGGCCGATGTAGACCCCACTCGGTAAATGTGGCTGCGTTGCGGCGTACAGCGTAGGCAAAGCCCCCATCTCGGCACTTTGGCCAAAGAGGCGATTTGCCACGGAGGTGGTTCGCTCACCCCACCTGCTGCCCTTCATGCGGGGGCCGGCAGATTGCAGATTCGTTGATGCATAGCCGGGGTGAGCGGCGAGTGAGATCACCGGCAGTGCAGCCAGACGCAGGCGGCGACTGAGTTCGTTGGCGAAGAGCAGGTTTGCCAATTTGCTTTGTCCATAGGCTCCCCACGGACGATATTTGGCGACTCCTTGCAGATCGGCAAAGTTCATGCGGCCCATGCGATGAGCTTGAGAAGACAGTGTCACCACCCGCGACGGTTGGTGAGCCCCGGCTGCTACGAGACTGGACAGCAGTAATCCGGTGAGCGCAAAGTGCCCGAGGTGGTTGGTGGCGAATTGCATCTCGTAGCCATCGGCGGATTCCCGCCTCGGCAGAGCCATGACCCCGGCGTTATTCACCAACAAATTAAGTCCCGCTGGGTGGGCGGCACTCCAGTGCTCGGCGAAAGTGCGCACGCTGCCTAGGTCAGCCAGATCGAGCGCGGCCACGGAAACATTCGCCTGCGGATTCCGCTCAAGGATGTTTCCGGCTGCCGTGTCGCCGCGCTGGGTGTCGCGTACGGCGAGCGTTACCGACGCGCCATGTCGGCTGAGCTGCTCGGCGGTCACCAGGCCAAGCCCTGAGTTGGCTCCGGTCACCACCGCTGTCGTGCCGGTCAGATCGGGTATATCGGTCGAGGTCCATCGGGTGGCCTGAGTCATATTTGTCCTCTTTCTTTCCCCTCGCCCTTGTCTCATCACCTCAGTGAACCCTGTCGGATGTCCTCTGCGGCCTTCGCCCCCTGCTGCCGGTGAGATTGGCTCGGGCGACCTGCTGTGTGCAGCACCGGCGGGGTGCCTGTAGTCTGCTCTGGCTTCACCGCCCCAATAGCTCAGTCGGTAGAGCGTCTCCATGGTAAGGAGAAGGTCTACGGTTCGATTCCGTATTGGGGCTCACGGGGTGGCTTCCGTTCATCGGGGGTCACCACACGGCGGAGTAGCTCAGCCAGGTAGAGCAAGCGGCTCATAATCGCTGTGTCGCCGGTTCAAGTCCGGCCTCCGCTACCCCGATACTGCACCACATCGGCCAACCGGCCGAGATTTACGAGGAGGGCCACATGGCCAAGGCGAGTGACGTTCGGCCCAAGATCACCCTGGCCTGCCAGGATTGCAAGAGCCGCAACTACATCACGAAGAAAAACCGTCGGAATGATCCAGATCGACTGGAACTGGCCAAGTTCTGCCCGACGTGCAAAAAGCACATCGTGCATAAGGAAACCCGCTAGTTTTCTACACTCGGGGGAGTGAGCAGAAGGCGAGTTTTGCATGGCACTGAATCCGGACCTGGTTGGGCGGCAGTACCCGCCGTCGCCGGTTTACGTCGTGGGTCGCGAGAAAGTGCGGGAATTTGCCGCGGCGATCAATGACACGAATCCGCTATCAACCGACCTCGACGCGGCGCGGGCTGCGGGTTTCGCCGATCTGGTCGCTCCACCCACTTTTGCGTTCGTGATCACACACGTAGCTATGGGTAACGCGATGTTTGATCCAGACCTGGGCTTGGACTACACCCGGGTAGTACACGGTGAGCAGCGGTTTGAATATCACCGCCCACTGGTGGCGGGTGATGAAGTAACGGTGGTCGCGATGATCACATCAATCCGCGCTGCCGCGGGCAACGACATGCTCACGCTTCGCTCAGACGTACTAGACCCCGCCGGCGACGTGATCGTCAGCACTCACTCGGTCATCGTTGCGCGCGGTACCGGATCGAAGGAGGCAGCATGACCGCCGCTATCTCCTTTGATGCCGTCGAAGTGGGCACCGCCCTTCCCGACCGTGATGTCACCATCACCCGGGTCGATCTCATTCGATATGCCGGTGCATCAGGCGATTTCAACGTCATTCACTGGAACCGGCGCATCGCCACGGCCGTGGGGCTACCGGATGTCATCGCCCATGGCATGTACACGATGGCTCAAGCAGGGCGATTGGTCACCGATTGGATTCAAGATCCTTCGGCGCTCGTTGAGTTTGGGGTGCGCTTCACCCGGCCGGTACCGGTGCCCGATGACGATGCCGGTGCGATCGTTCGTTATTCCGCGCTGGTGGCCGAAAAACTGCCCGATCGGCGCGTACGGCTCGACATCAAGGCGGTCCACGCTGATGCGACCGTCCTGGGCCGGGCAAGCGCCGTTGTGCAACTGGCTTGAGCACGGACTCCATGCCGGAGTACATGCGTGACCTGACGACCCTGCGGGTGGGTGGTCCAATCGCCCGCTTGGTCAGGGCCACAACGCGGACCGAACTGGTCCAGACTGTGAGAGATTGCGACGCTCGCGGCGAGCCGATCTTGATCCTCGGCGGTGGCAGCAACGTGGTGGCCTCCGATCGTGGTGTCGAGGGAACCGTCGTCTCGGTAGAGACTCGGGGCATCAACGTGAGTTCCGACCCCTGCGCTGGGGCCTGGGTTGAAGTGGAGGCGGGGGAGTCTTGGGACAGCCTCGTTGATTTGGCGGTGGTCCAGGAGTGGGTCGGCATCGAAGCGCTGTCTGGTATTCCTGGTCGCACGGGTGCCACGCCAATCCAAAATGTGGGTGCTTATGGGCAAGACGTAGCACAGGTTATTGCTCGGGTCGAAGTTTTTGATCGCGCACTTGATCAGGTCAGCACATGGGCGGTTGGCGACTGCGAGTTTGATTACCGAACGTCGGTTTTCAAGCGATTGCTGCCGAGATTCGTCGTGCTTGCTGTGACTTTTCAACTGCGACGGGGAAACCTCTCGCGCCCTATCCTGTATCCAGAACTTGCTCGTGCACTTGATGTCGATGTCGGCGCCGCGGTCAAGGCCAGCGATGTTCGGTCTGCAGTATTGGGCTTGCGGCGTGCCAAGGGCATGGTTCTCGATGATGCCGACTGCGATACGTGGAGTGTCGGTTCTTTCTTTACCAACCCGATTGTGGCTGTAGAGCACCTTGACCGGGTGCCAGAGGCGGCCCCGCGATGGCCAGTTGAGGGTGGTCGCATGAAATTGAGCGCAGCTTGGCTGGTGGAACAGTCGGGTTTCTCGCGCGGTTTCTCGTTGAACAGTCCACCGCGTGCGGCAATTTCTACGAAGCACACTTTGGCGCTGACCAATCGCGGGGGAGCGTCGGCCGCTGACATTATGGATTTGGCGCGAACGGTGCAGCGTGGAGTGCACGAGGCTTTCGGGATCAGACTCGAGCCCGAACCCACCATCCTGGGTGACACAGCTGTGCGGTATTAGGCTGAGTCGGATGGTTTCGCACAAGCAGGAAAGTCAAATCGTGACGGCCGTTTTAACGGTGTCGGTTCCGGCAGATCAAGCCTCGATCTACGTTGCATGGCAGCAGCAAATGAACGATGCCGTTGCCGGTGCCAAGGGCTTCATCAGCACCCAGGTAGTCGACCCTGACGAGCCAGGTGATGACTTCGTCGTTATCTATCGATTTGAGACTGCGGCAGACCTACAGCATTGGATGGCTTCGCCGGAGAGGAAGGCACGGATCGACCAATTGCCGCCCGGACTTGAAGCGGCAGATGGCACCATGAAGGTCATCGTAGGAAACGTAGATGATCGCGTGTCGCAGCCGGTGACCGCGGTGATCTCCGTGCGCGTTCACCCCGGCAGAGAAGACCAATACCGGCTGTGGCAGAAGCGAATGACAGCCGTAATGAGCAAACAGCCGGGCAGCATCGGCTGGACGGTACAAGAACCGATACCCGGTCTCCAAGATGACTGGGTTGTGATGGCCCGATTCGATTCGGAGGACGATCTCGCCGCGTGGATGACATCAGACACTCGCGCACAGATGCTGGCTGAGGCCGAGGACATGATTGATCAATCCTCGACCAAGAAAACGCGAACAAGTTTCGACGGGTGGTTCCGATTTAATGACGGTGCGAAGCCGCCGCGAGCATGGCAGCAGTCTGCTCTCGTGCTCTTGGTGCTGTTCCCGATCGTCATGCTCGAGTTGGTGTTCGTGTCACCCTTCACTCAGCGACTTGATATCTCGGTAGCGACATTCATTGGCAATACGATTTCCGTTGCCGCTACTGGGTTTGTTCTCATCCCGGTTGCAGCACGTGGTTTTCGATGGTGGTTAACACCGCAAGCCTCTGCTGGCCGACTCTGGGCCGGCGGATTAGCCATCGCGGCCCTTTATGCGGTTTCCATCGGCGTCATGGCATTACTGGCGGCAAATGTTAACTTCACGCCGCCCTTCTTGCTGGGCTAGTACGGGTGCTTGTTCGGGTTCGTAGCCCAGGCGCGGTAGGCCTGCAAGCCGTCCTCGCGCCGGAGTTGGGTCAAGGTGATTCGGCGCTCAGGTAGTGGTTTTGCGAAATCCTCGTACTGGAACGCATCATCGAATCCGATTTCGCGTGTGTCCTCGGCACTGCAGGCGTAGTAGACATTGTCAATGCGTGACCAATAGATCGCGCTCATGCACATCGGGCAAGGAAACCCACTCGTGTAGAGGTCCATCCCCATGAGCATTCGTGATCGTTCCGGAACAACATCGGGTGATCCCTCTGGCTTGGCGACGAAGGCGAGGGTTGACTCGTTTTGTTCCGTCAGGCCGATGAGTGGTGCATACGGATTGAGTGTGGCCACTGCCTTGCGTATGGCGGTCACCTCGCCGTGGGCCGTGATGTCGCCGGTGAGTAGCACGTTGTTCTGCCCGCGCGCAACAATCTCGCCGCCAAGTGCAATAACGGTGCCAAACGGCCCACCCCACCCGTTGGTCGCAGATTCCGCGCCTAGTCGGCAAGCTTCGGCCATAAGTTCATCGGGGGACATCGGCACGCTCCTGGTATTTTGTGGGGACAACGGGCGACGCAACGCTATCTAATGTGGATGCCCTGGTGGGTCGCTACTCGCTGAGAAGTGCGGCGATACGACCCACGCCCTCAACAATGTCAGCATCGCTCAGGGCATAACTGAACCGTAAAAAGCCCTGTGTGCCAAAGGCTTCACCCGGCACGACGGCAACCTCAGCGGCGTCGAGGATGAGATCGGCGAGTTCGGCCGAAGTTTGGGGAGTGCGTCCTCGGATCGAGCGCCCGAGGGCGCCAAAGACTGATGGATACACGTAGAAAGCCCCCTGGGGTTCTGGGCAGTCGATCCCGGGAATAGCGCGGAGTAGATCGACAATGAGACGACGACGTCGATCGAACGCGATCTTCATGTCCTCGACCGCGGTCAGGTCTCCTTGCACGGCAGCCAAAGCCGCGATCTGTGAAACATTGGCGACGTTCGAGGTGGCATGGGATTGCAGGTTAGTTGCCGCCTTCACCACATCGGTGGGGCCGATCATCCAACCGACCCGCCAGCCTGTCATGGCGTACGTTTTCGCTACGCCGTTGATTACGACACAGCGGTCGGCGATCTCGGGGACTTCAACAGGCATCGACGAAAACTTCGCATCCCCATAGACAAGGTGTTCGTAGATTTCGTCGGTGACGACCCAGATACCCCGCGCTGCGGCCCACTGTCCAATCTCGCGCACCTGCGCTGGGTCGTAGACCGCACCGGTCGGATTAGACGGCGACACGAAGACAAGCAGTTTTGTGCGGTCGGTGCAGGCGGCCTCGAGATCAGCGACGCTTACCCGGTAGCCACTTTCCACGGACGTGGGCACGACTACAGGCACCCCACCAGCCAGCCGAATGGATTCTGGGTAGGTGGTCCAGTAAGGCGAGGGCAAAAGGGCCTCGTCTCCTGGGTTCAACAATGCTGCGAAGGCGTTGTAGAGGGCCTGTTTGCCGCCGTTCGTGACTAACACTTCAGCAGCTGTGATCTTAAAGTTGCTGTCGCGGGCCGTCTTGACGGCGATCGCCTCGCGCAACTGCGGAAGACCGGCCGCAGGGGTGTATCGGTGCCACCTGGGATCCAGGCAAGCCTCGACCGCTGCTGCCACGATGTAATCGGGGGTGGGAAAGTCTGGTTCACCGGCTCCGAAACCGATCACCGGGCGTCCAGCAGCCTTCAGGGCTTTTGCCTTGGCATCGACCGCGAGGGTGGCCGATTCGGTGATTGCGGCAATTCGGGTGGAGATCCGTGAGTCCATGGCCTCATCTTGGCGCATGCCGAGGCCGCATGTGATTCCAAGGCCCCCGGTGCGTAGACTGCCGACACCGGTGGTTGTCCACCCGTTCGAGTGCGCCTGCCGTCACACAGATGCGTAGGGGTTGCCGTTCGGTCAGACCACCACAGGGCCGTAGCTCAATTGGTAGAGTCCCGGTCTCCAAAACCGGTGGTTGGGGGTTCGAGTCCCTCCGGCCCTGCTGGCTTCGACCGACCGACCAGAAAGGTGCGCATAGTGAGCGAGTCAAGCTCTAGTACAACTGAGTTGTCCGTGCTAGGCCGCTTTGCGCTCTTCGTGCGCCAGGTCGTTGCGGAGCTTCGCAAGGTCATCTGGCCTACCCGCAAGGAACTCATTGCCTACACGGTGGTCGTTTTGGTGTTCGTTGCGGCTATGGCGGGCATCGTTGCGGTGCTCGATTACGTCTTTACCCAGGGTGTCCTGGCCATCTTCGGCTGACGCCGCCCGCCCCTCGAGGAGTTCATCCCATCGTGTCCGAACAGCCCCCGGTAACCAATCCGTTCGCCGTGACCCCGCCCGTTGACGAAACGCCCGCGGTGGTCGCCGAAGTCGCGCCCAACGAAGACGCTAGGCAAGATGTTTCCGTTGCCGACGATGTCGCCGCTGATGTCGACTCGGAGCTCGCTGCCGAACTTGTCGCCCCGGCCGCCGATGGTGACGTCACTGAAGACAATGGTGACGTCACCGAAGACGAAGAGGAACTTGACCCGATTGCGGTGTTCCGCGAGGAACTGCGCATGTCGGCCGGCGACTGGTACGTCATCCACTCCTATGCCGGGTACGAAAACCGGGTCAGGACTAACCTGGATTCACGGATCTCCAGTCTCAACATGGAGGATTACATCTTCCAGGTCGAGGTCCCAATGGAAGAGGTCACCGAGATTAAGTCTGGCGTGCGCAAGGTGGTGTCGCGCACTAAGTTCCCCGGATACGTACTGGTTCGGATGGAACTCACCGATGAGTCGTGGGGCGCGGTGCGCCATACCCCCGGCGTCACCGGGTTCGTTGGCCACGGGCACACGCCAGCGCCGTTGAGCTTCGATGAGGTGGTGTCGATCCTCGCCCCTGCACCGGATAAGAAATCGACGAGTGCGGCTGCCTCGGGCGGAGCTGCCCCGACTGCGATCCAAGAGGTCGACTTCTCGGTCGGGGACTCCGTTACGGTGATTGATGGACCGTTTGCGACCCTCCACGCCACGGTCTCTGAGATCAACATCGAAGCCCAGAAGGTCACCGGCCTCGTGGAGATCTTCGGCCGTGAAACCCCCGTCGAGCTGGCGTTTAACCAGATTGAAAAGAACTAGGTCCCGCGTACCACGTGCATCGTCCAACACCAACCCGGTTTTGGCTTAATCCAGCAGATCAAGGACACTAAGAACCATGGCACCCTCGAAGAAAAAGGTCTCCGGCCTGATCAAGTTGCAGATTCAGGCCGGTCAGGCCAACCCGGCGCCCCCGGTTGGTCCGGCGCTAGGCCAGCACGGCGTGAACATCATGGATTTTTGCAAGGCTTACAACGCGGCCACTGAAAATGATCGTGGCCAGGTGATCCCCGTGGAGATTACGGTCTATGAAGATCGGTCCTTTGACTTCAAGCTCAAGACACCGCCGGCCTCGCGACTGATCCTCAAGGCCGCCGGTCTAGAAAAAGGCTCAGGTAATCCCCCTAAGGCCATCGTCGGTTCCATCAGTCGCGCTCAGGTTCGTGAGATCGCAGAGACAAAAATGAGCGACCTCAACGCGAACGATGTCGATGCGGCCATGAAGATCATCGAGGGCACTGCCGTTCAAATGGGCGTCACGGTCAACGACTGAGTCGCCCCAAGTAATCCTCAGCACGACAATATCCAAGGAGTGGGAGGGTCGCGCGCGATCCGCTTACCACAACTGCCACCTCGGGATTCTCCTCGAATCTCGATCACGTTAGGAGCAGCAGCATGAAGCGCAGCAAGGCATATCGAGAGTCTGCAGCCAAGATCGACCCCGATTTTCTCTACGCACCGTTGGCAGCAACGCGTCTGGCCAAAGAAACGTCGACGACCAAATTTGATCCCACCATCGAGGTGTCGATGCGTCTGGGTATCGACCCGCGCAAGGCCGATCAGATGGTCCGCAGCACCGTAAATCTGCCCCACGGCACGGGCAAGACTGCTCGCGTCATTGTGTTTGCCAACGGCGAGAAGGCCGAGGAGGCCAGGGCAGCCGGCGCCGATGAGGTCGGTGGGGATGAACTCATCGACCGCGTGGCCGGTGGTTGGACTGACTTTGACTCGGCCGTGGCCACTCCTGACCTGATGGGCAAAGTCGGCCGCTTAGGCAAGGTGCTGGGTCCCCGCGGGTTGATGCCGAACCCCAAGACCGGGACGGTGACCATGGACGTTGCCAAAGCGGTGGAGGACATCAAGGGCGGCAAGATCGAGTTCCGTGTCGATAAGAACTCCAATTTGCACTTTCCCATTGGCCGGGCGTCATTTACTGATGTGCAGCTTGCTGAGAACTACGGTGCGGCCCTCGAGGAAATTCTCCGCTCGAAGCCGTCCTCAGCCAAGGGGCGGTACATCGCAAAAATTACTATGTCCACCACCATGGGCCCGGGTATTCAGGTAGATCCGTCGCGGGTGCGCGACTTCGCTAGCGACGAAAACGGCTAGGAAGCGGGCCGAAGTCACCACGGAGACTGACCGTTTTGACTTAGATCCGGCCGTTGGCATAGTGTTCGACCTCGCGTCGGGAGAAAGTTTCCGTGGCGCGACACCAAAGACCGTCGGTTACGCATCAACCCTGATGCGTCGAAGAGGCTCGCGAGTCGACCTACGCAGGTGCGTATTCTGCACGTGAATACGTCTGCGCAGGCCTGGCTGGTTGCCTTAACAGTTGAGGAGCGCAGCGTGGCACGCGATGACAAGATCACTTCGGTTGCTGAAATTACCGAGGAGTTTCGCTCCTCCACCGCCACGGTTCTCACCGAGTATCGCGGTCTGTCGGTGTCGCAGTTGAAGACCCTGCGTCGCTCTCTGGCTGACGTTGCGTCTTACTCCGTGGTCAAGAACACCCTCACCCGAATCGCCGCTAGGGACGCTGGAGTCGAGGGTATCGAGGACCTTCTCGTGGGTCCCAATGCCATTGCTTTCGTCAAGGGCGATCCCGTGACCGCGGCCAAGGGCTTACGTGACTTTGCCAAGGACAATCCCGGACTGGTCATCAAGGGCGGCTACATGGACGGCCGGGTCCTGCAGGCCGAAGAGATCGCCAAGTTGGCCGATCTTGAGTCCCGCGAGGTGCTGTTGGCCAAGTTGGCCGGCGCTATGAAGGCATCGATGTCTTCAGCCGCCGGGCTCTTTGCCGCGCCGCTGTCCCAGGCTGCACGTTTGTTCGCTGCCTTGCAAGACACGCTGCCTGCTGATGGTGCAGCGAGTCCGGCCCCTGCAGAAGAGGCCCCTGCAGCCGAATCACCCGTAGCCGAAACACCCGTAGCCGAAACACCC
>Ga0129324_10001563_pt1 | contig 14584 bp, 11 predicted proteins | sample CPBDNA_7_FD_96879 | JGI IMG/M metagenome (GOLD analysis project Ga0129324, IMG submission 96879) | Freshwater to marine salinity gradient microbial communities from Chesapeake Bay, USA - CPBay_Spr_15_0.2_DNA | ecosystem: Environmental > Aquatic > Marine > Coastal | place: USA: Chesapeake Bay... | reverse complement strand
TGCACGTTCATAAGAAATGATCAGCGACGCACCAAGAATGGCGAACGGCACGATCACAAACTGAGGTGAATTCGAACTTGCATAGAACCACGCAACACCACCGAACAACAATGAGTCACTGACGCGGTCAACAACTGAATCGAAAAATGCCCCACGTTGGCTAGCGGAATTAGACGCTTTCGCCAATGCGCCATCCAACAAGTCCGGCAACGCCGAACAGATTACGAGAAACAACCCCAATTGCATCTTGCCACCACCAATGGCAACCGCAGCCCCCGCGGCTACCAACATGCCCAAGATGGTGAAATGGTCTGGCGATAATCCCGTGCGTCGAAGAGACTCGCCTACAGGCCGAACATAGCGCTCGATCTGAGTTCGAAAGTGGCCGTCAAACATTGAAGCAATACTACCGAACAGCCGCTATGCCGATGTTGCAGCAGTGTCGGGGTTGAGTTCAACAAGGCATTCAATGATGGCACCATCAACTGCGTCGACTAGCACGAGTCCCCGATGAGTCGGTGGCTCTTGGGCGCTGTAGCAAAACACGCGCCATGTTGGACGACTGCGAATTCCTCTCCACACCTGTTGCGCTGAGGCATGACCAACTGCAAAGTCGACTGCCTGAGAAGCACGCACGAGTGCATCGCGCTCGTTAACCGTCATTGGCCACGATGATGACAACACAAACAGCGCAAATGCTGCGAGTGCAATTCCGAATACCAAAATTCCATCATTAACTAGTCCACTTGATTGATCGTTGAATATCCACAGCGCAATACTGCATGCCGAAATTCCTAAATAGAGATACCCAGGAATACGACGACGCCTGTTATCAGGAAACTGATATGGGCCGACAAATGCCGAAACATCCAAGTCGCTCGGTAGTTGATCGCGAATCTCATCACTGCTGTTCTCGCTCATTGGAACTCCTTCCATCGCTTACGAATTCTTGCTGCCGTCACGTCAAGCGCCTCAGGCAAAATTTTCGTCGTCGCCACTGCAACCATGAAGTTTGAATCGCCTCCCCACCGCGGCACAACATGAATGTGCAGATGTTGAGCAACACTGCCACCCGCTGCATGCCCCAAGTTGATTCCCACGTTCATTCCCTGTGGCTTGAACTCGGCCTTAATAGTCTGAACCACTTTGGTCACTGTCAACCAGATCTCTGTTGTCTCTTCTTCTGTCAACAGCTCAAGATCGGGCACCTCGCGGTACGGGATAACCAGAACATGTCCAGACGAATACGGAAATGCATTCATGATGACGAAACATGTTTGACCGCGATGCACTATAAAAGTTTCTTCATCGGGAAGACCTGATTCCAGAATTTCGCTGAATACTGATTTGTCAGATGCGACACCATGTGAGTCGCGTTGTACATACTCAGCACGCCAGCCATTCCAGATGCGGTCAAGCATGGCGATTACTGCACGCCGATCGAAGATTCTGTTTGTGTCTCTTCGCGCAACTGGTTAATGAATGCGTCGACACTGACCCCACGAATCACGTCACCACCACGAGGATTAACGCCTACGGTTGTCGCTGCGACATCATCGTCGCCCACGACCAAGACATACGGGATTCGTTCTAGTTTCGCGCTACGAATTCGCTTTCCTAGTTGCTCATCAGCCTCTACAACATCAACCCGGAACCCTTCGGCACGCATGCGCTTCACGAGTGACTGCGCATACGCCTCGTGCTGGGAGGTCACCGCAAGTACGCGAACCTGCACTGGCGCCAACCATGCGGGGAACGCGCCTCCATAGTGCTCGAGCAACACGCCAAAGAATCGTTCAACTGATCCAAACAAGGCACGATGCAACATGATCGGACGATGCCTGCCGTTATCAGCTCCGATGTACTCCAAACCAAACCGTTCCGGAAGATTGAAGTCGCACTGAATCGTGCTCAACTGCCACTTTCGACCGATGGCATCTCGCACGTCAATATCGATCTTTGGGCCATAAAACGCCGCGTCACCTTCCTTGACCGAGTATTCCATGCCGTGACGATCAAGTGCTTCGCGCAATGCCAAGGTTGCCTTGTCCCATATTTCATCAGTACCCACCGATTTCTCTGGGTCACGGGTAGAAAGTTTGAACTCAAAATCATCAAAACCAAATTGGCGCAACACCGATAACACAAAGTCGAGCAATGACGTGATTTCATCTGCCATCTGGTCTTCGGTACAAAAAATATGGCTGTCGTCTTGAGTAAACCCGCGAATCCGCAACAATCCGTGCAAGGTGCCCGCACGTTCGTAGCGATACACCGTGCCCAACTCAAACAGTCGCAACGGAAGTTCGCGATAGCTGCGTTGACGATCACGATAAATCAGACAATGCATTGGACAATTCATTGGCTTCGGGTAATACGTGCCGTTGTCCATTTCCATTGGCGGATACATGCCGTCTTTGTAAAAATGCAAATGCCCCGATGTCTCGAACAGCGTTGCATTGGCGATGTGCGGGGTGAAAACGAACTGGTAGCCACCATGTTGATGGCGATACCTGCTGTAGTCCTCCATCAGCTTGCGAACAATTGCACCCTTGGGATGCCAAACCGCCAACCCACCACCAAGCTCGGAAGGAAACGACAACAAGTCCATTTCTACTGCAAGTTTGCGGTGATCACGCTTTTCTGCTTCTGCAAGTCGAGTGATGTGTTCATCAAGTGCCGACTTTGACTCCCACGCGGTGCCATAAATGCGCTGCAACATGGGTCCCTTTTCATTGCCGCGCCAATATGCACCAGCCACTTTCATGAGCGCAAAATGACCGAGTCGTGATGTACTCGGAACATGCGGGCCACGACATAAGTCGACAAAGGTGTCCGAGTTTCGATACACGCTCACCGATCCGTCACCCGCCACCTCAGTGGCATCAGATCCGTCCGCGGCACCTGTTGTAACTCGTTCAATGATCTCTTGCTTGTACGGCTGATCAGAAAACAGCACGAGTGCTTCGGCCGCACTCATCTCTGATCTTATGAATGGTTGATCTGCCTTAACGATTGCTTTCATCCGTTCGGTGATTGCTTCGAGATCACTGTCGCTGAATGTCTTTCCGCCTGGCAGTTCAAAGTCGTAATAGAAACCATCTTCAATTGCGGGGCCGATGGTGAATTTCGCACCGGGAAAGTGTTGCAACACTGCTTGGGCCAAAACATGTGCCGTTGAGTGGCGCAATACATGACGACCTGCTTGCGAATCTGCAGTAACAATTGCAACGTGGGCACCATGAACAAGCGGACTGGTGATATCAACCTCGGCGCCGTCCACCACCGCTGCCACTGCCGCTTTCGCAAGACGCGAGCCGATTGCCTGGGCCAGATCAAGCGCGGTCGACCCTGTGGGTAACGACCTGGTCGAACCGTCGGGCAATTGGACATCAATTAGTGAAACACTCATCGCGCCTTCATTCTAGGTTGGCAAGGCGAACAGAGGCCTGCCTATTTACCTGATGAAACTGTTTCTCGCCCGCCTGCCGCCGATTCCGTTGGTGCTTGAGCCAGTCGTTGCGATGAGTACACATTGCGATATTGCTGACCCGTGATCGACTGAATTTCAAACATCACTTCATCAGTCATTTCACGCAACACCAAATGATCATCCGTGCGCTGCAGGTAACGATCAGGAGTAATTGGTCGTCCAATCGTGATCTGTACATGCCCGCGTAACCGTGGAACTCGTGCATCTGGTGGCTGAATTTCTCGCGTGCCAACTATGCCCACCGGGAAAATCGGGCATCGCAATTTCATGGCAAGCCGAGCCGCGCCGGTTTTTCCTTTGTACAGCATTCCATCACGACTACGTGTTCCTTCGGGAAATATGCCAAACAATTCGCCTCTTCGTAAAACATTCTCGGCAGCATCAAGTGCAACTGATGACTTCTCTCCGCCCTCACGATCAATGGGGATCATCCCTAAGGCCGGAAACAATCTTCGTGTCTTCCACGAATCGAGATACTCGCTCTTGCCCACAAATGAAATATTTCGCGGTGCATGGATGATCAGAAATGCCGAGTCCAAAAACGAAACATGGTTTGCGCACAAGATTGCCGGACCGCTCTCGGGCAACTGGTCAAAACCCCGGAGATCAAAATTCCACAGTCGATTACTCACCGCTCTCACCGCTGGCCGAACACGCCGTTGCAATTCGGTCGCACCCGAATACAGCGAATCGACCCGCTTGTTCATTAGATGTCCACTCCCAACAAAGATGCACAGCCACGCACATTGTGGCCTCGCCGAGCTGCATCGTCAATCAGTGAAATCACAGTAGGTGTATCTAGGTCATTATCAAGCGCTTGGCGCACTTCGTTCAGTACAGCGTCGTCTGCTGCTCCGGCTTCTGCAGTGGCAGACCACAACGCCAACCGTTGCTCATTGCGCTTCATGAGGCCATCGTCCCATTCCCACTCAACCCGATAATGATGCTCGATCAATCCCAACCTAATCGCACGAGGGTCATGCTGGGTGCGCAACTTGTCAACAAACACCAAGTTGCCACGACTTTTCGACATCTTGTGGCCGTCCATTGCAACCAAAGCAACATGCATCCAGTGTTTGACAAATGGCTCGCCAGTTGCAGCCTCGGATTGTGCTCGCTCGCATTCATGGTGCGGAAAAATCAGATCGCTTCCACCACCGTGTAGATCAATCGTGGTTCCTAATTCACGCAGAGCAAGCGCCGAGCACTCGATATGCCAACCCGGCCGACCCGCACCCCACAGTGTGTCCCACGACGGCTCGTCGGAAGCCGATGGATGCCACAACACAAAGTCAAGTGGATTGCGTTTGTGAGGGTCGTCAACATTGCCTCCACGCTCGCGTGCCAACTCGATCATGTGTTCGCGCGAGAGATGAGAAATCTTGCCGAACTGCGGAAACTTTTCAACATCAAAATACACCGACCCGCCCGCTTCGTAGGCGAACCCTCGGTCAATCACCATGCCTATAAATCCACGAATATCTGGAATCGCCGATGACGCCCGCGGCGTACTAAACACCGGCAATGCATTGAGAGCAGTCATGTCCGCTTCAAACCGTGCTTCTTCGCCCGCCGCAAGATCGAGATAATGAACACCGAGTTCGCGCGCTTTTGCAAACAACGGATCATCAATATCAGTTACGTTACGCACGCACTTAATTTGATGGCCCTTGTCAATCAGCCGTCTCTGCAACACATCGTAAGCAATAAACGTGAACGCATGACCGAGATGAGTTGCGTCATATGGAGTGATCCCACACGTGTACATGAGCACGGTTGGGCCCGGCTCAAAGGCAACTACCTTTTGTTGTGCAGTATCAAATAGTTGCATCGACAATGCACTAGCCCAGTTTCATTACGCGACCACTTACCGGGTCGACGTCAGGAATTCCTGTGAGTCGCGGAGCAACCCTCGTCTTGTATCGCACATTCAATTGCAACAAGACAGCTGTGAATGCTTCAAGCGCCAGCGCATTTGACAACCGACCCGTATTCAAAGGACGACATCCAGGAATCTGTGTAACAAGATCACTCACCACTTCAATCGCCTCAGGAAAGTCAGAGCAGATCAATACGTCAGAGTCGACGTGATGGTTCAAGTTGCCTAGTTCTTTAGCTGGCAAGTGCTGCATCGCTGCAACAACGCGACTACCTGGTATCTCTGCTTGAACGTGGGCTGCAATACTTCCGCGCGGTGGAACAAGTGGTTGAAATTCTTTACCCACACGCACCAGTGCATTAGCCATCGTGACAACGATCTTGCCGCGCAGTGCTTCGGCATGTTCACCAACGATGGTGGCGGTTGAATCCCACGGCGTAGCGACCACGATCAGTTCGCACTCTGCGGCATCAGCGTTGGTTCCCGTCTCAAACTTCAGACCATAATCAGGCCATTGCTTGACCAATTCGGCTGCCTTTTCTTCCGAGCGATCTTTCGATCGCGAGCCGAGAACAACCTGGTGACCGGCCACACTCATGCGGAGGGCCAACCCGCTTCCTGCTGGGCCGGTACCGCCAATAATTCCGATGCGCATCCCTGAAGCCTTACACAAACCATGTGCGGGAACTACGGTCATAGTCATGGGAATTTTGGATGGCAAAAATATTGTGATAACCGGAGTGCTCACCGATGCCTCACTTGCCTATGGAGTGGCCAAGCTTGCCCTTCAAGAAGGCGCCCAGGTGCTGCTTACAGGAGCAGGTCGTGGGCTGTCCATCACTGAGCGAACTGCCCGCAAGCTCAGCCACGACATCAAGGTGGTCGAGTTTGATGTCACGGTTGATGAGCACATCGTGACGGCTCGTGATGCTGCTGAGTCTCACCTTGGCCGTGTTGATGGCGTTCTCCATGCCATCGGCTTTGCACCTGCTGTTTGCTTAGGCGACGACTTTATGGCCGCCCAATGGTCAGACGTTTCTGTAGCGATGCAAATCTCTGCGTATTCATTGAAAACACTCGCCGATTCCTTTGTGCCGCTGATGACGAGTGGTGGAACCATTGTTGGACTTGATTTTGATAACACGGTTGCATGGCCTGCATACAACTGGATGGGTGTTGCCAAAGCCGCGTTGGAATCGACCAACCGTTACCTAGCAAAAGAACTCGGCAGCAAAAACATTCGCTGCAACCTTGTGGCAGCAGGACCGATCCGCACCATGGCGGCAAAATCGATCCCTGGTTTTCAAAAATTTGAAGATGTTTGGGACGAGCGAGCACCCCTTGGCTGGGATGTCAATGACTCAAGCGCGGTCGCGCGCACCTGTGTTGCCATGCTTTCGGATTGGTTTCCTGCAACTACTGCCGAGATCGTGCATGTCGACGGTGGGTTTCACGCCATGGGCGTGTAAGAATTTCATTCTTGATTAAGCGAATACTCCCTTTTGTAACAGCGTTCGCTGTGCTGTTTGGAGTACTGACAAGTGCTCCCCAACGTGCTGCGGCATCATTACCCGATCCGTTACTTGCGCAGCAATGGGGTGTGTTTGCTATTGGCGCTGATTCGGTCTGGTCAACTACAACCGGTTCTGGTATCACAGTTGCAGTGGTTGATAGCGGTAGTGGACCGCATCCCGATTTGACGGCCAATCTGTTAGTCGGGAAAACCTATTTTGGACTTGCCGAATCGCCAGATGGAAATGACGTCGACAATCAAGGTCACGGCACTCACGTTGCAGGGATTGTCGCTGCTGCTTCGAATAACGGTATTGGTGGATCTGGCGTAGCGCCAAACGCAAAAATCATTCCTATCCATGTGCTTGATACAAACGGACAAGGTGATGCGCGTGATGTGGCAAATGGTGTGCGCTTTGCAGCAGACAGCGGCGCCAAAGTCATCAACCTTTCACTCGGCGGTGCAACTGAAAGTGCAACCCTCACCCAAGCAATCACCTACGCCACCGAAAAAGGTGCGCTCGTGATTGCTGCAGCCGGCAACGGTGGGCCAACGAGTGCTCCGAAATGGCCGGCAGCACTCGACCTCACCATTGCGGTCACAGCGGTTGATAGCGCTAATCGCGCCGCGTCATTTAATCAACGTGGTGACTACATCGATTTGGCCGCGCCTGGCGTCAGTATTGTTTCGACAGCAAACGGTGACTACGCCGCACTAAGTGGCACCAGTATGGCTGCTGGGTTTGTTGCCGGCGCAGCAGCATTGCTATTTGCTGCCGAGCCGCGTGCAACGAACACTCAAGTCCGCGACATTTTGCTCACCACCGCCACAGATATCGGAGAGCCTGGTCGCGACCTTGTGTTCGGGACCGGACTCGTCAACATGGTTGCGGCACTACAAGCACTGCGCCAGTTATATCCCCCCGTTTCGACACCGACCGTAACTGCAGTTGGACACATCGGCGAACGACTGATCGCCAATCTCAGTCAAGTAAGCAATGTCAGATCAATTCAATGGTTTCGATGCACCGATGAGGGACCAGCAATTACGACCAAGCCACAAGATTGCATCGCGATCAAAGGTGCTACAAAACGTCGATACACCACAGCAGTTGCCGATGCGCGCAAAACTATTCGGATTGGCATTACCTACACGCGAGATGGCCTACGACAATTGGCATGGTCGGCAACGACAGCACGGTTCTTTCTTATCTGGCACACCACAAACACCATCGCTACACGTTCACGCACTCCCCTCAACCAAATATTTGGAACGTCGTCATCGGGAACACGCACATACAGCGTGCTGAGCGGCACCTGCCGCATTCGCAATGGAACACTGATTGCACCAGCAGAGCCGAGCATCTGCCGAGTGCGGATGGTCGTATCGGCTCGCAAGCCGTATCCTCGGCTCGCCCAAGCAATCAATGTCTTAGTTTCATAACCACACCAAAAGGCCAACATGACCACCAACCGCTTGGCAGATCAAACAAGTCCCTATCTTCGTCAACACGCAGATAACCCCGTTGACTGGTTTCCGTGGGGCGAAGAAGCATTTGCTCTTGCACGCAGCCGCAATGTCCCCATTTTGTTATCCGTTGGATATTCGGCATGCCACTGGTGTCACGTCATGGCTCACGAATGTTTCGAAGACGTAGAAACCGCAGAAGTGATGAACCGCATGTTCGTCAATGTCAAAGTGGATCGCGAAGAGCGACCAGATGTTGACTCGATCTATATGGATGCAGTTCAGGCAATGACCGGACGCGGCGGTTGGCCGATGACCGTATTTCTCTCCCCCGACGGCAAGCCATTCTTCGGTGGTACCTACTTTCCTAAACCCTCCTTCATTCAATTAATGAATGCAATCACCGACGCATGGATCAACCGCAGAGATGACATTGACAACAACATTGAAGCTCTGATGGAAGCGCTTGATCGCACCACGAAGATTGAACAACATTCCGAAATTGCCACATACGAAACCTGCGAAACCGCCATCTCTCAGCTTCGTGCCAACTTCGACCGAACATGGGGTGGTTTTGGTAAGGCCCCTAAGTTCCCGAGCACGATGAACCTTGAGGTTGTCTTGCGACAGCTGCTCGCTGGCGAGGATTCTGAACTTGAAAACATTGTGTCCACCAGTTTGGATGCGATGGCAAGTGGCGGAATGTATGACCACATTGGTGGCGGATTTTCGCGTTACAGCGTGGATGAGCAATGGCTTGTTCCTCACTTCGAGAAAATGCTTTACGACCAGGCACTCCTCGCTCGCGTGTATCTTCACGCGGGTGTTTTGTTTGGCAATCAAACATGGCTGCATGTTGCACGCGAAATTATTGATTATGTGCTGCGCGACCTCACCCACCACGACGGTGGTTTTTATAGCGCCGAGGATGCAGATTCACTCGATGCGTTTGGGCACAGCCACGAGGGCCACTTCTATGTGTGGTCGCTCTCAGAATTCTCCGCTGTACTTCCTGAACATCTTCGCGACTCAGCAATTGAGTGGTACGAGATCACCGAGCAAGGCAACTTTGAGGGATCCAACATTCCAACTCGTCTACACCACCGCGGAGACCTTATTCGTCCACCATTGGTTGAAGAGGCTCGCGAGGTGCTCTTTACCCATCGGCTCACGCGTCAACGCCCGCTGCTAGATGACAAAGTGCTTACCGAGTGGAACGCAATGATGTTGGCCACGCTTTCCGAGGCAGCCTTTTTGTGCAACGACGAGCGCTGGCTACGCGCCGCAATCAAAAATGGTGAGTTTCTTGTTCGCGAACTTCGCGATGACAACGGATCGTGGAAGCGCAGTTGGCAACAACACGGAACACCTCAAGCACGCCATTGCGCACTCGCTGCCGACCTTGCCCACCTCATCGATGGGTTCACGCGACTAGCCGAGGCCAGTGGACAAGCGCGCTGGATCGCCCATGCGAGCGAAGTCGCAGACGAACTTCTTGAACAATGTTGGGATGCAACTAATGGCGGACTGTTCACCACGCCTACACATGGCGAACCGCTCATCGTCCGTCAAAAGGATGTGATGGACAATGCAACACCTTCTGCCAACTCAACGGCAGCGATTGCGCTATACCGACTGGGTGCTCTCACAGGCAACGACCGCTACACCCACCACGCAGATCAGATTCTGAAACTCCTTGGACGAATTGTCACGAGCGCGCCAACAGCGTTTGGCAATCTGTTGACGGCCGTCCATCTTCGCCATACCGGCATCACCGAAGTCGCAATCACTGGCGAACAGCCCGGCATGGTTGATGAACTTCGCAAGCGATGGCTACCCACGATCGTTCTTGCGTGGGGCGAGCCATACGAATCACCGCTGTGGAACAACCGCTCACTCAACATGGCATACGTCTGCCGCCATTATGCGTGTTTGCAACCGGCCACAACACCCGAGCAATTCCTCAGCACGTTGCAACAGGCACTCGCCTGATACCTGCGTCTACCACGTAGATCGGTGAACTACTTCATCTGTTGATTTGCGCCGACGTTGCGCACTGCGACCTACATCTTGCGTTGGTGCTGCATGGCCCAACGCGATTGCACCAAGAATTTGTACGTCGTCTGGAACACCGAGTCTGCTGCGTAGTTTTTGCTCACCGTTGAACACCGCAAAGAACAATGCACCAAGTCCAGCATCATGAGCGGCAAGTAACAGTGTCATCACGGCAAAGGATCCATCAATTGTCCAATACGGAGTTGGCCACGCATCTATGCCTTCACCTAACCCTGTCAACTGTTTGTCTGGCTCCGAATATCGTTCGACATACGCCTGTGGATCTGCACATGGAATCAAGATGACGGGAGCATCAAGCAACTGCTTCCAGCGAAATGTCTCTCGCTTCTCGTGAGGCAACGTGTCATCCCAGAATTCTGCAACATCGGTTCCGGTAAGCACAATGAAGTGCGTGCCTTGTGATTTTCCTGCAGATGGGGAACGAAGTGCAGTTTCAATCAGTGAGTCAACGACCTGCGATGACAAAGGCTCTCGGGTGAATGCCCGGATCATTCTTCGGGTGCGAACAACTTCGGCGAACTGCACCGCTTACTCGTTAGTGTTTTTCGAGTTTTCCAAGTTTGGCGAGCGACTCTGCCATCGTCCAACCATGAACGATCAATGCTCCACCTTTGGTTTTTGACACACCTTTAAACTGTGCAGCCACATCAGGATTAATTTTTTCTGGCTTCGTTGATTCGTGATCCAGAAAGCCACTGTGACCGTTGGTCTTGACCGTGAAACTTTGGTCATCGTAAGTGGACTCGACTCCAAAGCGGCGCGCAAGACGCTTGCCCCACGCACGCTCTTCACCGACCGCACGATGTCCAGGGCGAGGAATCATTTCGGTCAAAGACTTAAATGACTCCAACCCATCTGCGCTCAAGAAACGCGAACCCACCACCACGTCTTCATCAGGGAAGGCCATCAACGCACGGTGATACGCCTCTGTCATCAACCCTTTGAGCACTGAGTCGCGCTTTGGAGTGCGCTTGATACTCATCATCCCCAGCAACACGCACGGTGTTCCACCAATGCGCTCGAGAGTGGAAAACGTGAAGCCATGAACCTTGCCGCTGATCTTGGCACTGGTAAACAGCACCCAATCTTCCTTCGCCTTGGTGATTACCTCAAGTGAGAAGAAGCCGCCCATTGCCGCCAATTCTTCGAGTTCGGTTTCTGTAAGGGACGCACAATCTCGCGTTTCAACCTCAACCGACATATCTACAGTCTGCCAGCAAAAATTGCCTTTCAGACGGCCAAAGTCCAATAGGCCTATTCGATATAGGCGTTGTCTCCATACTCACTGCGTAAAACGCCCATCACACGGTCGAGATTGACATTGAACTCCGAATCAAGGCGCAATACATTGTCTGGTCCCAGATGCAAGAACACAGGCGACGTACCGGGGTGATCAAGCAATGTTGACTTCAGCGTTTCAATCGTTGACTCAGTCAACACCTGAGCTGAAATCTTGAGGTGCAATGAATCTTGGAAAGCACGCAAGCCCTCGAGGACCGTGATGTCCATCGCCATCATCCCGACACGTGAGTCGTCCCGCTTATCGAGCCTGCCCCGAACCGACACCAAGATGTCGTCGGCAAGCTGATGTCCAAACTTTTGCAGTGTTTTGGGAAACAGCGTCACCTCAACTGAACCTTGCAAGTCTTCCAACTGGAAAGTGGCCATTTGGTCCCCTTTGCGGGTGTAACGACGCGTCAAACCGTTGATGATGCCACCGACAACGACAAATGCGCCATCATCGCGCTCAAGTGCTTCGGGAATCGAGCAATCAACCCTGCGACGCAATGCACCTTCAATTCCCATCAACGGATGATCGGATACATATAAACCAAGCATCTCTTTTTCAAATTTCAATTGTTCTGTCTTATCAAACTGCAACTCTGGAATTGCTTGCTTCTCGGAAAACACTTCGGTTTCCTCGCCTAAGTCACCGAACAAACTCATCACACCTTGGTCGCGCTCTCGTCTGCGCACCATGGTGTGATCGATGATTGATTCAAAAACCTGCAACAACCCCTTCCGTGGGTGACCGAGTTTGTCAAAGGCACCAGCCTTAATCAGTGACTCGATGGTGCGCTTGTTGAGTGCCTGTTCAGGAACTCGCTCAGTAAAGTCATAAAACGATACGAACTCACCATGGGCTTCTCGGTGATCAATAATCAAACGCACGAGTCCTTCGCCAACATTTCTGATTGCGCTCAGACCAAATGTAATTTGGCGATCCTCACCAATGACCACCGGTTCAAAATTGACTCCTGAGCGATTGATGTCGGGAGTGAGCACAGTGATTCCACTTGTTCGAGCATCCGAGAGATACACCGCAGCTTTTTCGTAGTTGGCCTTCACACTGGTGAGCAAACATGCCAAATATTCAACGGGATAGTGCGCCTTGAGATACGCGGTTTGATACGAGATTAAGCCGTAGCCATACGCGTGGCTTTTCGCAAATGCATAGTCCGCAAACTTGACAATGGTGTCAAACAATTGCTCACCCAATTCAGTGCCGTATCCCGTAGTTTCACAACCCAGAACGAAACTTCCCCGTGCCTCTTCCATCTTCTCTGGAATCTTTTTGCCGCAGGCCTTGCGCAAGTTGTCAGCTTCAGCCATTGAGAATCCGGCAAACTTCTGCGATACACGCATCAGGCTTTCTTGGTAAATCATGAGGCCATATGTGTCGCTCAGCACTTCTGCTGCATCAACATGAAACAACTGAACCTTCTTGCGATTGTTTTTGTAGTCCGCAAAATCATTGTGCATATTCGCACTCATTGGACCTGGTCGGTACAAGGCCAAAACAGCCGAAAGCTCTTCAAACTTTTCTGGCATCAATGACCTGAGCAGGTTGCGCATCTGAGATGACTCAAGTTGGAACACCCCAATGGTGTCGCCACGAGACAACAACTCATATGTCGCCTTGTCATCTACATCAATGGCATCAATTGAAAACCCAGGATCTCGCTTTTGCTGGATCATGGCGTTGGCATCTGAAATCACGTCCAAGTTACGCAGACCCAAGATGTCCATCTTCAGTAGTCCAAGCTCCTCCACTGCATGCATTTCGTACTGTGTAACTACGGGTGCGTCCTCTGGCGCTTGGCCTTGCTCGGGTTTGCGTTGAATTGGCAGATACTCGGTAAGCGGCTCTTTTGTAATCACCACTGCCGCTGCGTGAATGCCTACAGATCGTTTGAGTCCTTCAAGACCGCGCGCCACGTCCATGATGCGTTTGACATCTGAATCGGACTCACACAGTGCGCGTAGTTCTGTGGCTGCCTGATATCCAGCCTTGTGCTTATCCACTTCCTCAAAACAGTATTTAAGTGGCGTATCGCGACCCATCACAAGTGGTGGCATCAGTTTGGCGATCTTGTCGCCAAGCGGATAGGGATAACCGAGCACACGCGCGGCATCACGCACTGCGTTGCGTGCCTTGATGGTGCCAAATGTGATGATCTGTGCGACGTGGTCACGCCCATACTTGTCGGCTGCGTATCGAATCATTTGATCCCTGTATCGCGAGTCGAAGTCCATATCGATATCGGGCATTGAGATTCGACTTGGGTTGAGGAATCGCTCAAAGATCAAGTCATATTTAATTGGGTCAAGATCGGTGATGCGCAAGCAGTACGCAACAGCACATCCAGCCGCCGAGCCACGACCTGGACCGACGCGAATGTCTTGGTCGCGCGCGTAACGAATCAAGTCCCACACGATCAAGAAGTACGAGCTGAATCCCATGCCACCGATGACTTCGAGCTCATAGTCGAGGCGTTGCTTCACCGACTCAGGAAGTTCCTTGCCCCATCGCTGATACGCACCTTCATAGGTGAGACTGCGCAAGTAATCGCCATCGCCGGTAAACCCTTCTGGAATCGGAAAATGTGGCAACACTGAGTTGCCGAACGGAATATCGAGTTCTGCGCGCTCCGCAATCCAGAGTGTGTTGTCGCACGCTGCCGGAACCTCGCGAAACAGATAGCGCATCTCTTCTGCAGACTTCAGATAATGCTCGCTGCCTTCAAACTTAAAGCGATTGGGATCGGCAATGGTGCAGCCAGTTTGCACACACAACAACGCATCATGAGCTTCATGGTCATGGCGATGGGTGTAATGCGTATCGTTGGTTGCAAGCAACGGTGCACCAATTTTT
>Ga0129324_10001562_pt1 | contig 14587 bp, 17 predicted proteins | sample CPBDNA_7_FD_96879 | JGI IMG/M metagenome (GOLD analysis project Ga0129324, IMG submission 96879) | Freshwater to marine salinity gradient microbial communities from Chesapeake Bay, USA - CPBay_Spr_15_0.2_DNA | ecosystem: Environmental > Aquatic > Marine > Coastal | place: USA: Chesapeake Bay... | reverse complement strand
GTTTACCGTGTATTATCTCGCTATTTTGGCAAGCAGACGCCGATAAATTCTAGTTTGGGAATCAAAGAGTTTAAAACCTTGGCTCAAAGTTTAATCGATCCAACTCAACCAGGAGAATACAATCAAGCAATCATGGATTTTGGAGCCCTACATTGTAAGCCACAAAATCCCTTGTGCGAAAGCTGTCTAATCCAAGATAGTTGTGTGGCTTTTGCGACAAATACAATAAAAGAGCTTCCAGTAAAAGAAAAGAAAACTAAGGTAACAAAACGATATTTCAATTATTTGGTACTCGTAACAAAAGAGAATAAAACTGTTTTGACAAAAAGGAATGGTAAAGGAATTTGGGAAGGATTGTATGAGTTTCCTTTATTAGAGACCTCAAAAGCTGTAAATGAACCTGAGCTTAGTTATTCTGACGCCTTTAAAGTTCTGGTTCCAGAAGATGCTAAAATTTCTTTGTATAACGAAGTAGATAAAGTTCATAAACTTTCGCATCAGCATTTATATACCAAATTCTGGCTGGTAGAAGTAAATAATCACGAGACTGCAACCATCCCTTGGGATACACTTCAAAAATATCCGGTACCTGTTTTAATTGCTAATTTTTTAGAAGAGTTCGATACTTTAAATAGATATTTTTAGTACATTTGATAGGTAGAAAAGCAGGTAAGTTATGGCAGGAACATTGAACAAAGTGATGCTAATTGGGCATTTAGGAGATGAAGTTAAAATGCACTATTTTGAAGGTGGAAATTCCATTGGAAGGTTTCCTATTGCTACCAATGAAAGTTTCACGAACAAACAAACTGGTGAGAAAATCACCAACACAGAGTGGCATAATGTGGTGGTTAGAAATAAGCTGGCAGAAATTTGTGAAAAATACTTGAGTAAAGGAGATAAGGTGTATTGTGAAGGCCGAATCAAAACCAGACAATGGGAACAAGATGGCCAAAAGAAGTATTCAACAGAAATTCATGTAGTTGACATGACTTTTTTAAGCACCAAAAAAGAAACATCAAAACCAGATTCACAGATACATCAGCAATCAGTTTCTCAGAGCAACCCAGCCGTTGATGAAGAAAACGATGATTTGCCATTTTAGACTTTAAACCCATTAAAATTGGACCCAGAACCCGCGAGTATATTTTTATCAGCTGCCTTGAACCTTGATTGGTTACTTACCCTAGATAGTATCGGATTGGTACTTTTATTAATTTGTTCTGCCTTGATTTCCGGAACCGAAGTCGCATTTTTTTCGCTATCGCAAGCAGATTTAAATCAGCATGTTGAAGAAACAAAAGGAGAAAGTTTGGTCATTAATTTACTCCAAAGACCCAGAAAACTTTTAGCAACTATTTTAATTACAAACAACTTTATCAATATTTTAATTGTGTTGTTGTTTGCCAATTTAGGAGGGATACTTTTTGCAGAGCTCAACTATACGTTAAATCTTTATTTCTTTAAGGTTTCCCTTCGATTTTTAATTGAAGTGGTCCTAGTTACCTTTTTAATTTTATTGTTCGGGGAAGTATTGCCTAAGGTATATGCGACTAGAAATTCAATAAAGTTTGCTAAGCTTATGTCTAAGCCTACGAAGGTGTTAAACCTGCTCCTAAGCCCGTTAAGCTTGCCACTTATTCGACTTACAAAAATGGTGGAAAAACGTTTAGGAGACCGAAGTCATGATTTTTCTGTAGAGAAATTATCTCAAGCTCTAGAGCTTACTTCGGACAATGGAACAACTAAAGATGAACAAAAAATTTTAAAAGGGATTGTGACTTTTGGAAATACAGAAACCGTACAGATCATGAAACCTCGTATTGATATTTTTGCAGTTTCTGATGAAGAGCCTTATGAAGAGGTCTTAGCAAAAATTTTAAAGAATGGGTATTCGCGAAATCCAGTTTATGAAAATTCTATAGACAATATTACCGGAGTGCTATATGCCAAAGATCTTTTGGCACATTTAAACAAAACGAAGTTTAAATGGCAAGATTTACAAAGAGAACCGTTCTTTGTTCCTGAAAACAAGAAATTGGATGATTTGTTAAGTGAGTTTCAAGAAAAGAAAAACCATCTTGCCATCGTAGTAGATGAATATGGAGGAACTAGTGGTATTGTTACCCTCGAAGATGTCATCGAAGAAATTGTTGGAGACATCAACGATGAATTTGATGATGATGATTTATCCTATTCAAAGCTAGATCAAAACAATTATGTTTTTGAAGGGAAAACAACCATTAAAGATTTTTGTAAGGTGATGCATGTGAATGATGAATCTCTTTTTGAAGAAGAAAAAGGTGAGTCAGAGACTTTAGCGGGCTTCATTTTAGAAGTCTCTGGAAGGTTTCCTAAAAAAGGTGAAAAAATTAGTTTTTTAAACTTTATCTTTACCATAGAAGTGCTTGACAGAAAACGTATTAAGCAAGTTAAGGTCACCAGATTAGATACACCCGATTAAACTGTTTCGGCGACTGCTTTTCTACTTTGCAACCATAAGTAAAACTGCAAACCAAAAAGCAGGGCACCAGCCAATAAATGAGTTGCTTGTGTTCCTAATGGGAAGGAAGCATAGTACATTAAAATACCTGTTAAGGTTTCTATAAATAGCAAAGCCACTATCCAATTTACCAAAGAATAGCCCAAACCTTTTATTTGATTGATATAAAACATTCCAAGGTTTACCAATAGAATGGCAATGGTAAATGATCTATGAAAGTAAAATTTAAAACTTGGGTTTAATAAGCTATAATTTTTATTTTCAAATCCAAATAATTTTACCTGCTCATCAATAAATTGACGGACTTGAGTTCCCATTGCAATTTGTATCAAAGAAAACACCACAGATAGTACTAAAAGTTTGCTAAACATGGCATGATACCTATGAATTTTATAAGAAGACTTTGCAAGAGTAGTGACAGAAATAAAGCGCAGTCGAAGCAAAAGCCCTATAATTATCAATCCACCAACCATATGAATAGTAATAATTGTCGGTTTTAAATTGGAATCCACTACCGTTTTACCCAACCAAGCTTCTACCAACATTAAAAAGAATGCTAAAAATGAAAGGAATACAATCTCTCTATTTTCTTTTCGGTATGCCCAAGCGCTGATAATTAAGAGTAAAAAAGCGAATCCAGACAAAACAGATGCTAACCTATTTATGTACTCAGTCCAGGTGTGATATTTATTAAAACTAGCGTAATTGTGTTTGGTGTATTTACTCCAATTGTCTAGGTTAAAATTCTTCCCTGAGGTCAATCTATTTTGAGCAACGAAAAGAGCTTTATCCTTTATGATAATCATGCCTTTTTTGTATTCAGCATCTGGCTTCCATGTAATCTGATCTTCTGAAGTGGGTGGAATATAATAGCCGAAACATTTTGGCCAATCAGGGCAACCCATTCCAGAACCTGTCATACGAACCACAGATCCCGCTAAAAAAATAAGATAGACGGAGATAAGAGCAATTTTTACAAATAAAGGAAAGCGTTTTTTCACAACGACTATTTTTTATTTATTTAAGGAATTTAGTTCAACTTCTTTTGTGTCTTTCACCTTGTACAAATCACCTCCTGCGATACCGTTTACAAAAGTTTCAATTTCCTGAGCAGATATTTGGTTAGAATCAAATTCTACAAGACCCATACTGTCTTTAAAAATTACTTTTGCATTACTAATACCTGCTTTTTTCGAAAGTTTGGACTGAATTGTTTTTGCACAGCCAATCTCACAAGTCATCCCAGAAATCGTAAAGGCAATCTTTTTAGGATTTGGATTGGTTTGAACTAAGTTAGTCTCGATTTTTTTTGTTTCTGTTTTGCAAGAAAATAGTAGGCCAAAGGCAAGTATTACAGCAAAAATGATTTTGTAAATTTTCATGATTGAAAGTGCTTATTTTTAGATAGTACAAAGTTATCAATTTATTGTTTTAAAACAGTAATTTTGACCGATTTTTACATCGACTAAAACAAGTTATCGTATGAAAGTTGCCTATCAAAAATGGTTTTACCTTGGTATCCTCGCGATGGTGTGGGGTAGCTCGTTTATTTTGATGAAAAAGGCACTCGTTGGGGTCACTCCGATTCAATTAGGAGCTTTGAGAATGTTGATTTCGGCTGTTTTTCTATTTCTAATTGGGTTTAAAAGCATTAAAAAAATACAAAAAAGGCATTGGAAGTTTGTTTTTCTAACCGCTTTTCTAGGGACTTTTTTCCCTGTATTCTTATTTGCTTTTGCCGTGAAAGGGATTGATAGTTCTATCGTTTCGATTTTAAATTCACTTACACCTTTTAACACTTTACTTTTTGGCGCATGGTTTTTTGGATTTCGTTTTAAAAGAGGCCAATTAATAGGAGTCTTTATTGGATTGATCGGTACCGTAATTCTAATTTTAAAGGGAGCAGAATTGCATCCAAACCAAAATTATACTTCCGCAATTTTAATTATAATCGCCTCAGTGGGATATGCCTTTAACGTAAATATGGTAAAGAAGTATTTACATGATCTTAGTGCACTGAGCATCGTTGTTGGTAATTTTTTAATCTTGTTTTTGCCGGCTTTAATTGTGCTCGTATCAACAGGTTTTTTCACAGACTATGAATACAAACCAGCACAAGTGCAATCATTGGGTTATTTGACAATCTTGGCGGTTTTAGGTACTGGTATTGCAAAGGTTTTATATAATAAAATGGTGCATTTAGCAAATCCACTTTTTGCTTCTTCGGTTACCTATTTAATTCCAATAGTAGCGGTTATGTGGGGTCTTTTGGATGGAGAGCACTTAAGCCTAATTCAACTTTTTGCTGGTTTTATTATTTTGGGTGGAGTGTATTTGAGCAATAAAGCAAAATAAGACCTTAAGAGTCATTCATTTGTAAAGGCTTGAGGGCGATAAAATTAGAAAAAAAATTACTTTTTAGAAAAATTGTAATTTCACAATAAAAATGTATATTTGCACCCGCATTTTCATTAAGAAGATGCATTCATAAAGTATTAATACGCAAAACAAATAGTATGTACGCAATCGTAGAGATAGCAGGGCAGCAGTTTAAAGTAGCAAAAGACCAAAAGGTTTACGTTCATCGTTTACAAGGAGAAGAAGGATCAAAAGTAACTTTTGATAATGTTCTTTTAGTTGGAGATAATGGAAATGTAACTATTGGCGCCCCAGCTATAGAAGGAGCCGCAGTAACGGCTAAGATTTTAGGTCACTTAAAAGGTGATAAAGTAATCGTTTTCAAGAAGAAACGTAGAAAAGGTTACAAAAAGAAAAATGGACATCGTCAGTATTTGAGCGAGATTCAAATTGAATCTATCGCGGCATCTGGTGCTAAGAAATCAGCTTTAAAAGCTGAACCTAAGAAAGAAGCTGCTCCTAAAGCTGAGGTAAAAGAAGTTAGCGCTTCGAATGACTTAAGTTCAATGACAGTTGCAGAATTAAAAGCTTTGGCTAAAGAGGAAGGTATCTCAGGATATACTTCTTTAAAGAAAGCAGAATTAATTGAAGCACTAACTAAGTAAGAATTTCAATTTTAAAACCATAATATCATGGCACATAAAAAAGGAGTAGGTAGTTCGAAGAATGGTAGAGAATCAGAATCGAAACGTCTAGGAGTTAAAATATTTGGAGGACAAGCTGCAATTGCAGGAAACATTATTGTTCGTCAAAGAGGAACCACGCATAACCCAGGAGAGAATGTATATATGGGGAAAGACCATACTTTACATGCTAAAGTTGATGGTGTAGTGCAGTTTCAAAAGAAGAGAGATAATAAATCATATGTTTCTGTAGAGCCTTTTGAGGTGTAGTAGAAATGGATTTAATGTATAGAAACTCCTAAGCTTTTAGCTTGGGAGTTTTTTGTGTTTAGAAGTTTTTAGAATTTAACTGGTATTGCCACTCGCTGCAATTTTGTACCTTTACCTTATGAGGGTTGTCTACAATTTCATTCTTTTTATTGCGGCATTTGTACTGTCAATAATTGCTCTATTTCATAAAAAAATAAGGCTTTTTATGCAGGGTAGAAAACAAACCTTTGCCAATCTTGCTGCATTAAAGGATTCAGAAAACACGATTTGGTTTCACGCCGCTTCGCTAGGAGAATTTGAGCAGGGAAGACCGGTTATAGAATCATTTAAAGAAAAGTATCCAAATTATAAGATCGTTCTTAGTTTTTTCTCTCCTTCTGGTTATGAAGTTAGAAAAGAGTATGAATTAGCAGATGTAGTTTGTTATCTGCCGCTTGATACAGAGAATAATGTACAGCGCTTTTTAGACCTAGTTAACCCTAAAATGGCCGTTTTTATCAAGTATGAATTTTGGCCTAATTTTTTACTAGGACTAAAGAAAAGAAATATTCCAACTATTTTAATCTCAGGAATTTTTAGAAAAAATCAAATCTTTTTTAAATATTATGGAGGTTTTATGCGAGGTGCCTTAAAAACTTTTGATTATTTCTTTCTACAGGATGATTCTTCTAATGAATTATTAAAAAAGTTAAAATTAAACAACATTTCAGTTTCTGGGGATACTCGATTTGATCGGGTACATGCAATTTTAAAACAGGATAATCACTTAGATTTTATCACTGAATTTCAAGATCAACAATACACCATTGTGGCAGGAAGCACGTGGAAGGAGGATGAAGAATTCTTAGTAGACTATATTAATAATGATGCCTTACCAAACACTAAATTTATAATTGCACCGCACAATATTGTTACTAAAGACGTTGAAAATTTGCAAAAGGCCATTCAAAAAAGTACAGTTTTGTACTCGTCAAAGGCCGGTAAAAATTTATCAGAATTTCAAGTACTCATTGTAGATCACATTGGCTTGTTGACAAAAATTTATTCGGTAGCGAATATGGCTTATGTCGGAGGTGGCCTCGGGAAAGGTGGAGTGCACAATATTTTAGAGCCAGCCACTTTTGGAATACCCATTGTTATTGGCCCAGTTTATGAAAAATACAAGGAGGTTGTGGACTTGGTTGCTTTAAAAAGTTGTTTGGTGGTTTCAGATCAAGAAACTTTTTCAACTACCTTTACATTATTACAAAAAGATGAGTTTTATAGAACCCAACTTGGAAAAATTAATCAAGAATTTATCCAAAATAATGTTGGGGCTACAAAAATGATTATGAACTATATTCAAAAAAAATTAGATTAATATGGAGTTTATTACACAGGCTTGGCCTTGGTATGTATCTGGCCCAGGAATTGCGCTAGTACTTTTTTTGATTTTTTATTTTGGAAAAAACTTTGGAGTATCTACAAATTTAGAAACTTTTTGCACCTTGGGTGGAGCTGGAAGATTTTCTGATTATTTCAAAACAAATTGGAAAGATCGGTCATGGAGTCTTTTATTTGTTTTAGGAATTGCCATTGGTGGCTTTATTTCGTATCACTTTTTAATGCCTTCAGAAACCATTCAATTACAGCCAGTAATTGTAAATGAATTGAATGAAATGGGGTTTAAGGATGCAGGGAGCTCTTATCTTCCATCAGAAATTTTTAGCATGGAACAATTGCTAACGTTTAAAGGCTTTTTTATTTTATTGGTTTCGGGGATCTTGGTCGGCTTTGGCTCCAGATATGCTGGAGGCTGTACTTCTGGACATACAATTACAGGAATCAGTAGTTTTCAATTGCCTTCTTTATTAGCAACTATTGGGTTTTTTATAGGGGGCTTGATAATGGTTTGGTTTTTAATTCCTTTAATTTTTTAAGCATGAAATATCTAAAATTTTTATTCATAGGGATCTTATTTGGCATCATTTTAAGCAAGTCAGAAGTTGTTTCTTGGTATCGAATTTATGAGATGTTTAAGTTTCAGTCTTTCCATATGTACGGGATAATAGGGAGCGCTATTTTTATTAGCATGATCTTTATTCAACTCTTCAAAACAGGAAAAATTAAGAATTCAGAAGGGAAACAAATTTCTGTAAAAGAAAAGAACAAGGGAACTATAAGAACCCTTGGGGGAGGAATAATTTTTGGTCTTGGATGGGCACTTTCTGGAGTCTGTGCAGGCCCAATATTTGTTTTGTTAGGACACGGATCACTTGCTGTTGTAGTAGTTCTTTTTGGCGCCATTTTTGGCGCTCTTTTTTATGGTTTATTAAGTAAACATTTGCCACATTAATGGAAGAACATTGGACTTTATCAGATTTAGAATTTGAAACTCAATTTACCAATGGAGTTTTTAACCCTCTTTGGTTTAGTCATGAGGCACATTTAAGATTTGCTTGGATTTACATACATAGATATGGATCTCAAAAAGCTTTCGAAATGTATCGCAGTCAATTGTTTGCTTTTGCGGTGAAACATCTAGCTAAAAATAAATTTAATCTTACTGTTACGCATGCCTCTATTAAAGTTTTAGGGGGGTTTATGGAGAAGTCAGGCGCTAATAATTTCACCGATTTTATTCAAGAGTTTCCAGAACTAAAGACAAATTTTAAAGAACTCTTGAGTGCACATTATTCGATAAATATATTTAGTGACTCTGTTGCCAAACAGCAGATTTTACAACCTGATTTAGTTCCATTTTAATGAGCAATTTAATAGACAGTTTCGGAAGACAAATTGATTATGTTCGATTGGCAGTGACTGATCGTTGCAATCTTCGATGTCAATATTGTATGCCAGCTCATGGAATAGAAATTGTTGCCAAAGAAGAATTGTTGAGTTATAAAGAAATGTATCGAATAATTCGAGTCTTAACAGAATTGGGTGTTCGTAAAATTCGATTGACAGGTGGAGAGCCTTTTGTAAGAAAAGATTTTATAGGATTTTTAGAAATGCTCTCATTTAATGATTTGTTAGAGGATATTAATATTACCACAAATGGGGCCTTGATTTACAAGCATATTGAAACCCTAGAGAATCTTAAAAAAGTAAAAAACATCAATTTAAGTATTGATAGTTTAAAAGCCGATAAGTTTAATGAGATTACGCGCAGAAATGCATTTAATGAGGTGTATAAGACCATGGAAGCTTTGGAAAAAAGCAGCATGAATTTAAAACTAAATATCGTCGTACAATCTGGTATCAACACCAATGAGATTTTAGATTTTGTGAGATTAACAAAAGACAAAGATATCTCGGTTCGTTTTATTGAAGAAATGCCTTTCAACGGAAAAGGACAACGTGAAATGCAAGAATCTTGGAATTATAATAAGATACTCGGTGAAATAAAATCTGAATTTCAAGTTTCTGAAATTCAATCTGAAAAATCATCAACATCGCGCAATTTTTCGATTGAGAATCACTTAGGGTCTGTGGGTATTATTCCAGCATTTACCAGAACGATTTGCAACAACTGCAATCGCATTCGGATTACATCAACCGGGACCTTTAAAAATTGTTTGTTTGATGATGGGGTATTTAATTTGAGAGATTTTTTACGTAATGGAGCGAGTAATGAGGATCTAAAAAAGCTGTTTTTATCTTTGGTAAAGGAAAAACCAGAAAATGGTTTTGTGGCAGAAGCAAATAGAACCAAAGGATCGGTTTCTGAGAGCATGAGTACTATTGGAGGGTAATTCAATGTAAAAATGAATTAATTGAATAATGTGACAATGTCACCTCGAACATTGTTGAGTTTAAAATATGTTTTAAACGAAGACACCTTGCGAAGCAAGTCGAGAGGTTTTAATTATTATTGTTTTATAAGAAAAAGCTTAAGTAAATGTCATTCCTGCGTAGGCAGGAATCCATAAAAACTAAAAACAGATTCCCAATGGAGTTGGGAAGGATAAAGAAAATGATTTCAGTAGAAGAAGCTTTACAAACTATTTTAAATTCTACCCAAAATTTTGGTGTTGAAGAGATTCCTTTTATTCAATCTGTTGGGAGAATTTTAAAAGAAGAGATAAAGGCTGATAGAGATTTCCCTCCTTTCAACAGAGTTTCTATGGATGGAATTGCCATCAATTCTGAACAATTCCAAAACGGCCAAAAAAGCTTTCCTATAGAAGGAATTCAGCCGGCAGGAAGTGCGCAAATTGCACTTCAAAATTCGAAAAATTGTATCGAAGTAATGACAGGCGCCATGCTTCCTATAAACACGAATGCTGTAGTTCCGTATGAAGACATTCTTATAGAAAATGGAGAAGCGATTATAGCGATTGACGTCATACTTCAAAACCAAAACATTCATCAAAAAGGAAAAGATGCAAAGGTAGGTGATTTGCTAATTGCTAAGGGAAAGACCATATCTTCAGCAGAAATTGGCGTATTTGCCACGGTGGGAAAATCAATAGTAAAAGTTGCTAAACAACCCAAAGTGATGATCGTCTCTACAGGAGATGAACTGGTAGGAGTAGCGGAAACTCCCCTAGCGTATCAAATTAGAAGAAGCAATGTGTTTACTTTAGTTTCCTTATTAGAGAAGTTAGAAATTCCTTCAGAAACAGAGCATATTCAAGATGATAAGCAACTTCTGAAACAACGTATAAAAACCTATTTACAAAGCTATGATGTTTTGTTATTTAGTGGCGCAGTGAGTAAAGGTAAATTCGACTACCTTCCTGAAGTTCTAGAAGAACTAGGTGTTGTAAAATTATTTCATCAGGTAGCTCAAAGACCTGGAAAGCCTTTTTGGTTTGGCCAGACGAAATCTTGTAAAGTGTTTGCTTTTCCTGGAAACCCCATATCAACCTTTGTCAATTGTTTGGTCTATTTTTATCCTTGGTATTTCAAATCTATTGGCATTGAAAAGCAAGAAGAAACTGCAATTTTATCAGAGGATGTTGTGTTTAAACCTAATTTAACTTACTTTTTACAAGTGAAACTAAGTTCTAGATATGGTCATTTAATTGCAACACCTATTACTGGAAACGGCTCAGGAGATTTAGCCAGTTTGGTTAATGCTGACGCGTTTATTCAATTGCCAAAAGAGACAACAGCATTTAAAAGTGGAGAGGTATTTCCAATAATTCGCTATCGCTAATTATAGTTTTTAATGCTGAATTCACAAATGTTGAAATTGCCATTGAAACAAAAAAGAAACTTAAAAATTGGTCTATAACTAAAAAAGAAGCTTTGATTAATGATGAAAATGAAAAACTTTCTAATTTAGCAAACAAGAAGTTTAAATGACTTCTCGATACAATTTTCTCATAAAATCGAAAATCACTCGAAGTGACAAGATTTTAATGCGTCAATTCGAGTGAATTTTTAAAGAATAAACAAATTTGTGTTGACAACATAAAACAGAGAGTATGAACGAATTTTCCCACATCAACAAGGATAACAACCCTAAAATGGTAAACGTTTCTGAAAAGAAAATTACCAAAAGAACCGCTATTGCCAAAGCAAATATGTTTTTAGGGAAAGAGATCATTGCTCTTTTTGGCAATGACGAACTGCTTACTAAAAAGGGACCTGTCTTTCAAACGGCCATTATCGCAGGAATTCAGGCAGTGAAGAAAACCGCTGAATTGATTCCAATGTGTCATCCCTTATTAATTAATGGAGTCGATATTGATATCAATATAATAGATACAGAAAACATCGAAGTTCTTTGCAAAGTAACAATTGAAGGAAAAACTGGGGTCGAAATGGAAGCTCTTACAGGGGCTAGTGTTACGTGTTTAACTATTTATGATATGTGTAAAAGCATTAGTCAAGCAATGCTAATAAAAGAAGTTAAATTAGTTCAAAAAACAGGTGGAAAATCTGATATTAATAATGGCTAAACACACAAAACATACAAATTTAATTCGAAGAGATAATGATGATTTTGCCCCCAATGAAATTGCAATTGTGGGTGCAAATTGTGCGGTTATTTCAGATTTAGTCCAACAAATTTCAAAGCGACTATCCAATTACAAATTGGCCTATTTTGATGCTTCTCATGCAAAAGATCAACAAAAAACAAGTGTGTCAGAATTCACTTTTCATCATCAAGGAAATTTCCAAATTTCGACTTTAGGGAGCATTAATAAGTATGTGCAACGGATGCAATTTGCTCAGTATGATTATGTTTTTATCAATGGAAACCACTATCAGGCAGCAAAACAAATCCTTATTTTAGATTCAGAAAAAGAGGCCTCAGTTTTAAAAAGATTAGATCAATTAAATCGTATACAATTTGTCATCAAACAAAATAAAGACACGGCTTTTTTTTCGTTTTTAGAAGAAAAATATCCGCAGATAAAAAATCTAAAGAGCTATACTTTAGACCAGTTAGATAAAATTGCAAATCAGATAGATGCTCTTATACAAGAAAAAATTGCTCCAATTAAAGGCTTGGTTTTGGTAGGAGGTAAAAGTACTCGCATGGGAAAAGACAAATCTGAATTGCGTTATTTTGGAAAACCACAAAAAGAAGCTGCCAAAGAATTGTTAGAAAATCAAGGTCTTAAAACTTTTTATTCTGTAAGAAAAACAACAAAGATTGAAAATGAAATTTCAGATACATTTTTAAACCTTGGGCCTTTTGGAGGTATTTGCTCTGCATTTCAAAAAGATCCAAATGCTGCTTGGTTGGTTTTGGCAACAGATGTTCCTTTTGTAAATAATAAGATCATTCAATTGTTATTAAAACATAGAAATCCGAGTAAAGTTGCCACAGCAATTAAAGGCAAAGGCGAAGAATTTGTAGAGCCCTTAATTACTATATATGAACCTAAAGCCTATCCGATTTTATTGCAATTTTTAGCACAAGGGTATTCTTGTCCTCGCAAAATGTTAATCAATTCAGAGGTAGAGATTGTCGAGGTCGACGATCATTTTATCAAAAATATTAATACGCCAGAAGAGTTTGAGGCAGTAAAGAAAGAATTGAATCTATAAATGTCTCCTAGAGCTTAGTCGACAGATTTAAGTTCCCGACTGCGCTCGAACGGACAAATGATTATGAAAAGCATAAATAAAAACGAACTTTTTAAACGTCAAACCACCCTCGCTGAATTGGGTGAAATTGGTCAAGAAAAACTCCAAAACGCAGGTGTTTTGGTGGTTGGCTGTGGTGGATTAGGAGGATCTATAGCGGTGCAATTGGCGGCTAGTGGAATCGGTAAAATTCATCTGGTAGATTTTGACAATATTGAGGTTAGTAATTTACACAGACAAGTTTTCTTTTCTTTAGAGGATGTTGGAAAATCTAAAGCAGAAACGCTTTCGAATTATATCAAAAAAAGAGCTCCTTTTACTCAGGTAAATTTTACAAAATTGGCCCTCAGTAAATTCAATGTATTTGAGCTTATCGCTAAAGCTGATGTGGTAGTTGATGCCACCGATTCCTTGCCTACGAAGTATTTATTAAATGACGCCAGTGTACTTAAAAACACCCCATTGGTTTATGGTTCTTTGTATAAGTTTGATGGCTATGTGGCTAGTTTTAACGTCAAACAAAAAGACGAATCCTTTTCTGCAAATTTGAGAGATGCCTTTCCTGAAATGGCTATAGACATTCCCAATTGCGAAGAAGCTGGAACAATGAATGCCATTGTAAGTTTAATTGCTTCCTTGCAGGTTAATGAAGTGCTAAAATTAATTATAGGAATTGGAAAACCCTTGATCAATCAATTGTTGGTGATAAATTCACTTCAAAATTCTCAGTTAAAGATTAAAGTGCCTAACAAATTTTCTAAAAAAGCTATTGAATCTATTTTTAAAAATGAAACCTATTCCGATCCGAGTTGCGAAATACAGAATCCGGATTGGTTAATTTCTGCTGAGGAATTAAAAAAAACATTGACCTCTCCACCCACAGCGAGACCAATCTTAATAGGGGTATTAGAAGGCTTAAAAACAAGCTTACCACTAGAGAAAATTGTCATGCTTTCGCAACTAGATAATTTAGAAGTAGACCCTTCCAAAAAGTATGTTTTTGTTTGTCAAAAAGGGCTCACTAGTTATCGGGCTGTTCAGGTTTTAAAACAGCGATATCCGGAGGGAATTTTGTTAAGTTTAGAAGGAGGTATTGCTAATTATTAAGGGTGTGCATTTACCCATACTTCTCCATCAGAGAAGTGTTCTTTTTTCCAAATTGGAACCGTTTCTTTTAATTGATCAATGGCAAATTCACAGGCCTTAAATGCCGCCTTTCTATGTTTTGCGCCTACACTTATGATTACAGGAACATCACCTATTTGCAAAAGACCTTCTGCATGATGAATCGCAATCTTTTCGATGTCAAAGTTCTTTAGAGCTGTATTAGCAATTTTTTGCATTTCTTTTATGGCCATAGGCCTGTAACAGGTAAAATCTAATTGGAGAACATCCTTCCCTAAACTATGGTTTCTAACCGTTCCAACAAAAACAGAAATTCCGCCAGAAGCTGGATCACTTACGAAATCATAACACTCTTGTAAATTGAGTGTTTCTACCGTTATTTTTATGGATGTTTTGCTCATGATTCTTGCAAAAATAGTAAATCAAAATGTATCTTTGTTTCACAAATAACAGAAGCGTGTTTTTATGATGAAAATATTTAGAATTGTCAGTTTTTTAGAAGGAGTTTCATATTTGCTATTGTTGTTTATTGGAACTCCTGTAAAATACTTTGGAGAGGATCCAAGCTATGTAAAAATGCTGGGAATGCCACATGGTATTTTGTTTATGCTTTATG
>Ga0129324_10001560_pt1 | contig 14597 bp, 16 predicted proteins | sample CPBDNA_7_FD_96879 | JGI IMG/M metagenome (GOLD analysis project Ga0129324, IMG submission 96879) | Freshwater to marine salinity gradient microbial communities from Chesapeake Bay, USA - CPBay_Spr_15_0.2_DNA | ecosystem: Environmental > Aquatic > Marine > Coastal | place: USA: Chesapeake Bay... | reverse complement strand
TGCTTGCTGCTACTTTATACTGATCATAACTCTCTGGCTTAGTGATCGATACTAACCAATCAGATATCTCACGATATGATACCATATCCTCATCACATACAATGCTTACGTTAAAGTCGTCGTATGATAGCTTGTCGCCTGGCTCAAATAGAGCTTTGAAAGGAGTTGCTCTTTCGGTGACACCAGAGGCTATACCTGGGATATTGGCAGACTGGATAAAAAATTCTACATTAGGTAATCGATCAAGTATCAACTTGAACTCGATTGGAGATAGAAAATTTACATTAGTAGGCATTGTACTTCCTCGAACAAAGTGGTATTCTACTATTTATACAGACAAAAAAAAGAGGCTCCTTTCGGAACCTCAATAGTCTATAACAGTGTTGGGGTTTTACCCCCAATCTTATTATTTACAGCAGGTTGGTTACTGCGGTACGACGGTAGTAAACGTTGCTGTTAGCTGTAACTGCGCCGTTACCGACAGCAGAGCCTTGAGCGAACGGGTTAGCAACCATACCATAGCGAGTCTTAAAGCCAAGCTTAGATTGGAAGCTGTTCTCGCCAACTGCACGAACCATTTGCAATGGAACGTAAGGGCAATAGAACAAACCAGCGTCAAAAGTGCTAGAACCTTTGTAGCCGACTACCATGTAGTTAGCGCCTGCATAGGGATCGATATACACTTTGAAACGACCGTTCAGAACACCAGCAAATGTATTGCCTGTGTCATCTGGGTTCAAGTTGTTGCTGTTCAAAGCAGGAGTATAATCGAGAACGCCAGCCATCTGAAGTGCAGAAGCAACGTCAGAAGAACATACGATCAAGTTGCCTTTGCCACGACGAGTGTCTTTAGCAATTTGGTTGGCTTCTTTTTCGATTTGGAACATCAAGCCTTTGAACTTCTCTACAGACCAGCGACCATTGGCATCAACGTCTAAGTTGAAAGTACCGTTGGAGGCAACGCCACCTTGTGAACCAGCGACAGCAGTAGCGTACACAGTACGAATCACTTCACGGTTGATTTCAGCAAGCAGCTCAGCAGACAACATGTTAGCCAATTCAGTTTCAGCATCCAGACCGTGGATAGCTTTAAGATCTTGGGCAAGTTCAGTTGTGTATTCAGCTTTCAGAGCACGAGACTTAGCAGTAACTGCTACTTTCTCGATAGAGAAAGACATCTGAGCGAACTCAGCACCAGTGCCATCGCCAAGAGCTTCAGCAGTTGCTGTTGCCATGCCAGTACCAGTAGTCTCGCCACCAGTGCCTAAAGCACCAGCATGAGCACCAGCGCCAGAAACGTCGGTCAATGCTTCGCCGTAGAATGCTTCTGGCTTACCAGCTTCATCTTCGTACTTAGAACGCATTGCAAAGATCAAGCCTGTAGGGCCAGTCATTGGTTGAACACCAGCGATATCATATGCAACCAAGTTAGGCATTGCACGGCGTACCAAAGAAATCAGTACGGGATCGTAGTTAGCTACATCAGCTGAAGAGTTGGCAGGAGCCGCTTCTAGCAAAGACTGAGGAGTATAAGTTTCGCCATTACGCATAGCGGTTTCGGTGTTCTCTAGCAGAGTTGCAGTAACAGCAGCTCGGTGAGAGTTTTGGATGCCAGGAAGAGCGGTATGCTCTAAGATTGGCTTCCACTTGTTCATCAGTTCTTCATTTCTCATTTGTGGTTCTCCTTTTTTGAGATTTTACTAGTATTATTTATACAAAAACTATTTTGCTGCATGACGACCAAGGGTTTCGGCGTAACGAGCAATCATCGGGTTTTCAATCGATGCTGCTGGCTTCACGTCTTCCGCAATTTCTTCTTGTAGAAGATCAGTCTCGTCTTCCACTACAGGAGCTGATTCAGCGAAGTAGTTGTTACGAATAGCAACCAACTTTCGGCTATAATCTTCTACTGTGTCGAAAGAGACACCTTCTGAGAGAACCCGCAATTTATCTGATTGTGTATCAGTTAAAGCCTCAGAAATTCCTTTGAATGCAATTTCAAGATCAGATGCTGTCTTAGCTTCACGAACTTCGATTAATTGCTCAACGATCTCATTGTATTTAGTAGAAGACTCTTCGAGTTTAGCTTCTAAATTTGCAACGTGATCGACTTGCTCTTCATCGATTTCCATGTTATGCTCAGTAACAAGACCTTTAATTCCAGCTAACAGTGATTCAGCGACTTCGACTTTCATGGTGCTTTCGACCTGAACCTTGTTGTCATCCATCCAACTCTCTACTATATAGTCAAGATAGGAATCAACTTTTTCTACTAACTCTTCCACAGCAACATCGACTTGCTCCTGTAGATCACGCTCAAACTTCTCTTCAAGTTCAACTTTTTCAGCAAGAACTTTTTCGTGTACTGCGGCCTCGAAGATTGCGACTGTCTGCTCTTTAAAGTCTTCAGATAATTCTGAACCTTCAAACATACGGTCAACAGCTTCTTTCAAGCCTGTGTTGTTTTTACCTTGAGGCGTCTTAACATCATCTTCGATGTCATCGGCTGTAGCGTCAGCGGCTTTTTTTACATCGCCCTTTCGCTTCTTAACAGCACCGCCAGTTGGAATCACAGCATCAGCTGCGACCGAATCTTCACCAGTGGCTTGCGCCTCTTCCAGGTCTAGACTCGTTTCTAGTTTATCACTCATCGACTTCTCCTTTTTAATGTAAGTGTATTCATTCAGTATTATTTATAAAAATCATGTCTTTGACAAAGATCTTACAAACTTTTCAAAAAGAGCGGCTGCTTTGAACTCTAGCTCTTTCGTAGAGACTTTTGCTGACTTTTTGATCTCTTCTTCAATCTGGTCAAAAGCTTGCGCTGCTGCCCAAGAGGATGAAGCTACATCGTATACCCATTCAACGCCTTCCATAACACCTTTAACGAATGCGTCTGGAGCAGAAGGATCGGCAACAATATCTCCGGCAGTTGCAAGCATAAAGTCGCTCTGCACTTCCATGATACCATCTTTGTTCTGTTTAATTGAACCCATTCCTCGTGAAGATATACCAACTAGGCAGCCTTCATCGATAAGATTTTTAACGATCTTACCCATGGGAGTTTCCATGATCTTAGCACGACCAACGATATTTGACCCTTCTTGTCTCAACTCTGTGAACATGTGCGAAACACGATCTAAGTTGATAGTTGGACCCGCTGGATGTCCTAATTCGCCATACGCACGATTCTTCATTACGTATGTCTCATTGTAACGCTTCATCTCTTTAGCAAGAACACTTGATGGATATACTCGTCCATTACGGTTCTTGATATCACCTTGCATGATGATACCTTCGATGAAATAATTCTTTCCTTTGCCGTCTTTGGTCTCTTCAGTGATGTACTGAACTTCTTCGACGATCTCTTTAATTAGCAATGACATATCTATTTATCCTACTTGAAAAGCGGTTGGTGTACAGATAACTGCTACGTCAGACGCAAGCTTATCTGTAGAACTTTTAGCGATGAATGTTACCGTGTTAGCAGGAACAGTAACATTACCGATTGCGCCACCAGCTGAAGTTGTCTGCGTTATAACCGTGATAGCGTTAGCATACACACGGACTAATCTAGCAGCATTTACATCACTAGCGGTAGAATTGATATCAGTTACATTTGCACCCACTATCTTAGTAATCATATCAGTTGCCCGCATTCAGAGCAAATTGAACCATTTGAGCAAACTGCTTACTGTCGTCAAGCATACCTGCAACTTTCTTCTGATTAGTTGTATTTAGCTGATCGTGCATCGACACTAACAATGATGCTGTAGTCAAGTCAACTTTCTGCTTTTTGCCATCAGAGAACTTGACTGACTTCATGGATTTGGTCTTTACGATGTCCTTCAGGTCAGCTAGTACGCTTTCAGCAAGATCTTCCGTCTCTTCTTTCATGGCCAGCTTGGTAGCAGTGGCATACATAACATCAGAGGCATCATCGCCGTACTTTGCTTTGAATTCGCCCATCTTCTTCTTTAACGCCAGAACGATCTCTTCACGCTTTTTTTCTTGCTCAGGAGTCATATCTGATTCAGAAGATTCGTAGATTTTCTCGTCTTCTCCTTTCTCTAGATCTGCAACACGCTTCTTCTTCTTTGAAGACTTGATATCACCTGAGAACTGTATATCGAGTGCTACGGGATGTTCTTTCTTATCGACTACATGCTTGTCAACAAAATTTTGTTCATCTGGAGACTTAGGTCGATTGACCGTCTCCGATACCATGTCTTTAAAGGTTTTCATGTTAGCCCCTACGCTTCGGTTTCTGCATCTTGTTCGACAGAAACTTCTTCTGGTGAGAACATAGATGTGTATTTTGTTTCGATAGCAGACAACATCTTATCAGCCATGATATCTTTAAACGATGCCTCGAATCCGCCAGCGTCTTTGCTTACTGCCTGTTGGATTAAATCCTTAACGCCCATGTACTATCTCCTTTATCATATACTATTATTTATAAACTTCTATTACTACGGTTTAGATGCCTATATCGGCATCTTTAGTGATATCATCCGCAGCTGCCGTAGCAGCAGCATCATCTTCTTCCATCTCGACCCGCATATCCTCGATCGAATCTTCTGACATTTGGAGTACGTTCTTACGAACCCAATCAGTAGAGTAGTATTTGCCAACATACTCGTCAATATCTCGTAGAATGCCTAATCGCTCTCTCAACATCTCACTATCCTTTAGCTCTTCGAAGTGGTTATCACTCATGAAGTTGTATCGGATTGTGGCTTGAATACTGGGCCACTCTTCTGGTGTTATGATGCCTTTAAGTATCAACTGCTTTTCTAGTAATTTGTCGAACAGTATGGAGAATCTGCTTCGTAGTCTGTTGATGAACTTCGCAAACTTGATCTCATCTCTTGAGATTTCTGATGCTCTACCCAGTGAGAATCCTGAATCAGACTCCATTCTTGATACAGGCACGTTCAGTGACTTGGATAGTCGCTTCTGGAAGTACAGAATATCGTCCATTTCACCCAGATTCTGTCCACCGGGTAGTGTTGTAATTTCAGTGCCTCGGCCGCCCTCTCTTCGTGGTAACCAGAAGTCGTCAGTCATAGACATATGTCTACGATCGTCTTTAACGTCACCTGTTGCCATATCGTACACTAAACGGTTTTTGTGCTTAGTCATCATATCACGTAGATACTGCTCTGCTTTAAGCTTAGGCAAGTTACCAACGTCGATATAGAAGATTCTACGCTCAGGTGCTCTTGAGATTCTGTAGATCACAACAGCATCTTCCATCATTCTTAGCTGATTGAGAGGCTTGTATGCTTTATGTAGGTATGATAAAACGAGAGTATTCGTCTCATTTAACAGCCCAGAGTTAGCGCTAACAATCGAGTCTTTAGAGATCTTAAGTCCTTCGAGTGAACTACCAGCACCAGCTGTTTGCCCACCACCGCTTGTAAATCCCTTATCACTAAAGACGAAGTATTCATTCTTGACTCGCTTCGATACGAGTACATTTGTATGCGACTGTGCTCCCGCACCGCCTGTTGTTTCGAACTCACGTACTTTACGAATCTTACGTGGGTCAATATATCGGAGTTCTTGTATGCCTTTACGTGGTGCAGTGGTGTCGATCATGACATGGTAGTTAATCCTACCATCAACGTACCATCTCTGGAACGTCTCGTATCCACTTTTAGAGAAGTCGAGCAGTCTTAACACGTGGTCAAACTCTTCTCGAATCTTCTTTTTAACGCCTTCAGACAGATCAACGTCTTCTGTGACGCATTCTACAACTTTTTGGTCATATGAAATGGTGATAGCTTCATTCACTATGTCATCAACCGCCTGAGATACCTCTGGCTGCTGTAGCATAGATCTGTACTTATGGACAAGTTCTGCTTCAGATTTCGCTGTGCCATCCATGTCTAAAAAACTACTGACACCTGTGCCCGTTGCAGCAATGTTTACTGCACCGTCGTCCTCGTTGGCTTGAACAAAAGAAGGTATATTCTTGTTTTCTTCAGACTTTCTTTTGATCTCGAACCCAAACAAATTCATAGTTTATCCTCTAATGGGGGAGATATTCTCTCCCCCGATCATTTCAATTATATATCAGTAGCGCCATTTCCAGTAGTACCGCCAGAGACGTTCCACCAGTCATATTGGAAAGTCACATCAAATCGTTCGATATCATCTGTAGTGCTCCAATCCATTGCAATAGAGCCAATGCTTGAAGGATACAGACCATTGAAGTTATAAACTCGTAATGGAACACCAGTCTTAGAGTACTGGGTGATCTGAGCTTGTGACTTGTAAGAAGCGGTAGCAGCAGTCGCAAGTTGTCTAGTGTTAGACTCGTGCGAGTTGATGGATGCCATCCACTCTTCCATAGCATTTCTGATAAGGAAGTCTTCATCGTTAATGACGGTGACAGTCCATTCAGCGAATGTTCGGTCTCCGGCAATCTTGATCTTACGTCCGAAGTACGGGACTTCTATTGTACCCAGGGTACTTTCTGGGATTTGAGCAGCTTGTACCATGAAAGGTGTTTTAAGATTCGCAGATCCATTGATCGGGTTAGTGATCGATACTTGGAAAAGCGATGCTTTAGCACCTCCGAAGGTAAGCTGGCTTTTGATCTCATTGATATTAAAAGCCATTAGTTATATCTCCTTTTGTATATTTATGTGTTAAAACTTGCCTACGATTTCACTGAACTCTACGCCGGATCGAACCGCAACGAAGTTAAGCTGGATGAAGTTGATAGACTTCGCTGGCTTAACATAAATGTCGCCAACAAACTGGTTGCTATCTATAACTTGAGCAGAGTTGTTTGTTTCATCACAAACTACTTTAAAGTCATAAATTCCACGTCTACCTTGTACATCACGTAAGAAAGGTTCAACTAAGTTGTTAAACTGGGCTCTTGTGAATTCATCGTTGAATTCGAACAGAGTTGACTTAGCAGCTAGGCCGATAGTCTTCTCGAGTACGATGAACAATCTACGAACGTTAATGCGATCAAATGCACTCGCTGTTGAAGCAAAAGTCTTGTCACCGAAAAGCAGTGTTCCTTTACCAGGCTGTGTAATAACTGGGTTAATGTTGTTCTTATATAGCAAATCTCGCTGAGCTTGGTTAGGATTAACCAACAGCTTAACAACATTCTTAACATTACCACGGCTATAGCCAGCAGGTGAGAACCAAGGATCTCGTACATCATCTGTTCGGGCACAAAGACCAGCGATATCGCCGTTCAATGGAATCCAACGATACACATCAGCATACTTATCATACTGGTATTTATATCCACTATCTACCATTGCATATGTGCTTGCAGATAGAGTTGATACAAAATCAACGACAGCAGCTGGAGTATTATCAGCAAGTTCTGGAGATATGAATGCTACACAGTCTTTACGTACTTCACAGATGTTATCAATGATGTAGTTAGCAAGTGTAGTACCACGAGCCTTACCTTGAATGATGAAAGAAACATCAACTTTAGATGCATCAGCATATAGATCGTAACCAATGGCAAGTTCGCCAACAGAGATCTCTAATTCATCTTGTCCATCACTACCTAGTGTAAGTGTGACGCCAGATGAGAATGTAGTCAAAGCGATTAGGATGGATTTTGCGTTAGATACTGCGATCCAAGAAGAGTTTTGGAATAGCACATCTACGATGAAGTTAGTTGTTCCATCAAATGATGTGGCAGTAGACGAAGTTGATACGTTATCCCATCGCTCAAGTACTGTACCTGCGGTTCCAGAGATTGCGCCATCTACGTCTTTTACTATAACGTGTACGCCATTAGTAGTTGGAGCTGCGTCAAACAATCCAGCATCGCCCCACTGAGTACTAAATGCTGCTGCGTATATGACAGCGCCAGTGTACTTAGATGCGAAAGATACTGTTGAATCCCAAGAAGTAACAGGAGTTATTGTATGGCTTGTTCCTGTACCAACTGCTAAAAGATCTACGGCAGATCCACCAATTGATGTCGCTAACTGGAAGTTGTCAACGTCAACGGCTATAACGAAGTAGAAATTACCTTCGACTAGTCCTTGAACAGCAATGTCACCGCCTGAAGAATACTGCACAGCTTGGTCTTGAATGAATCCGTGACCAGTAGCTTCGATTGTATCGGTTGCAGTGTCGGCAATCAGAACATCTGATCCATCAAATGTAACTACTGAGCCGGATGCGGATGCAGCAGCGGTAGTTATTGAGTTGATTACGAGTTCATGACCAGTAGATAGTACGACTTTATCGCCTACCGCTGCATATGACTCTAGGCCAGTTGCTGTCACGTATCCAGATATAACACCTGTGGTAGATGACGGACTAATTGTCAGAATTTCTGTGCGGGCAGCAGCAGCGAAGTTGCCATTAAAGCAATGTGATACTGAGATTGAATTACCCATTGAGCCATTGTATTTTGCATCAAAGTTTGTTCCGCTAGCAGCAGCAGCTGTATCATCGGAAACTCGAGTAACATACAAAGCACCTGCATAAGACAGAAAGTTTGCCGCAGAGAACCAAGTTTCATGGTTTGTCCACGTAGTTGTTAGTGTATCATCAGTGTAGTAAGTAGCAGGCTTGCCGAAGCGAGTAGCTAGCTCATTTTCAGATGAGATTAAGATTCTTTCGTCGGTTGGACCCCAACGAAACACACCTGCAATAGCACCTTCGGTGGTAGCAACAGATGGTGTGACATTAGTCAGATCGATTTCGCTGACATTAACGCCTGGACTTAGTTGAAAACCCATATATCATTCTCCTTGTTTATTGTAAGGTATAAACTTCTGCATTCTTATGTATTTATAAAAACCGTAATTCAGTATTGTAGCCATTTTCCAGATCCACCATATGGATCATCAATAATTCCATCATCATCATCGTAGTTGTTAAAACCGATCGGTAGAAGGCTTTCCATAAGTTCTTCCTCATTTCGTGATCTCAACTTGTCTAATGTATTTATATCAGTGATTTCTCGGAAAAACATTTGGTCTGTCATCCAAGCAAATAACACTAGACCCATAACTAGATCGTCATGACACCCAGACTCTGCTTCATATGATACGCCTTTTCTGGAGAAGGTTGAAAGCTCGTTGATCGTTTGGAAGTCGCTGAGAATGAGCTGATCCTGCTCTATTAACATTTTCAGCATGTTACAACCAACTGACTTAACAGACTTAGTTGTACGTATTCCTTTATCAGAACTCTTGCTAAACCCAGTCGATATTCTCTTACCTGCTCTACCAGCAGACTCAGTAAACATTAAGGTCTCTACTTCAAACTCATAATGTAGTACTTCTGCCACTTGCTCGCCTATGTCATTCACTTCTACTAGGGTGTAAGCTTGATTATATCTCTGTATGCTTCTATGTATAGTTTCGGCGTAGTCGATAGGCGTGATGTTGTTATCACGATAAACACACACTTGCTTATATGGCATAGCAGTCACGTCGATAATCTGGAATGCTGAGTAGTCTAATCCCTTGCCTCTAGCAACGTCGACTATGCACACATAGACGTGATCTGCCTCTGGCTGAGCGTAAACTTTCATAAACTGAGTTTCCGCCAAAGGTATCTTATGCACCAGATTCTTTAACTTGGATCCCTCGATCAGCGTACCTGAACTACCTAAGAAGTTGCAGTTATGACTCAATATACCATCGGTAAAGTATTGACTCTTGTTAGCAACTGATACTGCGTCGTACATTGACATTGTAGAAAATTTATCCACTTGCACGTGCATAATGTGTTCGTATCCGTCTACTGTCATAACGACATCATCTATATCAAGCAAGTCTGCTGCCATCCAGCCATATCTACTATACATCAAGTGATCTGTCGTACACTCCAACTTCTTACCACTGTTGGTGTATATAGTAACAGACCCAGTAGAAGTCGACTTTCTAACACCAGAGAATTGTGACCAACCATCAGGAGTTTCTATAAGGAATTTATCATTCTGTACCAGTTGTTGACTCACATCTAACTCCTTGTGATTTTATGATTGATCGTATAGCGCTAGAAGATACTCCGTGCATTTCGGCATAGTAGTTACAGTACAGTACTTCTTTAGATAGCGGTTTACCGTTCTTAGATCTCAATCTATCAAACGTCATATTTTCTATTTGATCTTGCTGAGACGCTTTTACATACGTTTTGACGAATTCGATATCAAACTCGATGCTGTCATTGAGAAACGTACTATAGATCGCCGAAGCCTGGGCATCGTCAAGTTGTGCTTTACCCCAGCGCTTTCCCTTTCGACTATCCGACCAGTTTCTTTTGGTCTCTTCGCTAAACTTGAATCCAATTGTAGTTGGACCTCTAAGTTTAGCCGAATCACTCATCTTATCCCGAGGACTTCGACTATACTTATGTCCAAGGGTATTGAATGTTCCATCGCCCGCTTTACCGTCACGTGTTAGATTGAGTCCATTCTCGAATGTGTCATATACGGATATACACTGCTCTTCTAGATCTTCGGCAATATCATACGAATCGCATTCGTGTAATATTTCAAACTTCTTTATTCCAACTGAGAACCTTGCACTGCGTTTGTGCTCGTATAGTCGTTTAGCTGGGTTAACGGTTACTCCGATGTAACACAGATCGTCGACTCGTGTTATCTTATATACATACGACTTTCTCATAATTGGCATATCCTAGTAAGTTACACTTATTTATACAAATGCGGTTTTCTAGGGTAACAGTTCGGTGTATAGATCTTCCATTAGAACGGTTTTAATTTTACCCGTCTCTATGCACTTCACCCTTACTGTAGTGTCCCCCGTAACACACTCAAATTCTTGGGAGAACTTTTGTGTATCAAAATCCATAGCCTGTAGAGTCTCTTGCTTCCAAGCATCATCTCTACCAGGGACTTTGTACCAAGGAACTTCTATGTATATGTAACCGTTACGTCCCTCTTTGGCACCTTCGCATGTCTTATAGAAGTGATTGAGCCCGTTTGGCGTAGAGGTAAACAGAATCTTCGTGGTGTTACCAGAGGATATAGTAGGAAATACCGATGCAAAGAACTCGTCCCAGTTCTCGACAAACGCAGTCTCGTCTATGTATAGGAATGATATAGACTTGCCACGGATAGCAGAGCTTGACGTAGAACCAGCGATGATCTTACACCCATTCTCAAATTCTACGGAACCTTTGTTCCATTCAACGACACCTTGCTGTAGCCACTTTGGAAGTGCTTCATATGCGATCTTGATGCGATCTAGAATTTCACGAGCAGCATCGCCTTTGTTGGCGAGAAGTGCGACAGTCTTATAGTCGTTGAATATGATGTAGTGTAGAATTACGGCCACAGCCGTAGTTGTGTTATGAGATAGAATATCATTCGTGTATAGTCGATGATTTGGGTGTTCTACGGTCACGTCAAACATATTGGAGTATACGTCGGTCTGATCGACAGATCTTACTGCGATTGGACCCATTTTAGTCATGACCAAATCGCCGACAATTAAGTCTTTCACGAAGACTTCGGACATGTCATCTCTAAACACTATATGATCGTCCGCCGCAGTAAGATTTAGTCCGTTATCTAATACTAGAATCCATTCTCGATATTCGATGGTTTTGTGGATATGACTTATTGACTCGAATCCAGTGTCCGTTTCTATTTCCCAATCGTCTATAGCTAACGAATCTATAAATTTACGATCTACTGTCTCAGAAAGTTCATGCATTCCGCTATAACCTCATCTTCATCATTTTTAAAATCATATTCCCACACCCTAAGAAAATCATACCCACTTTCCAATGCAACACTCTCTTTGTGTAGCTCCTTTTTCCAGATATCACTGTACGACATCTTAGACACCGGATTCACGAAATCTTCGTCATATACCATAGGGTTTGCGTGCCAAAAGTCCCCATTGTATTCGATAATCTTATTGTCCAGCACTATATCATACACGTAGTAATTCGCACCATCGTTGTATGGTAATGATACAGATTTCCGTATTCCAATAAAATAATCACTCAAGTGACTAAATATGCGGGTTTCTGCCTTAGACACACAGTATCCCTTAGAGCACTTTTCGGAGTTTATTCTAGCGAGTTCCTTTGGCGATTTCGACAATAGAGTTTTCTGCCACTTATCCTGTCGCTCTGCCCATAGACGGTTACCGTCATCTACACCATATCGATCGACGTATCGATCAAGTCTCCCAACTGCTTGACGTTCCTTTAACAGCTTTACGGCAGCATCAAGATCAAATCCACGTTCTAGGTAATACTCGATTCTAGTGTTGACATTACCGGGATTAGACTTCATGGTAGATTTGAGATTGGCGATAGCGGTCGCTTTTGATGTTTTGCCTATAAATTTATCCGAAAAGGGAGATAGTCTGCCACCGTGACCTTTAGCTGGATTTTTGTCGCCAAGCATAGTTTCGGATTTCAGCCTAACCATATTGGTAGCTATAGCTTCTGAGTTATGTAAGACGGATTGCCACTCTAAATTTTCGCCACGAGTGCCCTTCCATGCTATAACTCTATTGAGCCATGCCCGCCTCTCTTGCCAACTATAGTTACTGTTAAATACAGCAATCTTAACTCTTTGGTGATTAGGAAAGCTCTTATATTTAGAATCACTAGCTAACATAATAACTGTTCTAATGTCAGTCAAAGTCTCACACTTACGTTTCTTTAGCTGCATTCGCACTAATGACTTGTTCATATAATTCCCCTATTGTCATCGAAACCATTTCGCCAGTCGTTTTATTTCTTAGGCGTATAGGGGTATTTATAGAAACGCATTTTCCTGCCTGCCGGGAGGTGTTAACAGTTACCCTTCGATTGTTGGTGATTGCTTCAGCAATCTCTCTTTGGTAGTCGTACATCTTGATTGGAATGAGACCGTGATCTACGTGTACTATCTGTATATACTTCTCTGCGAAGTAGATTGGGTCTGTTGCACACTTGAGAAACTCTTGCACCATCTCGGGACTGAACTGTATTGGTGTCCCTTTTCTCTTTAGGTTTACGTTACCGTTATATCCTTTATCACTCACTTGATTCATTATTACGTAGATCCTTTAGCATCTGTTGGAGTTCAGAAGTGGACCCAACGAATAGATTGTTGTTTGTGACAGGCTTACCGGAATCGGTAGGCACTTCTTCAGAATCTTTCGCCTTTTTACTTGACATGGCGACCAGTTCTTTGTTAGAATCGATTAGTGTTTTCATTATAGTCGATACTACTTCGTATGCACGAGGATGCTCGGATGCTTTAGCAACATCCAACATCTGCTCTAAAGCCTCGCTGCCAGACTCTATGATGTTATAGAAGTTCGCTCTGGCATACTCGTAGTCGTTGTCCAACTTCATATCCGCACTCATCTTAGTGGTGACCTTAGTCGAAACCTCTGATGTTACAGGAGTGCGCTTTGTTACTACCTTAGCCTCTACAACCTCATCCATGGGTTGCAGTCCTAGACTGCCGCTGATTGCATCATTCATAATTATGTATCCAATACTTGAACTATATATTTCCAGTCATCATCGACACTTATGTCGGAGTATGCTATAGATTCTGCTAACACTTGTGTTCCAACACCTTCTGTGGTTAGTCCTGGTTGAATAGTCACGCTACTTGATGTTGGCGTAGTTGTGTCCATATCTGGCTTGAAGTTTACATCAATGAATTTGATGACCTTCTTCTGTATGGTGGGACCAAAGTAGTACGCTTTCATTGTGAAGTTGAGTGTCCAGATCAAAGCTCGTCGAGTCGTGAAGTCTCCCTCATAGCTATCTTCAGTTGATACACTGTTCAATACGATGGGAAGGTCAACATACAAATCCATTGAGTCGATCATCTTAACGCTGACGGTCACGTCTGGCTTGAAGTACGGTAAAATCTGTTCTAAGATCTTAGTCCCATCTTCGTTATACTTCGTCATGATGTTAAGCTGAAACTCTATATCGTAAGGAGATGGCGTGTACAGCGTCGACTTAGATCCAGTGGCGCTTGCACGAGTCTGTTTAGTGAGACTTGTAAGCTTTCGATCGCCATTGTATGCCATGCCTGTGATCTCGAACGACATTCTAGGTAACGTTATCGCTGTTGAGTCTAGATCAGGGTCCTGCTCCAAACGAGCCAGTAACTTCTGCATAGGAGCATAGTTGATTGGCACGGTCATCCGCTGAGTCTCTGCGCCAGCGTTATTGCTTCTACCGATCTGTATATCATTGAACATTGTTCCGAATACGGCTACGTATCTACGAGTCGATTCGTTATAAAAGTGGTTACCGTACATTAGAAGTTGTCCTCGCCGAATGGGTTCGTCTGACTGAAGTCGATGATGTTATCACCAATCGTTTCTATGACGCTATTATCAGCAAGATCGTCGTAAGTCTCTACAGTTAGCTTAGAGTCTACTATGCTTATCTTATTGCCCATGCCCAAAGTAGTCTCGTTGATGTAATACAATGGGACATTCGGCGTAATGGGAGTAAATGTCACAGTAGCTCCAGCTGTACCAGATACGCCAGATATCACAACAGTTGCATCGCCGGTCGTAGTGATATCTACGCCAGTATTCTGAGAGTTGGTTGTATAGAATTTTAGTGGATATGCGGACATT
>Ga0129324_10001559_pt1 | contig 14607 bp, 4 predicted proteins | sample CPBDNA_7_FD_96879 | JGI IMG/M metagenome (GOLD analysis project Ga0129324, IMG submission 96879) | Freshwater to marine salinity gradient microbial communities from Chesapeake Bay, USA - CPBay_Spr_15_0.2_DNA | ecosystem: Environmental > Aquatic > Marine > Coastal | place: USA: Chesapeake Bay... | reverse complement strand
TATTATACAAGTAATAGGCTAACGCATCTCCAGTTTTTAGTCCGTGCGGCTCTAGAGTGGTTATAGTATCGGTAACAAGATCTACCCCCTCTGACCATTGTGGAAAAATAAATCTATCTGGAGAATACCTAATAACAGGATTTACGTTTCTGTGAATCTCAACCTTTATTTGTCTTGTTGTTGCTGTTTGACTAATTCCGTTTGAATCTATGTAACTGTATGTTGGAGGAGTAACTAAACTAACTGATGTGGTAAATATTCTTTCTTTGTATATCCAAGGACCAGCATTGGCCATATTGTTACCACCATACTGAATCCAAATATCATAGGACAATAACTCTCCCAAACGAGACAAGTTTTCATCATCATAAATGGACACAGAATCCCAAGCCAAAGTTATATAACCAGTATTTTTAATGCCAATTATTCCTCCTGGTAGTTGAAGCAGTCCTTGAACATAATAGACTGGAGGCTCAATCTCAAAGATTGGCGACCAATAAGAAGATCTGTTTTTATCTTCAGAGACTATTCTGTATCTAAGATATACATTTCCAGTATAAGCATCAACATCTTGAAAATTTTCTTTTCCAATAGTTAACTTAGGCATTACGAAACTCCTAGATTAAACCTGAATTCAACAAAACTGTTTGTGTTTTGTGACTTAACAATTGGATATCCATTAGAATTTTTTACCACAGAGTATCCTGTCATTTTGTATAATGGGTTTTGTGTGGTCACATTCTCTATCCTCATACCATCAAACGCTAAGTAATGAGAATTGCTTGGGATTCCTCCTGCTATAACGCTAGTAAAAATTCTACAAAGTCTGACATCTGCTGGAGAAAAGTCTGGAGATGTAATAAATCTATAATTTGAAAATGCATAAGAGTTTGCATCAGAGAGACCTGTTATTGATCCAGTGGTTGAACTTTCTACTGAAAAACTATTTGATGTAATTTGAACAATTGAAGACTTTGTTACTTGATAATTTGTTGGCAGTGAGTCTCCATATGTAGTAACTTCTTGACCAATCTCATACGAGTGTGATGTGTCTGTAACGAATGTTAGAATCGTTCCATTACCAGACGCAGATATAATATTTGACAAAATCTTATTAGATTCCTTCATTCCTTGAGAAATGGGAAGATCTACAATCTTATAACGATTTCCTTCAAACTGATTACCATCAAAGTACAGTTCTAACTTTGCATATCCAGTAGTCGTGGTATTTTCATTAACAAAAAACTCAACAAGAACTTTTACTTCTTCTGGTATGTTGTTTCCTATAGCATCTCTATCTACAAGACTAAAAGCGAAATTTAACCTATCAGATGGACTGTTTTGGCTAATATCAAAGTTTACATTATTAAGGTGAACGTGTGTAGGTATTTCTCCCGCGACCGCTCCTGTAGCAACCCAATCTCCTGCAAGACCAGAGACAAGAGATGTGTCTCCCCTCATCATTAAAGTCGTGTTGAGAAACCTTGGCCCTTCTTTTCTATTCTTCCTAGTAATGTTTTCAAAAATTTCGTTATTTGTTGCTGCAAAGAAAACTTTTTGAGGAACGGTAGTTTGGTTAATGTCGGTGGCAGAGCCAAAGTTTGATACGGTTGGTGGGGTTCCAATTGAAACAGAGTGCTCTTGCCAAGCATTGGTAAAGTTAAATACATTATGGCTATCAAAAGTAGATGCCAAAGAATTGTTTTCAGCAGACCAAACGCCTACCTCCGTAATTTCATATCTATTGTCTGCTGGAAGTTCTGCCGTTAAAGATAGGCTTGTTCGGATAACTCTAACCGTTCCGCCTACTGAAGATGTGTCTGTTCCAACGAGTTGATAAGATATCTCATCAAATTCTGGACTTACGTTAGAAACAATGTGCGTTCCATTAAAGTCTGATGAAGATCCACTGACAACAATGCTTTCTCCAATTGAGATATCGTTTACAAAGTTTGTTATTAGTGTGACGATGTTGTTTGTTCTGGATTGAGACTGAATAGTAAATTCTTTTGAGTTATCGACAAATCCCTTAGATATGATTGGAACTCTAACCATTTCAAAGTCCATATATTCTTTTCTTAAAAGTGAATCTAAAGATGGAGACAGGTCTGTTGTTTTGATTGGAATAGCGCCACAGCCAACGGAAAGATGAGTGGCATAGCCACTAACTTGACCAAGCATGTACTTGGAAATAATCTCTTTACCAGAATTAGTAATCATTGTTCAACCCTTTCAATTGTACCATTTGAGAGAATTTGAACTTCAATCTCTTCATCTGATAGGATGTTATTAACTTCAATAATTACCGATCCACTTTCATCTACATAAGGAGAACTTACTCCTCTTTTTAGAAGATCAATGCCAAATCTTGAAAAATATGTTTCTAGGGAGGTGGCACTGGATATAATGTTATTTGGATTATATCTTCTTCTAATTGAAGAAAGATTTTTTATTGGAGAGTACGAAACATCTTGTCCATCAATAGCATCAGCCCTAGATAAACTAGCAAGTTCTAGGCCACCAATATCTTCAAAATATAGTTCAAGTAGCGCTTCTGCGCTTACTCCAGCATCATCAAAGACAATAGTGTCTTTTGGTGCTTGCTTTACATAAGTGAGACTGTTTGAGGTTTGTGCTGATGTATGCAGTAACGGGACAGGCTGAATGGAGACAATGGGATCATTGTCATATTTAGACTGTGAGGATGGATAATTAATTACAACATTGCCATCTTCTGATCCAGCCATATTACACCTCCACCAAATAGACAGTCATTGAAGTATCAGGACCGATCTTAGAATACTCTATATTATAAACTACATAGCGATCTTCTGGACTTCCAAGCACATAGATCCCTTCGCTATTCTTATGATTAACAGAACACACATCCCCAAGTTGAAGGTTTGGTGATCCAAAAACTCTAATACCAATCGCTCTTTTGGGAATATATGTTTTCTTTATTATCCAGTCAAGTATGCTTTCTGCTGCTGACGTAGACTGAATAAATGGGCTGTCTAGGATAAACTCAACATTTCCATATCTTAGTCTACTGTGCTTTACTTTATCATATATTTCTTTGTATGTAAATGGGTTTCTAAGAACAACTCCGTCTTGAATCTCTGGGTCTGAGAAATCTCCTACCTTTTCCAAGTACTCATCAATTCTTAACGATCTCGTGGTATCTTGCGTAAATGAGACTCCATAAATTCTAAGAGCGTTTCCACTTGTATCATCAACGTTAATGGTCTTATCCATGTTGTTGAAAACTAAAAACTCTGCCCTATATGCTCCTGCATAGAATCCAGAAATATTATAAGTTTTTATGTCGTTGATTGTTGGAGCAATTTTAGCAAGCAGGGCAGGGTAAGACCTATCATATTTTACGTTAAAGTAATCTACTTCACGCATGATGGTTCCAAACTCTTCAAAATACATGTTGTACTTTGGTGGTTCTTGAGCGCTGATGCCAGAATAGTATGCTTCTTTTACGATGTCAGAAGTTCCGTATCTTCTTATAATGTCTGAAGTTGTTTGTGATGAATAGTTGTCAAATCCGTCTTTAATTATTGAGGCAACTTCTGGATAGAATAATTTGTCATTGTAGTTTCTTCCAATAGCAAATACATTTTCAAACATGCATCTTGATGATCCGCGAACGAATAGGGCCAAGTTGTTGTATATTGGAAGAGGATCTGCATCATCTACCGTTGCGATTTGCTTTCCATTAAAGAATAAGAAGAATCTAGTCGCACCATCAACTTGAGCATACTCAGCAGAGATATCGTATATGGTGGTTGATTCTGAATTACTAAATCTTGTTTCTGCGGCAAACAATCCATCGTCAGTATTTATTTCTGCAAAACCTTTCCAAAGTATTTGAGGGATTGCAGTCTTTTCAACTCCAACGACACTTCCAAAAATTTCTAAATCAGTTGTAGCAATCACATCAAAGTTAGTTGTAGTGTATGAAAAAGTATATTCTGTTGTATCGTTAATCACATATGTTCCATCGAACTGTACGTCATCAATGTCAATGGTTATTCCGTCGCCCACAGAAAAGGGATGTGGCTGAATTGTTGTAAGGGTTGCCTGATTTGCAACAAACCCTGTCTTTGCATCTTTTTGTTTCTTTACAACTTGAGCCACATTAGATCCTGCAAGAACTTTATAGAAGAATACGTTAAATATGTTGAAGTCTTTGGTCACTGGTTTTGAGGCAATTCCTCCAGATTCAGAAGTTGTATTTAGTGGGACATATTGTGCTGTTCCTCCAGTTGAGTTTCCGCTTTCTGCTTTTGCAACAGAGAAAAACTCTGCAATACCAAAGGCTTTTCCAGTAATTCCAGCGGTTGTCCCAGCAGCAATTAGATTTGCGTGCTGAACAGTAAAAGTATTTGTTCCCACTTCAATAACGGTAGCGCCCTTAATATTGTATTCTTCTGGAGAAAGTCCAGATATGTCTACTTTTTGCCCAACAACAAATTGATGTGGGGCAGTGGTTGTGTACCTTGCGTTTACTTGGCTTGGCTCTACAACCTTTACCGCTCCACTAATATTAGAAACGATAGAGTCTGAGTTAATTGATGATATTACTGCTCCCACAATGTTAAAGGCTGAATTTGTACAACCAGAAATGTCAACTATTTGCCCAGCAGAAAAAACTTTTGCTACAGTCCTGTACTTAATAGAAACATTGTCTCCTTGAGCAGAAACTATTGAGACAGATAATTCGCTTGGCTGTGTAATTTGAGCCGTCAAAGATTTTCTGTCATCTGCTATGGATAAAACCTTATGGTTTCCGTTGAGTCTTGTATTTGCGTTTGTTGGCCTATTCTTATCAATTAGACCTGAAACAAGGATGCTGTCGTTAACATTAAAATTGTTTTGAGTATTTGTATGAATTGTCATCACATCATTTTCAACAGAAACAACGGGTGTTTTCTGAATATCAAACTTTGCTATTTCTGAATTTGCCTTAAAGTTTTTTATTTGATCAGAAGTCAGGGCGACTATTTCGTAAAAGTATCCGTTATTCGTGTCTTTATTTAGTCCAAAACCAATACCTCCAGATCCTCCACTAAAGGTAACAACATCGCTTGGATTGGTTGATTGCGCTTGGTTAGTGTTAAACAATTCAAAAGCACCGATTGGCGTTTGAGTTTTGTTTGTAGCAGGTTCAATCTTTCCAAGAATTCTTAAACGAGTTCCAAAATGAGAATATGGAACATTTTCGTTTGCCTCAATCACGCCAACTTCTGTCGTATCTGTTACTTGTTCTGGAATTGATGTTGATAAATCTTTGTATACATATGAGACAAAGTTGGATGAATCAAGTTGTGGTGGAATTTCTGGACCAGAAAAAACCAATGCAGATGTTTGTATAGATCCACTTTTTGCAGTCTTAAAATAACTTGCATCTCTTTCTGTAAAGTTCTTGTTAGATAAAAAGTTTTTGATAACTCCATTTCTTGTAGAGTTTTTGGAGTATAGATCTGAATCAAGTTGGAGCAAAGTTGTAGTTTTTGATTTTCCAGCAATACCTGTGCCAAGATTGGTTGGATACTCAATTGAATCAGTCATGGGGAACAGATAGTTTTTTGCATCTTGAATAATGCCACGAACGTTTTGTGGGTCTACCCAATAAGCATCTTCTGTCAATCCTGCTGAATGATAAACAACCTTAGTTCCAAACTGTCCACGACCATGCTTCTTTACAGGACCACTCTTTAGTTTAAGAACTCCCTCATCATTTACATAGTATTCTGGCTCTGTGTAAATTCTCACACGGCCAGTTGGATACATCTTTCCATTAAACCTTAACTTTGAAAAATAGTCTTGATACTCAAATGCGTTTGAGACCCAAACACTTCCTACGCCCTGAACTGCATATTCAACTGCATCGTACTTAATTATCTCTCCGTTTGCCGCAAAATATCCAGAGTACTTTGTTCCTAACCAATAAACATTTTCTCCAAAATCAAGTATGTTGTTGAGCAATACGCTGCCGTCTACATATGGAACTTCTGCGCTAAGAGAAGTCTTTACGGGTACTGCTGAAAGGGTGTAGCCTCCTGAATCATTTGGCAACTCGTTTACGCTTGTCATTGATTGATCTGGGGCTACCTCCCACAAAACAACTGGCTTGTAGATATAGTTCTGTGCTTCTGCGTTATACATCGCTTGAGAATATTTACCAATAGATCTTTGGATGTATCGTGTTGTGTAATTGATCTGACCATTATTGAAAACTTTCTTTTCTTGTGATGCAATATCAATAATATTGGGAAGGTTTTTGCTTCTAAGCCTTCCAGAAATTGATGAGACAGAGTTAGACTTTCCAGAAACAGAATAAGAAACTGTAAAGTCTGTAACTGTTTCCAACACAAACTCACCGTTGACATCAATATCAAATCCAGAAATGATTACGGTATCTCCTGCGTATAGATAATGCTTTACCTCTGTCTGAATCGTTGCATAGTCTTCTTCGATCTTTGCAAAATTAGGAGCAATAGCCCATTCTTCTTCATGCCCGTAAAATGTAAAGTCTACGCCCCTTGTGCTTGTTTCAGGCAAGATATAATCTTTTGACATTACGACAAAGTTATTGTATTCATCAAAGTACATAGCGCTTTGTGTGGATATTGCAAGGTCTTGTAGAACTTGAGCAACATTCTGTTCTGGACCTACAAAGAAGTAGGGGATGATAAAGTCTTTTTCATTTTCCCCACGCTTAAATACATAGTTGCTAAATCCAATGTTGTCAAGAAGTACTGTGATGGCATAACTTAATGAAACGTCTGTGAGCAACATCTCTGGAGCCTTCTCTGATTCAAGATAGAAGTAGAAGTCTCTCATTGACAAACTAATGTTTACGGAGTTGTCGCTTACAGTTGGCACTCCTTCTGAATACATTGTCTTAATTGGAACGTAGTAGTCATAAGAATCTACGTTCTTGACAATTTCATAGAAGTTAAACTTAATCATTGACGTTCTGCGGTTGGCTACGATGCTGCCCAGTCCTGTGTCTAGGCTAAATGCATTGTTTTCATTAAAGGCAAAGTCTGCATCAAACAGCGTCATGCTTCCAGAAGATGGAAACAATCCTCCAACTGGTACTGTAGAGTTTCCCAAGTCTGAAAGAGTTTTTGTAATTGAAAAGTCTGTTGACAGGTCTGAAATATCTGCAACCAATCTTGGAGAAATTTCAATTAAATCAAATGTTTTGTTTGGAACGTTCATCTTGTCTACAACTACTCTGACTCCTTCCATTAAATCTATTTCTCTGTACACCCTGCCAGAGTTAGTAATATAGAAGTCTGGGTCAACAAGTTTTTTCACAACCTTGGAAGATCTAATTGCTCCCTCTTCCTGAATCAAAGACCAAGAGTACTTCGCAGGGAAAGATGCCCAACCAGATTTTTCTGGAATAGAGTTGCCTCCATCATAAACGTACATCAATCCTCTGTCAGTTTCACTCTCTTGAATTAAGTATGCGTATCCAATTGGAGCAAAGTCTGGCAAAGTATCTGCTGAACTAAACTTTCCTGCAAAAACAAAGTTGTCTTGAAATTGTGTTGGAATTTCTAGACCATACTCAATCTCTACATATCCATCAGCACCAATGATTGGAGAGTTATTGTCTCTACGAGAGTCTGGAGTAAACTTGATTAAGTCATACCATCCTCCGTTCTTTAGAGCCTGAATCTTCCATTGCTTGGGAACAGTCCTGTTCTCGTCCCCATACAAAGGATCTGAAACGTTTGTGTTTGATCCTATTCTGTATGGTCCAAGATCTTCTTCTCCAACATTTGTTTGCATCTTGATAACAACTCTGTTGGATGGAATGACATCTTTATATAAAACAAAAGGAGCAGCATCGCTAATATAGTAGTCGCCGTTAAGGTCACTGCCTGAAATTCCAAACTCAAGGGTTTGAGGATTTTCCCCTGACTCAATTTCTGTTCTGTAAGAAGTCCAATACTTAAATAAGTCAAATTTACTTGACATATAGTAACGAGGTCGTCGCGCAACAAACCTGCTTAAAGAATCAATGTATTGGTTATATCCAAACGGTGCGCTGATTGTACTAAGATAAAGTATCTTGTTTATGCCTGATCGTGGTCTAAATGGTTTTAGACAATCTTCAAGGGAATACAAAAGTTCCATCTTCTTATTCTTTGGTGTAAAGAAAATTGGATTGTCTTCGTCATCGAACCCTCCATCAAGAACAATGTCTGTTGATGTAGCGCCTGTGTAATCGTTTCTGGCATCTATTGGATCAAAGATGGGTGAGATAGAGTTGTAAATAGAATTAATGTCTGACGGCCTGTATCTGTAGTTTCCTATAAGTCTAATGTTGTCTGGTTCGTTTAAGTTCCACTCAGCAAAAATTGCGTGCTCATTCTCAATGGTGTGTGATGACTTTAGGTGAGAGTTTAGTTCATCTGACTGAAACATTATGCCTCTTCCAGTTGTACGTTAATGTTCCACATGTCAAAGTTAGTTCCGCCACGCTTTTCAATAGTGTATTCGAATGATGAGAAGTACATTAGTTTTACTTCATTGTAAATGCCAAGATGAGAGTGAGAGTCGCTTGATGGATACCCCATAAAATTATTGTACTTGTCGTAGGCAAAATATACCCAAAATGGTCCTGGGTGGCTTTCATGCCAAGCAAGAAGGTCTACACCTCCTGCGCCACCATCTACAGTGTTTAAATCTCTATATGCAACTGGAAGTGTTGGGTCAGACTCTTGGCTTACATCAAGGTATCTTGGTTGTCCAGTGGCTGGGTCAAAAAATATCTGCTTGTTCCATGATCTAGATGGAAGCCTTTCCCAAGATGTTGAAACATTGTTCTTGTCTGCATTAAAGTATGATCTCATTGTTCCGTTAATCATACGCTGACGATTTTCAATTCTGTCTTTGGAAATACTAATTTCTCCACGACCATGATCAGAAAGTATGACAAAATCTTCTTTCTCTACACCTTGGGGAATCCACATGTTGTTTTGATATACTCCTGGATTATCTGACCAGAGCATTCCCTGTGGCCTTGCAAAGATTTTCCTTGCTGCCATATATGTGCTAGAAGCCACGATATCCCCTTACAGCGCCTGCGTCAATTGATCTAATCTTATAGAGCACCTTGTTTGCTACCTCGTCTGCATTGATATTGGCGTTTGGAACATTAACGTTTACGCTATAAGTATTATACACTGAAGGAGAGGATTCTGCCACATTTGCTTTTGCAGAAGATGCACTAACAGCCACTGGCTTAGTTACGCTATATTCTGGCATTGAGAAGGCTCCAGTGTTTATATCAGAAAGCATTGCTAGTCCATACTTGTCTACCATAGACTTCCTTATTACTACTTCTCCAGGAGTAAGCATAGCCATAACAGAGTCTCTAGCGCCTGCTCCAGATACAAGTCCAGCAGAGTATCCTCTTACCGTTCCGCCTCTGTTGTAGCCTCCTATAGCCGCAGAACCTCTTGCTTGTGCCGATGCTACGGCAGCAGATCTTTCTGCTTCTGCTTGAGCGATAGCAGAATTTCTCACATTTTGTGCAGATTGAATTCTTGCTGATGCTTCAGACTTTTTAATCTTACCAGAATCTCTAAGTTTTTGAATTTTTTCAAGTTCTGCCCTATAAGCCCTTACTGCATTTTCAGTCTTATTCTTTGCTGCACTGTTAGCAATTTCTATGGCACGAATAACTTGATTCCAAGCATTCATAATGTCATATACACTTTTTGTAATTTGAGCGTTATTTCCAATTTGAGCCTCTGCTTGAGATTTTTGTAATTCATACAATTCGCTTTCGGCAGCCATTCTATTTTGCAACTCATCATAGGACAAACCATTAATTCTTACATTTGCTTTTGCGTTTTCCAAAGCCTCTTCTTGTTTTGTAAGATTTCTTTGCTCAAGATCCAATTTGTCTTTAAGTGGTTGCAACCTACTTACTTGGATATTAAGAATTTCTGTTTCTCTTGCATAAACTGTATCCTGAATAGCCAAGATGCTTTGATCAATAGTAAGAATTTCATCTTTAACGGGAATAAGACTTAGATTTCTTTCATAGATTAAATCAGTGATAACTCTAACTTGGTCGTCGATAGCACGAATTTGATCTTTAACTGGAACAAGAGCCAAGTTTCTGTTGTAGATTGCATCTTCAACGTCGCGCACCATAAGTTGTGTCTGGTATGACTGATCTTGAATTGTTTGAATTTGTTGTTCTGCCTGCTCCCTTGACAGCCCTCCAGATGTTCGCATTCCTCCAATTTGGTTTTCCATACCTTGTTGCAATGCTTCGCGCTGGCGCTCTTTAGCGTCTGCAATTTGATTATCCCTCATTTGCTGTGCTGCGCGTGCAGCAGCAAAGATATCTCCTTGACCCAAAGACTGAGCAAGATCTAATTGATCTTGTTGTTGTTGAGAAATTCTTGAGTTGATTTTTTCAATTTCGTCAAGTGCCTGAATTCTCTTGTCGTACACTTCACGAACACGGTCTTCTTGACGAGACATAAGTTCAAGTTCTTGCCCAAGGGAATCTGACACTCTGTTTCTTAATTCATCTTCTCTTTGAAGATTTTCAATAATTCTTTGATCCATCTCATTTTGGCGTTCTACTGCCTCAATCTGTCGATTGATCATCTCTGTTTGTCTGTTAAGAGCGTCAACACGACGTTGATCTAATTCTGTTTGTCTATCAGAAGCCTGAATTTGTCGATCAAGCATTTCCTTTTGTCTGTTTAGATCACGAACTCTGTTTTGATCTTCTTGATTTCTTCTTTCAAGAGTTTTAATTTCGTCATCAATTGTTTGAATTTGTTTTTCATAACTCTTGATTACATCTCTACTTCCCTTAATTGCTGGGGCGTACTGCCTGTCTAATTCTCCAAATTGCTTTTTAAATTGTGCTTCCATCAAGTTAAATGATCTTAGAATTGGATCACGAGCCTTGTCTAATTTGTTTATTGCAGCACCAATTGGATCTGCTGCATTAGCAATTGCTTCTGTGGCTAAAATACTTGTTTGAATTTCTTGATAAAAAGAATTATATTCTGCGGTCGCGGCTGCTGCAATACCAGCGTTTGGACTAAGCATTCTTTTTTGAATGTCTTGATACTTAGCAGCCCAACTTGGATCGCTAGCAATTTCTTGCAATGCGTCTGGACCAATTCCACGAGCAGCGCCCTCAGCAAGGATACCAAGGGTTACTCCAGTTTGTTTCTTTTGTACGGCCAACTCAACATTTTTTGCGGCTGCCTGCTCCGCGATCACTGCATCAGATGCTAAATCAATATAGTTGTTTAATGATTTTTCTGCAAGATCCCATTCTTTTTTAAGCGCTGAAACTCTTTCTTTTTCTTTTTTAGTAAGACCACCCTTAGAAAGTTTTTCGCTAACCTTTAAATATCTTTGCTGTGCAACTCCTGCTTTGTCAAGCATAAAGATATATTGCTGAGCCATTGCTGGATCTCCACCGATAGCAGAAATTGCATCTGCACCAGCACCGCGAGAGGCGAGGGATGCCGTTGCTCTCTGTTGTGACCTTGCTTCACCAACTCTAGTCTGTGCGGCATTCATAGTCTGTCCTATTTGTCCAGCCAACATTCCCTCTTCAAGCCTGATGCCGCGAGTATTAAGTTTTCCACCTTTGTTTGTTATTTTATTTAGAATCTGTCCAGCCTGCTTTGGTTCTAGATTCATTAGATAATCTGTCATTGCTGGACTTAATCCTGCGGCGCGGATTTTGTCGTCAATCCCCTTGTTCATGTTGAGCAATTTAAAGAAAGAATTTTTCTTATTCATCAACTGCTTTAAGGTTATTTGTGCATCGGAATACATCTTTAATTGTTTCAAAATCATTGATTGCATTTCTTGCATTGCATTTTTTTCTTTTTCTGACCCACCCTTTGGATCATCTACTGGAGGGTCTAGTGGGTCATCACCTTCGGTGGTTGTTGGCTTTACAACATCTGGCAAAACATATTCTCCTCCAAGAATCAAATCTCCTTGATGACCAAGGCCAGGACCCTGTATAGGATTCCCCTTTGCATCAAAACCAACCTCCTTGTACAAAGTGTAATATTCTTGAACAGAAACATATCTTGCAGTTTTTGTTGTAGATTCAGGAAGAGAGTCGAACAATGCCCATGCAGCCAAAAGACCTCTTGCTTCTTCTTCTCCAATAGCGTTAATAATTGCTTTTTTGGTTACTGGTGTTGGCAAATCTGCAAGATCATCATAAACCCAAGACGCTTGCATTACATCAAAGACTCCCCAAGTTTCCATTCTAAGAGATTTAACTATTTCTGGAGGTAAAGAGTTAATAAACTTAAGACCTTGAGTTACCGCCTCAACATCTTTTCCAGTTAGCCCCACAGACTCTACTTGAATTTTTGCAGCAAAGTCTTTGTTTTCCAAAGTCGCTAATTGGGTGAACAGATCATTTGCAGATGCTGCTCCAGAAGAATTTATAATGGTGTCAATTTGAATTGATGCTCTTTTGTCATCTCCCACCATTCCGAAAATAGCATTAACAGCCATTGGGTTTAGTAGTCCAGAGGAAAGAGCCATTTCTATGTTAAATCTAACATCCTTGTCCACCGCATCAGTTTTTTGCAAGACATTTTCGACTATAGATTTTAGAACTGGATCATTTTCATACAAAGATAAGATTGATTCTCTTACCCCGCGCAGGGCTTCAACTTGGAATCCTTCTTCCATTCCAGAAAAAGCGTCTTTTTGTTTTTGAACACTTTCTGCAATCTTTTCTCTAAGATCATTTTCTTCTTGCAAAAATCTTTTTCTGAGTTCTGGCTTGTCTTTTTTGTCAGCCTTCTCAAGTAATTGTTGGTTTCTCTCAATTGTTGCGTTAAGAATGTCATAAGAGTTTCTTACATCGTTTCCAATTGTTGTTCCATAGGTTCTTGCAGCGCTAATTGCGTTTTCCATATCTTGGTTAAAGAATCCAAGAACATTCCTAGCAATATCAGAAACGTAAGCAATGTCTTGAAAGGCCGTGGTAGTTGTTGTTCCAAATCCAATAATATTTGCGGTTAGTGCTCCCATGGAGTCAGTTGAAAAGAATCCATCTGAAGATACTCCTTGAGTGAAGAATCCACTAAGTTGTCCAACATCAATGGCTTTTGAGATAGAATCTTGTAGATTAGTCCCAAATGCTTCTTGAATGTTTTCCTGATCTGTGATAAGTCTTATCGCAACCTCATAGGGGTTCTTTTTTAGATCTTTCCCATCTGGACCCAATAGTTCTTTCATTGTCCCGCGAACATTTATTGCAAATTGCTCATTTCCTATCTGTTCTCCAAGCATTGTAACCACAGACTCTGCTTGCTTTCTGGTTATAGCACCTGAAACAATCATTGAGGACATTTTTTGAGCAAGTCCTTGCACCGCTTTACCAGCACCCAACTTTTCAATAGCCAAGGTTGTTTGTTCTTGAAGAGATTTTCCAACTTCAGTGGCGAGATACTCTGTTGCTTGAACCGCTTCCTGTGAAGTTACTCCTTTTTCCTTTAATGAAATTTCTTTTTGCCTTTGTGCAAAAGTTCTATTTCCATAAAATTCAGCGGTGGAATCTATGGATTTTGCTGATACAGACATTGCATCTGCCAACTTCATTGCTTCGGCGGTTACGCTGTTCATGTGAGCGTTGACCGCGAACAACCCACCACCAACAGCAAGCGCACCTGCTGCAACTGCTCCCAACGCAACAGCGCTTATTCCCAAAGCCCCAGAAAGCGCAGTTATTCCTGATCCAATTCCACTCGCCAATGGTTGTGCCATGCTTGCGCCCATCATGCCCATACCAAGCATGTTGGCATCCATTCCTGCAAACTTTCCCTCAGAGTTTTGTGCCATGAATGGGATCATAGAGGCCATTCCAATTACGCCTCCTGCGCGTCCGACACCACGAGAAACCTTTTGCCTCCTTTGCGCTCTTCTGCTTGCCTTTTCATCATTGACTTCTTGTATTCTTCTTTGCTTCTCTGCTAAAATTATCTGTTCTTTAGCCAGTCTTTTTTGTTCAGCGAGAGTGGCCTGAGACTGCTTTCTTTGTTGTGCAGCCTTTACTCTTTGAGCCTTTTCTTCAGCATCTTTCTGTCTACGCAAAGTTCTTAAAATTTGTGTGTCATCTGTCATACCGCCTGCGTACATTACGTCAATATTTCTTGCATCACGGCGGCGTTGTGATTGAGAAGATCTATACTGATCCTTCGTCATTTGCCTGCCAGCGGTAGAACTTACACTTTGACTTACTGCTCCAGAATAAGCCTTTCCTGTTAGAGTTCCTGCTTTTGCAGCATCTTTTGAATTTTGGGCTGCGCCCACTTCCATTCCATCAACGTATTCCCTTACCACTTCTTTTGCATCTTCAGATGGTGATTTAATTCTAAGTGATGACCTTACTGCTTGACCAAACTTTGCTCCAAGAACCAGTCCAGCCTTTTTAATCATAGATGTTGATTTGTAGGAAACTCCTCCAGATGCACCAAAAACTTGTTGTTGACGACCTTGACCCAAAGAAACACGCTCACCTTTCGATCTAATTCCTCCACCATACGCAGCAAC
>Ga0129324_10001555_pt1 | contig 14612 bp, 12 predicted proteins | sample CPBDNA_7_FD_96879 | JGI IMG/M metagenome (GOLD analysis project Ga0129324, IMG submission 96879) | Freshwater to marine salinity gradient microbial communities from Chesapeake Bay, USA - CPBay_Spr_15_0.2_DNA | ecosystem: Environmental > Aquatic > Marine > Coastal | place: USA: Chesapeake Bay... | reverse complement strand
TACTGGTTTTCTAATATTTTTAAATGCTTGTGTTAATTCCATATAGTTACCAATTTAATAGCCTAAATAACAAAGATAGCAATATAAAGCCCCAGAATCAATTTTTAATTGATTTACTTTATCGCATTCACTTAACTTGAATAATATATCATATCATTTCTTGCCATGATTATTATGCAGTTATAAGTTTAAACACCTATCTTATACATTGATAAAGAAACTTCTAATTTCGTTTTAATCATAACTATTAATGTTAAGTATACTGCTATAACTAGCTTTAATAACTTGCCTATAAAGAGGAATGGATCTAAAATCATAAAGAAAAAAATTATCTACTTGGTACACTTAGAGCTTAAATAGTACTTACTATAGAATGATAATGACTATATTATTATCTTCAATGAATAAAAAATATATAAGGCAATAAAATAATGAAGCAAAAACTTTTATTACTAGTATCAATAGCCACTAGTTTAAGCATGTTTTTAAATATAGACTTACCAATTTTTACCCTCTATAGTTGGTCAATATATCTATCATTGTTATCATTAATAACTCTTACAATATTCGTTTATAAAATTTTTGAAGTTTTTCGCAACCGTATACATTATTACTTTAGATTTCTTCCCCAAAGAGCATTAGAAAAATTCAAGAAATATGACCAATATACCTATTTAGTTTTTCTTTTATCTCTTGGACTAATTCAGCCATTTAGACCAACTTTGAGTTTATTTTTGTTAATCATAGCCCTATTTACAATTGCTCAGTTTTTATTAATGATACTTATTACAAAGCCATTGGAAAAAGAAAAAATATTTTGTTCAAACTATACGGTTGCATTTATGTTCTTATTTTCTGGATTTGCAGCTTTAATTTATCAAATAGTTTGGCAAAAAGAATTATTATCAATATATGGAGCTAATAGCGAAAGTATAACCATAATAGTTGCAGTATTCATGGCAGGACTTGGTATTGGTGCATTAATAAGTGATCAAATAGCAAAATTATTTAAGTATAATTATCTACGTGTTTTCTTAATCCTAGAGCTATTAATAGGAATTTATGGATTTATTAGCCTAAATTTAATAGACCATATAGCATTATCTTTCAATCATTATTCTCTATATGACCTGGTTCTTCAAACTTTATTATCTATATTAATTCCTACAATTTTAATGGGAGCCACACTTCCAATCTTAGTCGCCTATCTTAATCAATATATATCTAATGTTGGAAAAACAGTTGGAAGGCTATATGCCTTCAATACTTTTGGCTCAGCTCTCTCTGCTTGCTTAACCATATTATTAATATTAGTTTTAGGAGGAAAAAAATCTGCAATTATAGTAGCTTCTTGTTGTAACTTTTTTACAGCTTGGCTAATTTATATTTTGTCAAAATATTTACATAAAAAAACTCTCCCTAATAAAAAAACCACTATTCCTTATGTAATAAAATTATTACCAGGATTATTTATTTCTTTTGTAATTGGTTACATTGCACTTGCACAAGAAATCATCTGGTTTAGGGTATTAAATTTTGCTGATGGAAACAGTGCCACCACCTTTGCAACTTTATTAACCTTTTATTTAACTGGAATTGGATTGGGAGCTATTAGAGCTGAGAAAATAGCTGAAAGCAATAAAAACCCAATTAGATTCATTATTTTAAATTTACTTTTAGCTTCATTTACATTCTATCTAGCTGTGCCTTTATGTGGATATTTGAGTTTCTTTAATAAAGTTTTTATTCATCTAATATTATTTATAGCTGTTATTTATACTGCTTATCTAACCGGAGCGATATTACCTCTTATAGCTCAAATCACTAAATCATCTTCAAAATATTTTCACTATATATATGCATTTAATATAATTGGAGCAGTTCTTGGCTCTGTTATTACAGGCTATTATATGTTTGAATATTTTACTATTAGTATAAATATCTTAATCGTGACTTATCTTGTTTTATTTTTAGCTATTTATATTTCATTTTATTATAGATACACATTAACAATATTATTTATATGTATTTTACCTGTATTAATTCACAAGGAACTTTATAATAATTTTCTAGAAAAAATTCAATATTACTCAACTAACTCTGAATTTGAACATATAGTAGAAAATAGACATGGAATTATTACAATTGTTAATGAGAATGACGACCACATCATTTATGGTGATGGTGTATATGATGGCAGGTTCAACATTGATATAAAAAAGGCAAATAATACAAATGGGATACACAGAGCTTATGCTATATCTTTATTGCACCCTGCTCCTAAAAAAACCTTAGTAATTGGCTTAAGTAGTGGATCATGGGTTAAAGTTTTAAGTGATTATACTAAAGTAAAAAAAATGGATATAGTAGAAATAAATGAAGGCTATAAGGATGTAATAAAATTTTACCCCAAGCAATCTAGTATTTTTAATAATAGTAAAAATAATTTTTATTACGATGATGCTTCTTTATGGCTTAAAAGCAGTGATAAAAAATATGACTTCATATTAATGAATACAAGTTTTTATTGGCGTAGCAATACCAATAATCTTCTTTCTCAAGATTTTCTTAAGCTAGCGAAAAATCATCTAAATAAGGATGGCGTTATTTATTTTAATACCACGGGCTGCGAAGATATATTTTACACAGCCGCACATGTTTTTAAATATATTATAAGAATTGATAATTTTATAGCAGCTAGCGATACTATCTTTGGCTTAACTAGGAAAGAAAAAGAAAGCAATTTAAATGACATGTTAACTCTTAATACTAAAGATCCACTGGTTAAAGATGAATTAGATAAACTTTTAGACCTTAAATTGAATGACTTAAGAGATGCTTACTTAAACTCAACAAATCATTACTGGCTTATAACTCGAGATAATTTAGCTAATGAACTTAAAACTGATAACCACTTTTATAGCCCAGTTCAAAAGAATAGGATTCAAAAGTATTTTGAGTAATAAAAATTGAAATATGCAGATGTTTTTATGTATAAATCTTAACAAGTTAAATGGTAGCTGGAGAGGGATTTGAACCCCCGACCCCAGGATTATGATTCCCGTGCTCTAACCAACTGAGCTACCCAGCCATTTCTTGTTGCCAAATAAGTAATATACTTATATATTGAGATTAAGGAGTTGTCAATAACCAATGATTTATTTTGATATATTAGAGTTTAAAAAAGAATTATCCCCAAATCATCGTCTTTTATGCTTAGATGTAGGAATGGTGAGAACAGGCTATGCCTTTAGTGATAAACGCAAAATACTAGCAACAGGACATGGAGTTTTTAATCTTAAAAAACAAAAAATTACCAGTTCTAGCTTACTAGATATTATGGAAGCAGAAGAATCTTATGGCATTGTTATAGGATACCCATTACAAATGGATGGAACCCCAGGTAAATCTTGTGCTATGGTTGATAAGTTTATTAGTAAGTTTTTACTCTGCTTAGAGCAGCCAATTTTTTTACAAGATGAAAGATTATCTACTTCTGCAGTAAATAGATATTTTAAAGAAATGGATTTAACAAGAAAAAAACAGTCCGAAGGAAGCGACAAAGCTGCCGCTTGTTATATATTACAAACAACTTTAGAACGTTTAAGGAATTAGCTTATGAAAGCAATTATTTTACTATTGTTACTTCTGTCTCAAACTAGTTTAGCAAAAGAAACTAAAAAAACTCCTTCTCTTGGAAACTGCACTGAATATATGGATTATTATATTTATAAATGCCAAGCATTTAAATGCAAACTGCCTGTAGCCAAGTTAGTCAGAACAACTCTTGAAATGGAAGTCATTGGAAAAGAAAAAGATTTATGTCTTTATAATTATAAATATGTTATCCGTGACCCTAGAATTCCTCCAACTGAAATTAAAAATAAATGCTCATTATCACAAAGAGGGCAGCTAGAAATGGCGAATCAATTTACCAATTATAAAAAAGGTAATATCTCAGTCTATGTTACGCCTCCATCTAATGAAACATTAAATAAAGAATGCCATAGATATTAATCTCTCCTAGTAACACTACTTACATTGTTAGCAGCTATTTGTTCTTTTTCACCCTTTCTAACTATGGTGTCTTGGAACTTAGTTTTTGAAGGAGATGGATTGGGTTGATTAGAAAGTTGACGACTCACAAGAGCAGCAACACCTGCTAAATCTTTAAAATCCTGTACAGGATCTTTTGTGGCAACTACGTATTTAGCATGTTTTATAACTTTATCAGCAAATATCTCTTCTCTTTCACTTCTTTTTTGTTGTTTAACCAGCTCAAGCTCTTCAGGAGTTCTTTCTCTTTTCTCCTCTATGATTCTATCAACAACTTCAATTTGTTTTCTATTTATTTCTTCAAGATTATCATGAGCTTTCACAGCTGTTCTGATACCGTTTACTAATAAGCCTATTGCCACCACAGAAAATGCGACCACTGCTACTGGGGCCATAATGCTTGTAGAAACCCCAAAAAAAGCTCCAAGAGCAACAGTTGAGGTAGAGTGAAAACCTAAATAATTAGCAAATCCTACGACCCCTGCTGAATATGCACTCATAAGGCCCATAAATATTTTAGTTATTCCCCATACATATTTTTGCGTTGTTTTTCTTTTCTTAGAAGCATATTCAACTTGATTTAAGATTATATCTTGAATTGCGTTTTCTTCTTTTCTTTTATCATTCATATAAGATCGCTCTTTTAACAACTCATCTTTATGAGCTTGATACATTCTTTTAATTTTATCTGAATTATATCTTTTAAGTTTTATTTCAGTATAGCCTTCTGGAATTGAAGTAACTAATTTAGCTCCATATTTCTCAGGATCAGAAAATTCAGAAACAAATATATGCTCTCCTTCGCAAGTAGCAGCAGGTTTTTCAAATATCTCATCTACTAACCAATGAACTTCACTTGGATTCTTTAATGCAATATCAACACTTGCATTACGTGACTTTCCTTCTCTAATACCTTCAAGTAAGATTGCTACATAATTAGCATCTTTTTTCTCTGCAGTTGAAAACATTCTTTCAGCAAACTCAGGTGGGTTCTCTGACGATGCCCATTTAGAAAAACTTTTAAAAACTGAAGTGTTATTATTTAAATGATTTAGCATTTTCTCTGTTGCAGCTGTAGCTAATTTTTCAATTTCAACTGGATCAACATTATCTATCTGCATACCGTATATATCAACTAATTTATCAGCGATATATCTAAATCTATCTTCAGCTCTTTGCGAATATTCTCTATTTCTTTGGCCATTATGTTCTCCAATAGATGCAAAGTCTTTAGCTGCTTGAAATGAGGCTTCTATTCTTACTTTATTAATTTGATTATCTGTAAGTTTCATTGCTGCCACAGCTGTTGAAAAAACTAAACCTAGCTTTGTACTTCCTATAAAGCCGGCTAATGGGGAGGCAGCAAAATTAGTTGCATTTATAAAAGTTCCAAACATGCTATTTTCAAACTTTACTTCTAAATCAGAACCCTCTGCTGAAGTAAGTGTTGCACATCTTCTATGATATTCATTTAATTTAGCAATAATTCTTTCTTTAAATTTCTCCCTATCAGTTAGTTCACCATTACCTCTAGATAATAGTTTTTTACTATTTTTTTCTGCATATTCATTAATAACTCTAGGAATATTTTCTTCTATATCTTTGATTGCAGTTGCATTATTGTCTAAGATAATTTTTTTTATACGAACATTATTATCTGCCCAAATTTCTCTAGAAAGATCCTGTGCTATATTTTTACAATTTTTAAAAGTTCCCAGTTTAGAAAAATATTCATTCTCTTTTAAGCATTCTTTTATTTTTTTCTCTATAATCTTTAAACATTCTTCTTTTCTTTTATTAGTTCTATATGTAATATTAAAACCAATAGGAATAGGAATGCTAATTCCTAAACTAAAACTAGTCCACTTAATCCTAGAAAACTTACCTACTCCATCACTAATATTTTCAACAATTTGACTAGCAGCTAGATCGAATAATTTATTAGATAATTCTTTATTTTTTTTCACTGCTATTGGATTGCTAGGGTCTTTCTTTAATATTTCTCTAAGTAAAACTAATGCATCGTCATAATATTGATCCTTATATTGCTTGCTATCGCTATCATTTAAAAAAACATCAATTTTAATTAATTTAGCATTAATATTTTTAGGGTCTAAGAGCAATGCTTTGTCACACAGATTTATTATATGATCATGAGATTTTTTATCTTTTAATTCGTCTCTTGCTCTAATGTTTATTAGTTCTGCCTCTGCTTTTTTATAACCTTTTATTTTACTGCCAGTATATTCCATATTTGCTGCTTCAACCAGAAGATTTTTAGCTTGTGATTCTGGTTTATCTTGTTCTGATTCTTCTATAGCAATTCTATCAATTTTTAATTTCTTTTTTAAATCAAGCTTTTCACTATAGCCTTCATTAATTAAATGCTCTATAAAATCTGCTATTTTTAATTTTAAAAGAGCTTTATTATATAATAGCTTTGCATGAGCAGGAGTATTCGGAGCAAACTCCTCATACATACTAATTAACTTATTATAATCCTTAATATTTTCTACTATTTGCTCATAAGCATTATCTTCGTGCGCTTCTTTAGCAGCAATATATTCTTGCTTTGTTTTAAAATCTTTTGGACTGAGTTCTTCTAATTGAAATTCTTCAATTTCCCTAGTTTTAATTCTTGCCAGGCGATATTGAGCATAAGTAAAATCCATTGGATCCATTTTTACATCATCTAAGGAAACTATTTTTTTGTAAATCTTTTCTGCTTTTACATCTAACTCAGGTTTTCCAATTTTTTGATACAGCCTTGCAAGATAGTTCCCAGCCCTAGCTACTCCTTTTCCATCATTGAAAGCAGCTTTATATAGCCTAATCACCTCTTCACTATCTTCAACACTTGGTGACAAACCATGTTCAAGCTGGTTTGCTTGTTCAAATAAACTTTGTAGTTCTACTTTTTTTGAATCCTTCATTAATCTTACCTATAAATACTATTTATAATATATGATAATTTAAGTAGATTAATTAAAGGTTAATGCGCGTGCATTAAAAATCACTCTCTTAGTAATTCATTAATACTAGTCTTGCTTCTAGTTTTACTATCAACTTGTTTTACAATAATTGCAGCATATAAAGAGTGGCTACCATCCCTTGATGGAAGAGCACCAGGAACAACAACTGAGTAAGGTGGAACCTTACCATATGTAATCTCACCTGTATGACGATTATATATTTTTGTAGATTGACCTAAGAAAACCCCCATTGAAAGAACTGATCCCTCACCTATTATAACTCCTTCTGCTACTTCACTTCTAGCACCTATGAAACAATTATCTTCAATAATAACAGGATTAGCACCAATTGGCTCTAACACCCCACCAATTCCAACTCCACCTGATATATGGCAGTTTTTTCCAATTTGCGCGCAGCTTCCAATTGTAGCCCAAGTATCAACAAGAGTTCCTTCATCTATATATGCGCCAACATTTACAAAAGAAGGCATCAACACTGTATTTTTAGCTATATAAGCTGACTTCCTTACAATTGCTCCTGGAACTGCTCTAATACCAGCTGCGTTAAAGTCATTTTCTTTCCAGTTAGAAAACTTCAGCTCAACTTTATCATAATAGTTAAATGGTGCAGTCTCATATAGCTCAGAATTATTAATTTTAAACGAAAGTAAGACTGCTTTTTTAACCCAGCCTAACACTTCCCATTCTTTATTAACTTTAGTTGCTATACGAAGCTTTCCAACGTCAAGATCTTCAATTACACTTCTTATTGCCGGCACTGCAAAGTTAATATCACCAGATCTTTCTTCCCAAGCCTTTTCTATAATATCTTTTTCCATTTACTTATCCTCTTAAATTATATAATATAAAATATAGGCGCAAATATTAAATGATCAAGAAAAAATGCTTATTACGTGTGAGAAATGTCAGGCGGTATACTCTCTTAGTGAAAAAATTATAGGGATAAACGGCCGCATGGTAAAATGTGCTAAATGTGACCATACATGGATGGCAAAGCCGCAAGAATCAGTTGAGGCTAAAAAAGATGAACATCTAAGCCATACTATATCCCAAGAAAAACCAGAATTTAATATCACTAAAGAAACTATAACAGAAGAAGAAATCCATAATAAGCCAAAAAAAATTAAGAAAGAAGGTAATCTTTTAAAGCTACTATCATTATTATTAATGATAGCAATAATATTTGTTACTCTAATAGCTTTTCACAACTATCTTTCAAAATTCCCTCCACTTAGACAAGTATATGAGAAATTTGGTATCTTTGATAATAATGGCTTAATTTTAAGTGACTTTAATTATCAAATAATTGATGAAAACTTAATTATCACTGGTAAGCTAACAAACAAGTCAGGAATCAAAAAATCAATTCCAGACTTAAGATATATAATATTAGATAGTCAGCGCAAAGTTATTTTTAGCGCTGTTGCAAAATCTTCAGCAAAAAACATAGAAACAGACCAAACAATTCCAATCTACGCTAAAATTGTAAATCTAAGCGATCAAGCAGCATTTCTTCAACTTGATTTATATAATATAATCGAGCTAACTATAGAAAATAACTATCTTAAGAGCTTTCATTAAATTAATAAGCCAATGAATTAGGCATATTTTTTATCCCGCATTAGTAATAAATATTAATAATATCAACTGAAATATTAAAAATATCCTTACAACCATAAATAAAATTAGTTTATTTCCTTAAAATTTACCTTTTGTTAATTTCCTCCGTTTATTATAAATCTAAATAATATAACTATAAAGGAAAAATCATGAGCAAAGAAAAAGATATAGAATCACAAACTCTAATAACAAAACCTGACAAACCAAAAATGAGGTATCATATTGAAGGTGGGGTGGAGATTGCAATGGGTGTTGGCTTACTTATTGCCCCTTATGCTGTAGCTGCTGTAGCTGCTCTTGGGTGCGCCGCATTAACAGTTAAAAAGTTTTTTGATGAACCTAAGATAAATGAAGCAGGAGAAAAAAGATCTTGGTGGGAAAGAACAAAAGCTGCTGCATCAATGGCTTTTGGAACAACTGTGGGGACCCTTACAATTATGGGAGGAGCTGCAGTGGCTCTAGTTGGATTAGGTCAAGCATTTTCTGGGAATGCAGCTTCATTTGATTTAGTCCAAGGAGCAATTGTAGGTATGGCAGCGCAAGTTGCAGTACCAGCTATTTCACTTGTTTTAATTGGAGAAGGAACATACAAGGCAGTAACTGGGAAGCCATGCAATGTGCTAGGATATACTTACGACAAATGCAAATCAGCCTTCAATTCAATATCTAATTTTTGTGGAATGACCCAAACTCCAACAAAAGAAAACGTAAAACAAGCGACAACAACTGTTGCCAGAGACCTTGTTTCAGGCACACAAGACGTCAAAGCCGAAACAGCAAAAAGAGACCCAGGTCTTTATGAAAATATTACTGGAGGGGTTACATCTGCAGCTAACTCTTTAAAAAGAATGGTTGTTGGTGGAGCTACAGAGGCAACATCAGTAGATAAAAAAGGATCAAAATCTCCTCAACCGAAGAAAAAATCTGGAAAAGAGAAACAACTTTCACCATAGTTTCTAGTATTTTATTTAGTTTAAGCAGTTATTGTTTAACAAATATAATAATATACTAGAAACTTTTTCATAAATACATTATACTCCCCATGCTTTTTTATCACTCTAACCAATTTATATTTTTATGACTAACAAATTTGACCTAGATGTAGATATTTTTATTGGAAAACAGATACGTACACTTAGACGTAGCTTAAACCTTACTCAAACATTACTTGGTAATAAAATTGGAATTACTTTTCAACAAATACAAAAATATGAAAAAGGGTTAAATAAAATTTCCGCTTCAAGGCTTTATAACCTTTCTCTAAAGCTTAATACACCTATTACCTACTTCTTTGATCAATCAATAAATGATAATTCAGCACCTTCTGTTAATAGCAACTTAAGCATTGAAGAAAATAATGAAGAATTCATTTATGAAGTAAATGCTCCAGAGCAAAACTTAATTGAAGTATTCAAAGAAATAAAAAGCAAAAAAAACAAAGATAAACTCTTAAATTTTTTAAAAGAAGTAGCAAAAGACTAGAGCATTGCATTCAATATATTTATAAATTCATAATATTAACCCTATCAATAAAAAATAAATTCTAGTAATATGCATAAAAAATAAAATAAATAAATATTATGCAGCTATTACAAATTTCAGAACCAGAAGAAAAAATCGAAAATAATAAAAATGAATATGCCATTGGTATAGACCTGGGCACAACAAATTCTGTTGTAGCCTGCGTTATAAATGGAAAAGCAGAAGCACTAGGCCCCATAATGCCTTCAGTTTATAATGATATAAGATCTATCAAACGTTTAATGGGAACAAGTGAAAAAATTAAAGACTTAACTCCAATAGAAATATCTTCATATATTCTCAAAGCTTTAAAAAAACAAGCTGAAGATATATTAAAAGATAAAATAACTAAGGCAGTTATAACTGTTCCTGCTCATTTTAATGACACAGCAAAGAATGCAACAAAACTTGCCGCAAAACTTTCCGGGCTTGAAGTACTACGCTTAATTAACGAACCCACAGCTGCCGCGGTAGCTTATGGGTTAGATAATACAGCTGAAGGAATTTACCTAATATATGACTTAGGTGGAGGAACATTTGATGTTTCTGTTTTGAATATGCAAAAAGGGATATTCCAAGTTCTTGCCACTGGTGGCGATAGCGAATTTGGCGGAGATGATATTGACACCAAAATTATGCAGCATCTTAATGCATCATCAACTGATCTTCTTCTGTGCCGTGAGGCAAAAGAATATCTAAGCTCTGCTGATCACTGGAATAGAGATAAGCACTCATTAACTAAACAAAAACTTGAAGAAATATCTAGCCCTTTAATTGCTAAAACAATAGAAATTTGTTTAGAAGTAATAACTAATGTTAATATTAAGCCATCAGAAATAAATGAAGTTATCTTGGTTGGTGGTTCAACTCGTATGCCACTAGTAAAACAAATGATTGCAAATTCTATAAAAAAACCATTAGACAACATTGATCCAGACCTAGTGGTAGCAGATGGAGCTGCAATTCAAGCTCATAATTTAATTCATGGAGCCAACCATTTATTACTTGATGTGACCTCCCTTTCCATCGGACTGGAAATAATGGGTGGAATGAATGAAAAAATTATTAATAAAAACTCAACAGTTCCAGCAAGCGTAACTAAATATTTCACTACTCATGCGGATGAACAAACCGGAATGGTAATACATGTTGTTCAAGGAGAACGAGAGATGATTAAAGATTGTCGATCTCTTGCAAAATTTGAACTAAAAGGAATTCCTCCAATGAAGGCTGCTTCAGCAAAAGTGGCTATAACGTTTAATGTTGATGCCGACGGGCTCTTAACTGTTTCTGCTATTGAAGAAACTACTGGTATTATGCAGCATATTGAAATCAAGCCCACATTTGGCTTAAGTGAAGAAGAAGTAGAGAAAATGATTATTGAATCATATGAAAATGCGAGCCAAGACATTGAATCTAAGCAAATTGCTGAAAATATATTTCAAGCCAAAAATGATATTATAAATATAAACAAAGCTATAAAAGAAGATAGTTCTTTACTAAGTGAAAATGAAAAAAATGATATAATTCATCTAATCAAAGGAGTTGAAGCTGTAATTAATAGTAATGATCTAAGTAAAATAGAATCAGCTTTTGAAAAGCTTAAATCAATTGCATCACCTTTCTTACAAAATAGACTTAATAATCAAATAACTAAAGCCTTGCAAGGTAAACTCCCTAATGAAATTTTAAATAAATCATGAAAAAAACAACAAAACCATCTGCTATTATTTTTGACTTTGATGACACTTTAGTGGATGCAAAGCCAGTTATTAGCAAAGCTTTAGAAGAAACTTTTAAAGAATTTAATATAAATAAGGAAGATTTAAAGCATATAGATTTTAATTTATCTCTGCGTGATTATTTTCATGATATATTTTTAGATGATGCAATAGCTGCAGGGAAAAGCTATTATAAAAATTATTATAAATTTGCAGAAAACTTACAACCACTAAAATATGCTAAAGAAACATTAGACTTTCTTTATAGACATAAGATATTTACTTCTATAGTTAGCAATAAGAAGGGTGAAAGATTACGTCAAGAAATAAATGATAAATTCAATTGGCAAAAATATTTTGTAAATATAGTTGGATCTGGTGATACACCAGAAGACAAGCCCTCTTCTCTTCCAGCTATAGAAGCTCTCAAAACTTCAGGTCTTGACGATTATAGCAATGTATGGTTTATTGGTGATAGTAATGTAGATCTTAAAACTGCAGAGAACCTTGGCTGCAAAGCTATATTATTTGGCACTTATCCTATAAAAACTGATGTAAATATTGATTTTACTGTTAAAAGTCATAGTGAGCTATTAAACTTATTAGAAAAAACTTATGCATAAATATTTAATCTTACTATTTTTATTATTCCCTATGATATGCCTTTCTGAGGAAGACACTATTATAGAAACAGACATAGAAACAGAATCCACAGCTAGTGATGACGCAGAAACAGAAGAAACTACAGAATATAAAACTAAGAATGCAAAGATTCAAATTCTTAATAAAATCACTGCAAAATCACATTATGTAGAAGTTCCTGTTAATTCACAAATTACTTTTGGAACGATAAAAATAAAAATATTCAACTGCATAAAATCTTCTGATTATGAATTACTAGAAAATAAGATATTACTAAATATTTATGAGAAAAAAATTGGTGAAGATGAATATTCTTCAATATTTGATGGTTGGATGTTTTCTAGCAGCCCATCTATTAGTAGCTTAGAGCATCCATTATATGATGTTACTGCCATAAGTTGCTTTGATTAATTCGTAAAGATTTTTACAACTCTATCAAAATATAATTGACTTTTCTTTTGTAATGACTAATAGTTTGCGTTAATATATTTTAACAATAAAATTATAGTAGAGAAAATTATGACTATTAAACAAGAAAATTATAATATACTAAAAAAAATTATGACTGATGCATCAGCTCTTAAACAAGCTTTAAATAGCATCCCTTTAAATATAGTTAATAATGCTATAAAACCATGTACTTATAACCCACATATACCAACTATTAAAGAGAAGGCTACAAGTTTTTCTGAAGAGATAAAATCATTATCCTTTGAAATCCCTCTATTTGACAAAGGAAATCATTGCTCAATAGAAGAAGTAATTGATGGCATTACCCACGGCGTATATAATGTGGTTGGTTTATGTTATAACAAAGCTATATTAACTATCTATAACAATATAAAAGAAAATTTTGATGATAATTCTGCAAGTATTGCTTTAAGTCATGCACTTAATAACTTTGATAGAAGCTTCATGTTTGATGATAATATTAGAGCTGCAAATGATTTATTAAATAATGGAAAAGATAGTTATATATTTAATGATGCAGATAGTGATTTATAATTAATACATATATTCTTGATGCTTGCATTATTTTTCAATTATGGTAATTTATTTATATTATAATTACAAACCGGTATATGCTTATGTACATTACTTACGCATCAAGTTGCATTTCAATCAAAGAACCTTCCTAAATATTAATCTATAACTCTGGCTTTTAGCCTGTTTATTTAAGATTAATTATTATATAGGAAGGTTCATTTATGAGCATATTACGCAAACTAGCAAAATCACATCCTGCTAGAATTTTTTTAACGATTATTTTAACTATCTATTTCTATAATTATTTACCATTAACTTTAAAGCAAGTTTTTTTAGCTCTAAGCTTAAGCTTAAAAGAAGTTCTAATGCTAATGATTCCTTTTATTATCTTTAGCTCTGTTTATAATGCTTTCTCTAAAATCAGGGGCAATGCCTTATATTTTATATTTTTACTACTAGGATGTATAATTCTCTCAAACTTCTTCAGCGTAACTATAGCAGGGATTTTTAGCTATTTTCTTATTTTTACTAATGAATCAGGAATCCATGCTCCACGTGATATAATGGAGCTTCAGCCCTTATGGCAATTTACAATACCAAGACTTATTCCAAATAACATAGTCTTAGTATTATCTTTGCTTTTAGCCTGCATCAATAAGCCTTTTATTAATAAAAACATTGGCAAAGCAGCAAAATTCACCGCAAAAATAGTTGATATTTTCTTAAAGAAATTTTTCACTCCTTTATTGCCAATATTTATTTCAGGATTTTTAGTTAAACTTCTAACAGATGATATAATTGGAGATGTATTATCAGTTAATCCTAAAGCATTCCTCTTTATGATAATCACCATGATTTTATATTTAATCTTACTATTCTTAGCTGCCATATATCCATACAAGCTTAAGGCTAGTAAAATTCTGCGTAATATACTTGCTCCAGCAATCACTTCTTTTAGCTCTATGTCTAGCGCAGCAGCTCTGCCCTTCTCTATTAAGGCCGCAGAAGATAATACTGGAAATAAAAATGTAGCAGATGTGGTAATGCCAGCAACTTCAAACACTCATATGAT
>Ga0129324_10001554_pt1 | contig 14624 bp, 13 predicted proteins | sample CPBDNA_7_FD_96879 | JGI IMG/M metagenome (GOLD analysis project Ga0129324, IMG submission 96879) | Freshwater to marine salinity gradient microbial communities from Chesapeake Bay, USA - CPBay_Spr_15_0.2_DNA | ecosystem: Environmental > Aquatic > Marine > Coastal | place: USA: Chesapeake Bay... | reverse complement strand
ACGGGGGTTTTAACCCCCGTGTTGTGCCAAAAAAACAGAAAACCTTTAAGAAAGACAACCTTTGAGAAAGGTTGTGCCAAAGGGGGGGTTGACGGGGGTTTTAACCCCCGTGTGGGATTAACCCCCGTGTTTTGAAAAAAATTGATTTGTTTTTTCAGTTTATATCGATACGTATAAAACCCAATTGCTTATATAAGTACTTGAACCAATACTCGCTATCTGCTATGTCATACTCCAGAACCAAGAACACCAAGACTTCCTTTTGTAAGATTTGTTTTGATCTTAGAAAGCCAAAGTCGGTGTATACCAGCCACTACGTGAGACAGACTCCTCATCCTGAGAGCGTTGTCACTTGCCCTGTGCTTCTGGCCAATGTGTGCCGTCATTGTAACATGACTGGCCACTTTGTCGGCGCCTGTCCCAAGGCAAAGCGTGAGGCACGTGAAAGCAGAGAAGAACGCATTGTTGAAGAACGTCAACGCAGAAAGCATGAGGAGCGCGTCGAGTCATCGCAACGCGTGTCCAAGAATTCTTTTGCGGCGATTTGTGATGACAGCGATGATGAAGACGAAGTTGTTCATGTCGCCTTTCTACCCCTTGTGAAAAAGAAGATTCTCAACTGGGCAGAGGTGGGCTCGGACTCGGAAGGCGAAGAATAAGGTAATTTTATGTGATGTGTTTGAATTTGTTTGATAGATAGATAGAGTAGATAGAGTAGATAAAAATGAAAAAGAAAATAAAAAAGGGTTTGTTATACTCTTTTTTATTTGTATATCACAGAAAAACGTATTGATTTATTTTATTTTTTAGGTGATTTCGATATAAGGAATTCTGTATTTTAGGTACAATATACACAATATGGGTATAATTATTTTTGTATCTATATATAAATAGGATGACAACAATGAAGCAACATATGATAAACAAAATCGATGCTACAACTGCGGTTTTACAAACAAACTCTCCCTCTTTCAAGAAGTTTATAGACGATTATGATGAGAAATTAGCAAATGGTAAATTGTGGCAAGGTATGATGAACTATTTCGTCAATGTGGATGCGCATAAAGACAATGATAAGGCATTCGCTAAAGGAAACAATGAATTTTTTCAAAAGTCTAATAAATCGTATATATCAATAAGTTCGCAATTCTTTAAAGAAACTATGCGCAATATTATTGATGATTTAAAAAAAGCAAATATAGCACACAATTTACATGTTTACAAATTAAAATATTCCGCTGGGAAAAAGGTTCCTCCGCCAGATATGCTGAAATATGTTGATAAAAACACAAATATTTTGGGATGTTATGACTGTGGAAAAAAAGGGAACGAAATTTTTGGAGGAGCTGCTACACATCAAAGTTACTTTCCACATTACAAGGTCTTATGTTCGATAGCAAATACTAAAATCGATCCAGGACCCAGTGGAAGTGATTGTCAAGTACATATAAACCAATACGATGTTCCAGAGGATGTTTTCGATTTATTAGGATATAAAAACATCGCTCTCAGACAGACGGGATTAAAGACTGATGAGTTTGAACTAACTTTCACCGATTACTTGAAAGGCACGCCAAATGTCAAAAGAATCAATCAAAAGCCGGAGAACAACGTCTATTTATTAGGAAATGGTGAGAACGCAAAATTTTTTGAAAAACCTAGTAATTTGAAAATAGAATGCGATTATAGAACTACATGTAAAAAATTAGGTGACGATTTACAAGTTATTTTGTCGTTTTTTTATAAAATTTTTAATATGGAAGCTGCAAACATAATGTTGATAATGCTGACATGCGATTTAGGATTTACATTTTTATCCCTCATTTTAGGACATAACATTATATCCAAAGAAAAGGAAGATATACAAAGTAATGAATATGGAAATTATACATTTATCCGTTCGGTTGTAGATAATGTCAGCGGTGAAGAATTGGAAAGAATTCGTCGCGAAAATTTGAAAAACGGAATTGTCGAACAATGGCAAGATTTCAATACTATAATACAATATATTAAATATCAAATCAAACGTCCAGAGGGTGCTTATATTCAGTTCAAAGGAGATAGAGCATACCACTTGAAAAATATGGCGGTAACAGATGATATATCCAAATTTTTCGAGAATATTTATGAAACCATAAAAAAAATTATTATTTTCATTAATGATCCCGCTATTGATTTACAAATGTTGAAAGAATGTGTTCCAATTAGATTTATACATGTTCATAAACGAGACCTCAATACATACTTATTTACATCTCAGAAGCATTACTCAAAATGTCAACATATAAAGACAGAATTTCAAAATGATACATACAAACACGGATTTTTAATGGAGTGTAATAAATTAATAAAGGAAGAATTATTAAAGAAAAATAGTAGGATAGGTGCTTCTAGAGGTGGAACCAGGAAAAAAAGATCTTCTGGGGGGGGCAATGTAGATGTTTTCAAAATATTACCACAGAAAGATTTTTTTATAGAAGATGTGATTTATTCTGAACTAGAAAAATTCAAAAATAAAATATTCTATGACTTTTATTTACAGAGAAATTATATCAGAGATCTCGAATACCAAAATCTAGATAATTTAAAATACGATTGTTTGAGTTATGTTGATGACTGTATGAGTGCAAATCCAAAAGTTGAAAACATAGGTGTTTATGTTAACGAATTTATAAGGGAGTGGAATTCTATAACCGATAAGTATATTGTACAGCTAGACATTATTGTACCCAGAATTAAGCATAATCAATCTATACGCAATGGAAAGAAATATATAATAATACATAATAGTAGAGACAAACCCAGAAACGGTAGAAGTAGAAGTAGAGTCAAACCCAGAAACGGTAGAAGTAGAAGTAGAGACAAACCCAGAAACGAAGCCAGAAAAGCCATAAAAGGTAGAAGTAGAAGTAGAAGTAGAGACAAAGACAGAAATACTTCACTAGGGCTTTCCATGTGGCCCATTTAATAATATTAAAAAAGATGATTTGTATTTGTTTACTGAAAATGGATGCTGAAACGCGATGATGATTATGGTAAAGAAACGCTTCTTCCTGTGGGTACTCTTTCTCCGAAAAATGGCGCGGGAAGCAGAAAAAATTTAAGAATTTAGCGAATAAAACAAGAAAAAGCGATTGATCATCATACCTGTTACGAATCCCGCCATGTTTACGAAGACTTCGGCTACCGACCCATGCCATCCATGGATTGTCGAATTCTTTAGTTTGAGATATTCGTCTACTGCGTGTAATTGCTTTTTTTCATGCGCGAATATATACGAATTACTCGGTGTATTTTGTGGCCAGTTTGTCGGACGTTTACTCAAACACCCCCCTATGTATTTTTTGACAAACTCTGGATTGTGGTCTAATATATATTCGGCATATTCGAATGCTGCGCCGAGGATTGTGAATATTATAAAATAATTCGGAAATGCTGCGCCCAACAATGTAAAAAGAATAAAATGGTTTGGTTGAACGCCGAAGATCTCGTATCTATAACATAGGGGTGTTGATGTTGATGATGTATCACATGGACAACTTTGTCCCAAATTATACGCCCATAATGCGAAGAAAAGACAAAAAAGGATTATTCCATTTGGACGGTTGTAGAGTTTTAATGACCACATACGTTATATATGTATATCTATATAATATATATATGACAAAGGGTGCGAAAAAAGGCGAAAGGGATTTTGTATTTTTCACTCAAAAAATGATAAATGAAATTTCGAATCGACGGGAATTTAAACTATATTTAGAAAGCAATAAAGTGGCATTGACGAGATTTGCGCACGTTGATCATGATGACGGATCGTTTTTTGCTGGTTTAGACACACACATTACGAATAGCTCGAAAATGATTCATTTCAAAGATATATTGAATCCTGAGACCATATTGTATCAAACGTGTTTGAAAAATATTAATGATGGCTACATAATGAACGCTTTAGATGAAGTGAGTAAAAAGGCCATGGATATGCCTACGCATTATGACTTATTATTTATTACTGCCACTGCGCCGCGCGAGGTGACGTTGGACGGGGGGGGAAAGCGGATTATCGGCGTTGGTGAAAAAGTCGGGTTGCTGTTAATTGAATTGGGCGAGTGTAAGATGTTCCCGAATATCCCCGTGATAAAACTCATGTGTAGTTTGAGCGTTTCGCCTATATTGATGTATACTTACTTGTATATCATGAAAAAAATGGGTTTGAAGAAGGGACTCTTGGAACTGGCGGGTTGCTACTATAATATTAATGGCCTATGCGCATATGACCGCTTTGGATTTGTGGAGAATTATGATCTGAAAAATATTGAGTGCTTCGGTGAAGAGGATTTACAAACGGAATATGCTACCAGTTTGCCGATGGAAGTGAATTTGGATAATATCGATTATAAAGATCTCGATGATGTTTTACATAAGCGCATGCGATTAGGGAGCGAACCTTTATGCGATGATGTTTTTAGAGATAATGATGATGTTCGTAAAAAACAACGTGCGATTATTGACGCGCGTCAAGCTGGGTTTGATAAAATTGTGCGGAAACTGTTGAAGAATAAGAAGGGGGCCTTGGTGGCGAAGAAGGGATTGAAAAAAACTCGTGTTAAGAAAAAGGCTTTGCGTGAGAAATATGGCACTCGTAGACGACGTTGATAATGAAAAGGTTTTTAACTTACATGACTTTGGTGTTCAAACTATTACGCTCATTATTGCTTGTGCGGTATTGTATTTTATGATCAAACTTCTTATGAAATATGTTGAGAGTAGATAAATGAATTGTTTGACTACTTTGATAGACGGGTCCAAATAATTGTTGTATATATATAGTTGGTATTTGGATTCGTATATGCCTGATTTGTTGCACTGTCGAGAGTTTTCCATGTGATTGTATTATTTGAATCGTTTATTTCTGATATATTTTGTGTTACCGTTGTTATCTCTGACCAAGTGAAATATATAGTATTTACATCTTCCGTGTCATTTTTTAATGTATTACCTTGCCATTTTCCGTTGCTTAAAGTTATTGTCATGTTATTTTCAAGGAAATCTGGATATGAAACATACCAACTGTCACTATTGTTAACATTGAAGGTTTCGGAAATAGGACCTTCACTATAACCAGTGTGATCTTTAGCTCGTCTATTCTTTATTCGATGATTCCTTACGCTGACTCCTGTGGTTGATGCGAGTCCGTTTCTGGTTTGTATGTGTGATGTATTTGACGATGTATAAAACATTCGTATGATTTATTGTGATATAATAATATCGGGTATCACTTATTCTATTTGATATTCATTTGATGTACTGTCCATCCCATCCTATGTCCCCCTATCCCCCTATCCTCGACCCTTTTCTCCATAATATATGGCATTTGTATGTATTCTTATATATGTGTCATAAATATACATATCCAGAAATGAGTGACATATCCAGAAATGAGTAAGATATATATTAACCAGTATTTATGAAAATGACATTAGTTGTTGAAAAAATAATATCGATACAGTATATATGCATTATGTATTTTCATACCAAGGGGCATTTGCTCCACCAACATATGGTCATTATAAATCAATGGAAACATTTATTGAAAGAATAATGAGAGATTATACAGCGGATGAACGAAATGGTAATGAATATACATTTTTTTTTATGCCAACTAAAAGTAGTTCTTCCAAACCACATCTTGAATTAACTATGGTCCAAAGATATCAAATATTACAAATATTTTGTACGAAATTAAAGGAAACAAACAGAGGTAAAAATATAACAATAGAACCATCAACAATAGAATTTGATAAAGAAACATCATCTCAAACAATTAATACAATAGATGTATTAAAAAGTGAATATCCTAGTGCTAAAATACTATTAGGCATGGGGCAAGACAATGCATTACAATTACCTTATTGGGAAAGAATAGGTGAATATCACGAGAATGTTGAGAAAATATATTTAGTAACACGTGAAGTAGAAGGAGAAACAAGAGTTTTTAATAACAAGAGTGGAGACCGAGTTGGAACATTTGACACAATAGTTCCAAGTTGGGCGGCCAAGCGATTAAAATATGTATTTGAAAATGAAGACAAGGATTTGGCCACAGAAGAGTATGGGAAAATACAAATATCAGGTACGACTACAATGAAGATAGAATTACCAGAAATAGTGGAAATAGATGCTAATATACCACCTTCAAGTTCATCAATGATAAGACATTTTATATCGAGAATAATAATACACGAGGACGACATACCTGTAAATGTAGAAAAAATCAAACAATTAATGTTTGGTGGTTCTGTGTTTGTAGTTGAAGACGAAGACTGTAACAATGCTGTGACTCGCGTTATAAAAGATTACAGTGCCATGTATAATGTTGCCAAAAGTTTAGACGATTCTTATAAAAAAAAGAAAACATATAATCGTGAATATAGTACTTACGAAAATCATTTGATAGATGGTAGTAGCAGAGGAGGTAAAAGGAAGAGAAGAAGCAAAAAGAAAAGAAAAAGCAAAAAAAAGAGAAAAAGAAAAACTACTAAAAAATGATTATTTATCAATAGCGCCGATGACCATTAGTCACTATTACCCCCACTTCGTGGGGCATTCTTTAAATAATATAATAAATATATTATATTATATGATTTTTTTGCGTTTTTTTATGAGATTTATAAGTAAAAAATGAAAAAAATTGATTTGTTTTTTGATAAAGAAGGGATATGTATAAATCCCCTTGTTATTTATACCAAGAACTTTAAAACGCAATTACTAATATGTCTACTACTGAGCAAACTACCAAGAGAAATTACGCCAACTACAAAGTGTTTGGATTTTGGTTAGCTAAGTCGTTCAAGGATCAAGGAATCATTGACCAAACGGTTTATGATACATTGATCAAGAGCCAGGAGCTACACGGAACCAAGGAAGCCCAGGATGAATTTTACGGTAAGTTTTTAGAATCTATCCCAACCATTACTCAAGAACTCAAGGATTTGACGAAGGTCGAAAAGGAATCTAACAAAGAAGCCGAGAAGGCGGCAAAGATCGCAGAAAAAGAGGCTGCTAAGGCGGCAAAGATCGCAGAAAAAGAGGCTGCTAAGGCAGCAAAAATCGCAGAAAAAGAGGCCGAGAAGGCAGCAAAAATCGCAGAAAAAGAGGCTGCTAAGGAAACAGCAAAGGCCGTGAAATTAGCTAAAAGAACAGCTGCTAAGGAAACAGCAAAGGCCGTGAAAAAGATGACTAAGGATGTCAAAAAGGCAGAGTCGACTATTGTTGCTGACAGTGACGATGAAAAGACATCTACTAGACCAAGTACTCCAGTGTTGGATACAGAAGAACCCCAAGTGGTTGTCGAAGAGGTCTCAGTGGTCGTCGAAGAGCCACAAGTGGTTGTCGAAGAGGTCTCAGTGGTCGTCGAAGAGCCACAAGTGGTTGTCGAAGAGGTCTCAGTTATCGAAGAACCCCAAGTGGTTGTCGAAGAGGTCCCGGTTGTTGTCGAAACTGCAAAGATAATCGAAGCCGAAACAGACAAGCTTATGGACGGTCTACTTCAAGAGGTTTTGGCAGATTCAGCCGCGGAATTGTCAAAGGAAGAATATGTCGAAGAGGTAGGCGAGGCACTTTACTTAGAGGTGACTGATCCTAAGAAGAAGAAGACCATGTATATCAGACGTCCTGTACAAATCAACAACATTCTCTTCGCCGATACCGATTTGAAGGAGCAAATCAAGGGGTTTTGTGTCTTAGCCGATGCCAAAGAAGTGAGCGATCCGATTTTCCAATACCAGCGTGGTAAGAAAACAAAATAAACAAGCATTAGTTAGTAGTAGTTAGGTTATAAAATAAACATTTTTTCACCCCCGAAGGGGGATTTTTTTCGTAAGTCACAAAGAATAATAAAAATACATTCATTTTTTTTGGATATTTTATAATAATATTAATATTTCTAGCGTCAGCATTATTTTAACATCGTCTCTTATGAGATTTACGCGCCGTGTGATACTTTCTTTTTAAAGACTTCTTTTTTTTACGTGATTTTCTTTTTCCACCTTTTATTTCATGAGGTATATTATCTTTAAATTTTCCTATATGATCTCTATATTCTCCAATGGTTAAATATTTAATACGATCTAATCTATCTTTCAATTGTTGTTTCAGGTAATCATTTTCAATGGCATCTATTTGTTGTTCCAAATATTCTATGCTCGATTCTTTATCTAATGGAGAAATATTTTCTTTTATCAATCGTAGTGAACTTAATTCAGATACCAGTTCATATAACATTTCATCTGTAATATTGTCAATATTTTCAAAATATAACAAATGGCCTCTCGTTGAAACACCTTCACTATCGAATGGAGAGTATGAAGGTTTTCTCCAATTCGTATAATATCTTATCAAGTCTTTCGTAGCTGGCTGTATACACAACACCCCTTTTTTGTTCGATACAAAATCATGATAAATTTTATTCAAAAGAAAAATTCCTGCATTTTCATTCTGATATTGATATTTTCCTGTATGACTACATAAAATCTTAACTGTGTATATATTTTGGTCATTAGTTTTTTCTATGAAGGCAAATGCGATGATCTCTTCCTTAATTTCATCTTTTTCTGTTTCACTAAATATACTCTTCATTTTACTCTTCATTTTACTAAAAGTTGATTTTGATTTTTGTTTTTGTTCTTTTTTTAAATAGTATACGTAGTCGCAGTTAAATCCCATATCTTTTCCGAAATGAGCATATAAATTCATAATCTTCTTTTCATTGTGTATACATAAATTTTTTTCTGATTGTTCAAACAAATCTGCAATTTTTTCATATTCTCCTGGGACTTCCTTGTGTTTTGAGACATCGAATATGTGAAATGATAAAACATTATTTCTTCCGTTTATCGACATATTATATATTATCTCATATATATTTTTCCATTAGAACCTCGTTCATTTTCACCCCCTTCGGGGGATTTTTCGAAGCATTCACAAAGAATAATAAAAATACATTCGTTTTTTTGGATATTTTATAATAATATTAATATTTCTTTGAAAAAAATCCCTTGGATAGAAATTTGAAAATTTTATTTTTGGACATTCTTAAAATTGTCCATTTTTGGAAAATCCAGTATATTTTATTCCTGTTTTTTGAATATCACATGATACATGAGTGAATTCTTGTGAATTATAATTTTGGCACGACACCATATTTTTTTAATAAAAATCCATCGCGGATCTTTAGGCGTTTTTTTTTGTAAGTATATAATACTTACATGGAAAACGCCAAAAAATATCAATGTGAAACATGTGACTTTAAATGCTGTAAAGAAAGTGATTTTATGCGTCATTTGTCCACTCGTAAACATAAAATACTTACAAATACTTACAAAAAAACGCCAGATGATGAAACAACATATAATTGTGAATGTGGAAAAATATATAAGCATAGACAGTCATTAAATAATCATAAAAAAAATTGTAATGGTATGGCAATAGTGAGTTCGACACCTGAACTAGACTGTGTCAAACAAATGTTCACGGAAGCCATGACGAAAATGGCTGAGGTTGTTCAAATTCAAAGTGAAGATCGCAAAAATACGGAAGAACTTATGTCAAAAATGATTGATAAAATAGGTGATACAAATATAACAAACAATACAAATAATTTCAATATTAATATGTTTCTCAATAATGAGTGCAAAGACGCAATTAATTTCAGTGATTTCATTGATCGTATTGAAATTTCCCATGACGATTTGGAGAACAATGCTCGATTGGGTTTCGTAGAAGGTATTTCCAAAATTTTCGTGGATAGTCTTTCGCAATTATCTTTATATCAAAGACCAATACATTGTACTGATACGAAGCGCGATACATTATATATTAAGAACGACGATAATTGGAACAAAGAAAAGGAAACTGTCAAAGAAATAATCGATAAATCTATCCAGGAAATATCGCGAAAGAGTGTATGTTCTTTGATGGATTGGAAATCGATCAATGATGATTACAATAATATAAATTCGGATTTTTCAAATAAGTGTGTTCATATCCAGAGGCATTCTATGGCTGGAGATAGTAGGGATAAAGTATACCCTAAAGTCATGAAAAAAATCGCGCACTCTGCCACCTTAACACGTGAAGATATAGTCAAATAATAATAGTGGATCTTTAACATTATTGTATACATACCCCCTACGGGGGTAGTGAACGGGTGGATAACCCCCCGTCCAGAAATGAGTGACATATCCATATACGGGGGACGGAGGTTTCTCAGCGTCAGCATTGTTTTAACGTCGTCTCTTGTGTGATTTACGCACCTTGCGAGACTTTCTTTTTAAATACTTCTTTTTTTTACGGGATTTTCTTTTTCCACCTTCTATTGCACGTATATTATTTTCAAATTGTCCTATATGATTTCTATATTCTTCAATGGTGAAATATTTAATACCCCTTAATATATTTTTCAATTGTTGTTTAATTCCATCTTTTTCAATGGCCTCTATTCGTTCTTCCAATTCTTTTTTTGAAACAAAACTTGATGAATCTATTCCCGGAATATTTTTTTTTACAAATCGTAGTAAATTTAATTCAAATACCAGTTCATATAACATTTCATCTGTAATATTGTCAATATTTTCAAAATATAACAAATAATTCGTCGTATCAACAGCTTCACTATTGAATGGAGAGTATGAAGGAGTTTTCCACTTCGTATAATATGGTATCAAGTGTTCAGTAGCTGGCTCTATACGCAACACTCCTTTTCCTTTCGATACAAAATCATCATAAATTTTATTCAAAAGAAAAATTCCTGCCTTTTCATCGTCTAATTCATATTTTTCTGTGTGACTACATAAAATACTAACTGTGTATATATTTTGCCCCCCCTCATATTTTTTTATAAAGGCAAATGCGATGATCTCTCTATTTTTTTCATTTTTTATATAGTATACGTAGTCGCATCGAAATCCTCCTCTTTTATCGAAATATTCATATAAATCTATAGCTTTTTCTCCCCGACGCATACATAATTTTTTTTCTGATTTTTCAAACAAATCTGCAATTTCATCAAAATCATGATGGTATTTGTGTTCTGAGACATTGAATATGTGAAATGATAAATCATTATTACTTCCGTTTATCGACATATTATATATTATTTTAATATATTTTTCTCGCAACTTTCCATTAAATTTTGAATCTTTCAAGGGTCAGATGCCAGGAAGAAATGAGTGACATATCCATATACGGGGATACTCCTCCGTTAGCCCCCTTTGTAATTAAGTTTTTATCATTGATTTAAATGAAATCTTTGTACATTGTTCAAAGAAAGTAATAAATAGATAACAAGTTTTGTCATTTGTCAATGAGCTGATTATAAATAAATAATTATATTATCGTTAAATAATGATATAATTTACTTGAGATCCGCGAGTTTTTGTTTCAATTGTGCGCGGTAATATTCACGACGACAATCTGTATCGAGTGTCGCTTGTCTGTATGTCAAGTTTTTCTTTTTCATACAATCATGAACATGTTGTACCCAAGGTGATGGGGCAGCGGGGGTTTTTCTGCGCTTGGCGGTCAATCTAGCTCCTTTGCGAGGCATATATAATATAATTATATTTTTTATTTATCTAAATCTTTGTGAAAGAAAAATTATAATGTATATGTATTATATAATGTTATCGAAAGAAGCAAGTTTAGAAAAACTAAGAATCGCATCTAGACACGAAGAAGATGGAGGATATGGCAAAGCCCCCGCGCTCAAAAATTGTAATTTTACAAATATATCAAGTCTTCAATTCGGGGAATACGTGAGTGATTATGAAATAATAGATTTGACTGATTTACGTTTCAATAATTGTAATTTTACAAACAGTGACTTTAGCGATCATGATTTACAAAGATGTGAATTTTCCAATGGTTGTATTTTAAATAATACTAAATTTAAGAAGACAGATTTAAGAGATGTGAAATTTGGTGATGTTAATCTATACGGCATCGACATAAATGGAGCAAAAGTTTACAGTGGTACAACGTTTTCACCAAAAGCATATAATTCGATAAAAGATAAGATGGTTGTAGAAGCTATAAAATCCGCAAAGATAATTGCCAGTAAGGTAGGGTGGGCGTATGTTGAAGTTCTCAAACAGCCTTCCCCCAAACAGCCTTCCCCCAAACAGCCTTCCACCAAACAGCCTTCCACCAAACAGCCTTCCACCAAAGAGAAATTATGGCCTATGTTTCGAACAACTGTCACCAAGAAGAAACCTGAAGCAAAATCTGTCACCGAGAACAAAGCCGCCAAGAAAACGGATGGATCAAAAAACAAAAGTAAAAGATGTCAGAATGGTACCAGAAGGAATAAGAAAACTGGGAATTGTGAGAAAAAATAAGTACCAGTGATAACGTATTTTAATTCGTTACCGAGTTTCGAATGGTTTCATTATAGAACTCCATTGTAATTATATTATATGTTTTCTAACAAATAATATAGTCAAATTTACAAGTAATATGCAATGATATATCATTGTTATCAAATATTCCATTTTTATTTGAATTAAATAGATTCTTTGTGAATGTTCAAAGAAACCTAATAAATAGGATAAAAAATATCAGTTTTATGAATATATTGATCCGTGTTACGTTACTTATTGGATAATGTTCCGCAATTGCCATATTATATGGAGAATGTGTATACACCCCCCCTACGGGGGGGTAGTGAACAAGGGTCGATGTCACTCGTCCAGAAATGAGTGACATATCCATATACGGTGATACTCCCTCGTAAGCCCCCCTTTGTAATTAAGTTTTTATCATTGAATTAAATGAAATCTTTGTGAATGTTCAAAGAAAATAAAAAATAGGATAAAGAATATCAGTTTGATTATGATATGAATTTTAAGAAGTACCCCCCTTCGGGGGGATCTATAAACTAAAAAATTGATTGAATTATTTATATAAAATAGTAGTTATATAAATCAGTATATAATGTCAAAACCTACAGCAATGAGTTTATTTTCGGGTATGGGAGGTGATACATTGGGTTTGACTCAGGCTGGATTTGACGTGATCGCATTTAATGAGTATGAGAAAGCAGCAATAGATACACATATGGCTAATTTTCCAGAATCCAAATTAATCTGTGATCCATCACAAAAGAAGCCAAAAGATCGCAATGATATAACAAAAATCCCCGACGCAATATTTGCAGAGTACAAAGATAAAGTCGATTTAATTTTCGCAGGCCATCCTTGTTTTATCGCTGGTACACAAGTTTTGACAAAGAATGGTTATAAAAACATAGAAAAAGTGACACTTGATGATGAATTATTGACACATAAAAATAATTTCAAATCCATCGTCAATTTACAAAGAAAGAATTACAGTGATCTTTTGTATAAGTTCGATGTGAAATATCATCCGCATATTATAGAATGTACAAAGGAACATCCATTTTATGTGCGAAATAAAAATTCAAAACCATTATGGAAAGAGGCACAACAAATAACAAAGAATGATTATTTTGGAATGGTAATAAATAATCGCGAGAATGTACCGAAATTTACATTTGAGAAAAAGGTGAATGCTACTACTTCGCGAGAAGTTTCAATTAATTTGGACAAAGAAGATTATTGGTTCACTATGGGATATTTTATAGGAAATGGATGGATACAGGATACGGTAAAATATAATGGGAATCGTCGTCACATAATACGTTTTGCGATTAATGACAATGATATTGAATATGTTGTGCGAAGAATTGGCGAGGTCATGAATATACACGACGTTAAATGTGATTCTGGAAAATGTAAAAAGTTTGGATGTTCTAACTTCTTATGGTATAATATTTTGAAAAAGTTTGGGAAATATGCGCATAATAAATTAATTCCCGAATGGGTCCAAGACGCGCCTATACATTTAATCAGCGAGTTTATTGAAGGATATAAGCGTGCCGATGGTAGTGTTAGACAGAACGAGAATATTCGATTTACCACTGTATCTCTCAATTTAGCACTGGGATTACAAAGATTATATTTGAAATTGGGACACATTTTCGGCGTTAAAAAGACAAGGGGATACTCCCCTTGTTCGAACCCCTCATGTAATGATAAAGAAACAATAATTGATGGTAGATTGGTAAACCAAAGAGATACATATTGTGTATCTGGATATACGCGTCAGCTAATGAGAAAGCAGATAGCATTCATTGAAGATGGATATGGATGGTTTCCATTATTTGACATTTTATCTGAGACGATTAATGATGAGATTGTATATAATTTCGAAGTTGATGATGATAATAGTTATATAGTGGAAAATGTGGTGGTTCACAATTGCCAGGGGTTCAGTCAGGGGGGCAAAAAATTGCCCGACGATCCACGGAATACATTATTTCGCGAATTTTCCAGGGTTGCCAAAATTGTGAGACCCAAGTTTATTATTGGGGAAAATGTTGATGGTTTATTGAGTAGAAAGACTGCTACTGGCGAGAATTATATCGACGTTATTGTCAAAGAATTCAATGATTTAGGTTACAATGTACAGTATCAGGTTTGTCATGCTGTACAGTATGGTATTCCGCAATTAAGAAAACGCTTGGTTTATGTCGGCATTCGCAATGATTT
>Ga0129324_10001553_pt1 | contig 14625 bp, 15 predicted proteins | sample CPBDNA_7_FD_96879 | JGI IMG/M metagenome (GOLD analysis project Ga0129324, IMG submission 96879) | Freshwater to marine salinity gradient microbial communities from Chesapeake Bay, USA - CPBay_Spr_15_0.2_DNA | ecosystem: Environmental > Aquatic > Marine > Coastal | place: USA: Chesapeake Bay... | reverse complement strand
TTAAGCAAGCTACGAGTTAAATAATATATGATTGCGTCAACTGAAATAATAGAGCTTATTAAAAGCTTTGAAGGATTTTCTTCGAAAGTATATTTATGCCCTGCAGGATTAGAAACCATAGGATATGGACATGTGATTACTGCAGTAGAAAAATTTAAAATTATTAACAAAGAAAATGCAGAAAAATTGCTTAAACAGGATGTTTATAAAGCTGAAGTTTTAGTAATAAGAAATATACATATTAATTTAACTCAAAGTCAATTTGATGCATTAATTTCTTTCACTTTTAATCTAGGCGGGGCAGCTCTTCAACGGTCTACTCTACGTCAAAAAGTTAATAGAAATGATCATATGCAGGTGCCTAAAGAATTAATGAGATGGGTTTGTTCTAATGGTCAAGTATTACCAGGGCTCATAAGGAGGAGGAGTTTGGAGTCAAATTTATATATGTTAAATTTAACAGATTATTAAAATAAATTATAAAGGCAATATAATAACTGCCTTAAGTCCACCTAGTAATTCGCTGGACTCAAGTTTGATTTGTCCTCCATGATTATTAATTATGTCTTTAGTGATTGATAACCCAAGGCCAACACCTCCAGTATCTTTGTTTCTAGATTCTTCAAGTCTAAAGAATGGTTTAAATACTTCATCACGTTTTTCAAGTGGTATTCCTGCGCCATTGTCATGAATTTCAATGAATAATTCATTTTGTATGGAGTAACTATTTAAAGTTATTTTATCGCCATATTTAAATGCATTATCCAGTAAATTTTGAAAGCATCTTTTCATTGCATTTATTTTTAATTGAATCTTAATATTTGGTATTTTGTTTATAGTATAGTTATTTTTATTGTATGGCTTTGTTACTTGATTTAAAAATTTATTTAGTAAAATAAATTTGCTATGTTCTCTCATATCTCCACGAGCAAAATCAAGATATGAGTTAATCATATGTTCCATATCTTTTATATCATCAAGCATTGGAGCTAAATCTTCCTCTTTGCTTATTGCTATTTGAAGCTTCATTCTGGTTAAAGGAGTGCGAAGGTCATGAGATACTCCAGCAAGCATTTCAGCTCGATGATTAATTTGCCTTTCTATTCTTTCTTGCATTTTTAAGAAAGCAGATGAGGCTTTTCTAATTTCTGCTGCTCCTTCAGGTTTAAGCAATATATTATGTTGTCCTTTACCAAATCTGTCAGCAGCTCTGGCTAATTTAATGATTGGCCTTATTTGATTTCTTGTAAAAACAATTGATAGCATTAAAAATATTAAACTGGCTCCTGTCATCCACATCATGAAAATATATGTTGTTGGATTATCAACTCTTTTACTATCAGCAATAAATCTATATACTGTTCCATTGTCATATATATCTGTTCTAATGGCGTTGTATTTTTCAATAAAATTGATTTTAATAGGTAACGCGTATTTTTGTTTTAAAGCAGCGTAGAGAAACTCAGATTCTGGATCAGCATAATCTTTCACAACTAGTTCTTTATTATATTCTTGTTGTTCAATTCTTATACCCAAGTTATGCTTTATCTGATCAATATATAAGGAGTCAACAGGGTATTTTTCTATGTTGAAAACAACCTGAATGTCATTTGCTAAAGAATGTGCCATGTTTTTGCTTACACTATGCCAGTGACGATTATAGAAGATATAGGCTGCGATTGATTGTGAAAAGATTATGGGTAAAACTATAATTAAGATAAATCTTACAAATAGTGAAGTGGGTAAAAATCTTTCAAGCATGTTTTCCTACTTAGAAGTGAGTTATTTTTCCATTCTTTAATGTTATAATTGAATCCATTTTTAGTACCAGTTGATCGTTATGAGTTGCAATTAAAGCTGATAGATTTAATTCTTTTACAACGGATACAAATAGATCAAATACTAATTCAGCATTATAAGGATCAAGATTTCCAGTAGGTTCATCTGCAAGTATTAGAGCAGGGGACTTTACTAGGGCTCTAGCAATAGCAACTCTTTGTTGCTCTCCTCCTGATAATTCAGAAGGCAAATGATTGATTCTATGTGTAAGTTTTAGAAGTTCAAGTACATGTTTTGCTTTTTCAGTGGCAATTGTTATGTCAACATTGTTAATCATCATTTGCATGATTACATTTTCAAGGGCTGTAAATTCAGGTAATAAGTGATGAAATTGATAGATAAATCCAATCCTTTTTGCTCTTATTTTGGTAAGAATTTTGTCATTTGCATTACGAGTATTAGTTCCTTTAATAATTACCTCACCAGTATCTGGTTTGTCAAGTAAGCCAATAATTTGTAGTAAAGTGCTTTTTCCAGATCCAGAGGGGCCAACAAGGCCTGTCACAATTCCTGGCTCTAATTTATAATTAGCGCCTTTTAATACTTCAAGAGTTTGTCCACCTTGAACAAAGCTTTTATATATTTCTTTAACTTCTAGAGGGCTTTTAATTATTTTTTTATTATGCATATTTTAACGCCTTTACTGGATCTAGTCTTGCTGCTCTATATGCTGGATATATAGTTGCTAAAAATGAAAGACTCAATGACATGCATGTTATGGTAATAACGTCACTAGGATATAGCTTTGCAGGAAGATATGCTAAAAAATAAACCACAGGATCAAAAATGGCAGTTCCCGTTACGGTTTGTAAGAAAATTCTTATGTTTTCTATATTACTAGCAAAACTCACTCCAAGTATAACTCCTAGTATTGTTCCAGCAAAGCCAATAGAGGTTCCGCAAATCAAGAATATTTTAATGACAGATTGCTTGCTTGCTCCCATTGTTCTTAATATTGCTATATCAGAAGTTTTATCTTTTACTAACATAATTAAACTAGAAATTATATTAAATGCAGCAACAACCATTATTAAGGTTAAAATTACAAACATTGCTATTTTCTCAGTTTGCAACGCTCCCATGAATGCTGCATTTCTTTGTTTCCAATCTATTATTCTAAATTGATTATTAAGTCTTTTATTAAGAATCTTTTTCACTATATCAACATCATTTGGTAAATTAGTGGTGACTTCAATAAGATTAATCTGATCAGGCATTTTAAAGAATATCTGTGCAAGTTCAAGTGAGATAAAAACTGTGCTTCCATCAAAATCAGGCATTCCTGAGTCGAATACCGCAACTATCTTAACAGTTTTGAGTCTAGGTATGTTGCCTATAAAGGTATTGCTTGTTTGAGGGGAGATGATTTTAATGCTATCTCCGGCATAAACATGAAGATTGTTAGCAAGAGCGGCTCCGATAATTATTCCATCATCGTTCATTTTTTTTATTGACCCTGCAACAATATTATCAGCAACAATTGATTTTTTTAATAGGTCTGTTGATTTTATGCCCTTTAATTGAACCCCAACATTGTTATCTTCTGCTGATACTAGCACTTGTTTCTCTATTTCTGGGAATGCGTAAACAACTTTTGGGTTTTTAGCTATTTTTTCTACTAAGGGGGTATAGTTTTCTATTTCAGAATTATATTTTGAATAGATGTTGATATCCCCAACTGCTCCAATAAGTTTTTGAGTCCATTCTTCTTTTACACCAGCCATAACAGCCATAACCGCAATTAATGCCGCCACGCCAAGCGCTGTGCCAACTAAAGAAAACATTGCCACAACGGAAATAAAACTTTCTTGCTTTTTAGCTTTTAAATAACGCCAAGCAATAAAATATTCAAGCTTAGTAATCATATGATAAACAACTAGTTATAATTTTCTATATTTTATAAGATATATATCATAAAATTCATTTGACTTATAGTCTTATTTGCTTTATTTACTATATCCTAATATAAATTTTGTAAGGGCTATTTTTTTATGACACGTAAATGTGAACTAACTGGGAAAACAGTATTAACTGGTAATAATGTATCTCATTCTAACCGTAGATCTCGTCGTCGCTATTTACCTAATCTTCATCGTTTAACTTTTATCAGCGATGCTATAGGCACAATTAGAATGAGAGTATGCTTAAAGGCATTAAGATCTGTAGATTTTCATGGAGGAATCGATAATTTCCTTTTATCTCAATCAGACAATGTTTTGTCATTAAATGCGCAGCAAACTAAGAAAAGAATTAAGGTTGCTCGTGCTAAAAAATTAACATCAGCTAATGCTGCATAAAGGTAATTTATTATGAAAAAGAATATACATCCAAAATACGGTCCTGTAACTATAGTTATGCCAAATGGCGATAAATTTGAAACTTCTTCTACTGTCTCTGCTGACATTTTAGTTGATGTTGATTATCGTGAGCATTCTGCATGGAAAGGTGGTGTTTCTACTATAAACACAAGATCTAATCAAGTTGCTGACTTTAATAAGAAATTCGGTGGTATATTTGCAATGCCAGCAGCGCCAGTTTCAGAGCCTAAGGCTTAATACTTAAAGTAAGTGCTGTAGTTGAATATTAAAAAGCTCCTAAGAGACTAGGGGCTTTTTTTGTTAAAATATTTTTACTATAATTATCTTTTAGGTAATATGTTTTATGATGGAGTAATTAAACTAGCTCTTAACAACAATAGAGAATTAGTTGAAAATTTAAATAAGAGTATTGATAATTTAATACTTAACTCTTCATACTTAATAAAATTATTGCCAAAACAAAGCTGCTTAATGTTTTTACTAAATCAAGAATGCCTCTTAACCCTTCTTCTCATCTAAGAATTAATAGCATTAAAGCATAGGAATCTTTTTGATTTGTTATAATTTTCAAAAGATATTCTCTCTAGACTGAATATCTTAAAAAAAAAATAATTTGGATAACAAAAAACCTAATCTTTCTGAGTTATAAATTATTTAATATTCATACATTCTTCATTTGTATCTGATCTTTTTGATTAACATTTTGTTAACTATCTAGTTATATAATTCTTTATTAGTTTGTTAAATATAGGTTATATCATGAAAAGAAAGTTTGATGCATTTATTAATTCAACTATTGAAGATGGTACTCTAGAATCTGCAATGAATAAAAATCAAAAAGGTGATAGCAGTGAATTAGTTACAATTTATTCTAGGGCTATTGAAGAAGGTTGTGAAACAGGGTTTAAAAGATATTTAAATGAAAATAATATTGAGCTTGATGAAAAACTTTCTTCTATCAGAGCCGATTTTAGTTATGTACGTTTTAGTCCGAGAGCAAAAAAACCTTTAAGTCCGGTTCAAATTGAACAAGAATTAAGGGATACCATAATGTCAATAGGCACTGCGTTATATAATCCATATATGAATTGTTTAAATAAGCACAAGAAAGATCCTGCTAATGAATCTGAAACGATGAAATTAGTTGTTCATACAGCTAAAATAGTTAAAGAAATTTCCTACTTATTAGAAGAAGATCAGCCTGATAAACTTAAACAGTATATAAACTCTTTATTGTCTCCTATTAGAAATGCTGCCAGCTCAGGTAATGTTTTCGCTACTGCAATATTAGCTAATGGAGAAGATAACCTAGTTAAAAAAATGAAGAGTGAGGGGGTTTTTGAAGTTGATAATAAAGTTAATGACTCAAGGCTGCCCGAATATTTTAGTGCAGCTTTAAAAGAAATACTAAGCAACAACAAAGATATACTTGATAATTTATATAGCAATATTAAAAATCAAGATGAACAAGGATTTTATCATTCTTTAGGAAGTTTGATGTCAAAATTACCGCATTCTAATGAAGATATGATTATAGAGGCATATGATCATTTTGAAAATATTTATAAGCAAGGTTTATATAGAAATTCTCCCGTTGCTATATCCACTGCTTCTTTAAGTTCAGCTGTTGAAACAAGCTCTATGGATATTCAGGAGACAAAAACTATAGAATTTGTAGCTCGTATAGGTAATGTTTTTTATGATGGTGAGGTAGCTAAAGAAATTAATAAAAATAGCAAGCTAGTTGAAAACTTAAATAAGAGTATTGATGATTTTAATATGGACAAATTTAATGATTGCTCATCTAGTTTAATACTTAATCTAACTTCTTCAGGCCTGAATACCAATAATTGCCAGTTAGTAATCGAAGATCTAGACATAATAGCGAGAAATCTTAGAGATGGAAAAGTTTTTCCTGACAGAAGTCTTCCTCAAATTATAGCTAAATCTAGTATGCCTTCAAATTTGGAAGCTTCTCTAAGAATTGATACTTCAGTAAAAGAGGGGCCTTCTTCTGTTTCTGAAGTTATTAGCTTTAATACTGGTAACTCTCAGTGGACTGATACTGTAAATAGATCTAAAGATAATAAAAAACATAATCAAAGTCATTAAATTTAGCTCTAATTCTATCTAAATATAGCTTTATTTATAACTATTCATTTATGCATTAGCTAAAATATAATAGTATTCTTGACAAGTAGCTGATTTTTTATAAGAATCGAAGCTTGTTAATATAAAGAGGCTTTGATGAATATTTACTTTCCCTTAAGAATAATGCCAGATAAAACTAAAATTGATTTTATGAGAATTCGTTATTTCAATATAATTTTATCATTATCTCTATTAATACTATCCATATTCTTTGTTGCTACTAAAGGATTAAATCTAGGGATTGATTTTAGGGGGGGAACGGTTATAGAAGCTAAGTTAAGCCATAAAGCTGATATTGAGCCTCTTTATAATAAATTGCATGAGTTAAATCTTGGAGAAATATATATACAGAATATTGACTCAAGTAACATATTAATCAAGCTTGGCAATTCTAAAGATAGCGAGCAAATGAAAAATATATCAATTTTAAAATCAGCTCTAACAGAATATTTTAAAGGTGATATTGAATATAGCAAGATTGATTTCGTTGGTCCTCAGGTGGGTTCGGAGTTAATTAATAATGGAATCTTAGCGGTGCTTTTTTCTTTTGCTGGTATAATGTGCTATATTGCGTTTCGCTTCGAATGGCAATATGGGCTTGGAATAATTATTGCGTTAACCCATGATGCAGGCCTAACTTTAGGATTTATGAGTATAACTCAGCTAGAGTTTGATTTAACTTCTATAGCCGCTGTTTTGACTGTTATAGGCTATTCTGTAAATGATTCAGTGGTTATTTATGATAGAATTAGAGAGAATATTTTTAAATATAAAAAATTACTAGCTAGTGATTTAATTAATTTAAGTATTAATGAAACTTTGAGTAGAACTATGTTGACCGTTCTTACAACACTTATTTCTACCGCTGCTTTAATATTTTTTGGTGGTGATAAATTATTTAGTTTTAGTGTCACGGTGTTTTTTGGAATTGCTATTGGTACTTATTCTTCTATATATGTTTCTGCGCCAATATTGATTCATTTAGGCATTAAAAAATTCTTGAGGTAACTTATGCTAACTCCAAGCGAGTTGTATGTTGCCTTAAGAGGCATGCTTAAGTTTACTGACTCAGATATTAAAATACCTGTAGTAGATAGGCCATATTATATGTATGGTAAAGGAGATCTTGAAAAAGACTTCTTTATATCTGCTCCTTGTAATGATGCAAATATTGATACTGAAGATTTTAAGAAATCAGGAAATCTAGATGTGATTTCTGCTCTTAATAATATGTTATCGAATGAAGTATTATCAAAAAAATTTGAAGATCAGCATGGAGTTAATATAATAATTCCTTTAGTTGAATGTAGAGATTATGGCATTCAAAGAGCGCATTCTGTTTTCTTATATATGCGAGTAGATAGTCGTGATTGTCAATTAACTTTATATGACCCTAAGCCATTAGTTTCAAGGGTTGCTTATGATATAGCTCCTGTAGCAAGAGAAGCTGCTATTACTACAATGAGATTTCTAGGAGAATATTATAAGAGAGCTGAAGCTTATGTTAAAGACGAAGAATATTTGCCTTCAGTAGAAAATAACCAAGAAGAAAAATATATCTCTCCTATAGAAAAAGTGAAAGATTTTATGGAAAATAAGGGTTATAGAACTTTATTCCAAAAAAAATGTTTAGGAACTCAGGCTTTAACAGATAATTATTCATGTGGTGACTTTGTTTATAATTATATATGCTCTTTAGTTCTAGCAAGTAGACTTCCTGAGAGCTTAAGTGTTGAAGAAGTGCAGGGAGCATATGCATTACCAAGTAGACCTATAAAACCTCAGATTACTCGTGGGTCTTCTTGTGATGGTTTTGTTAACGAAGATGGTAATATTATTGATGATGCTGACAATAAATGGCAAACAAGACTTGCTGCTGAACAACGAAATAGGAGCCATGATGCATCTCCTGATCTTTCTTAATTAAATTAAAAATCTATTAAAAACTTGAGCATTTAATATATATTACATATACTCATATTATGATGTTTATATATATTGAAGAAAATGAAAAATAACGAATCTGTAATACTTAGAAATTTTTTTGATAGCAAATCAGACTCTAAAGACTCTAATTATGTAATAGATTCTAAAGCAGCCGAAGTTAAAGATGCTAATTATGTAACGGATGCTAAGTCCTATAAGTTAACAACAGATGCTAGATATGAGATGTCTTCAAGTTCAGAGCGTGCATCAGCAGTTAATCCTTTAAATAGAGAAAGAAAGAGAAGTGCTAAGGATATTGTTAGCCGAATTTTAGAAAAAAAACTTTCTTCTAAAGCTTCAACCCATCAAGACTCTGTTGAGATTAAAATTCATGGTAGAACTCCTGGCAATATATATACTAGAGATGATGGAACTCAATATATATTGAAAACAGCTGAAATGCATCCCACGGATAGAGAAGCTAAAAGTAATAAAAATCAGTTTTTATGTGAGTATATGTCTATAGCAGAATATCTATTATATAATAAAGCTCCTGTAATTGGTTTAGCTACTGATTCTGAATTTGATACAAAATTAAAAAAATATAAAGACCCTAGTCAATTATTCCTTAGATCTGAATTTATCGAAGGATTTATTCCTCTATCTCATTTTGTAAAAATTAAGCTGAATATTAGTAGAGTTCCAGAGGTTAATGAAATCACTGGGTTTGAAAAAATATTAGCAGTTTGTATGTTTGTAGGGGATTGGGACTTTCATAGAGAAAATTTAGGTGTTGTTACCAGGAGTGATAAAAAAATGATGGTTAAGGTAGATTTTGGATTAGCCAATTCTTTTTATACTAATGAACGACTATTAAGAGAGAAGTTATTCTCTAGACTGAAAGATTTTGGTTTAACTCATGTGAATGTGCATGCTGAGAAATTAAAAGAAGCTGTTGATGAAATAATAAAAATGGATGATAGCGAAATAGAGAGGATAATAAAGCATAGAGCATATAACTTAAAACGTTTAGGGTATGTGTTAGATGATAATGTTTTAGCTTCATATAATCAAAGAAGAGTATCATTGTCACCTTTCAATGATAAGGGAGATAATGAAACTGATTGTCGTTATCAAGAGTTAGAAAATAGATATATTGATATTTATAGAAATCAAAAAGCTGTATTTAAAGAATTATCAAGAAGCTTAGATACTATTATAAGAATAGTTGAGCCTAAAAAATGGTTAGACAATAAATGGTTATATGAGATAGGAAATTCTATTGACCCTGAGTTTTGGGCTATTACTAATCAAAGAAGGATATATCCACCTGCGCCTGAAAAAACAGAAGATAAAGAAGCTTCAGCTGATCAGTTAATGCGTTGGAAGGCTAGATTAAGTGGAGCAAAAAACTGTCTAGAAAATAGAATAGATCGTTCGGGAGTAGATATAATAGATAAGATTTCTGATTGGAGAATTAAAAGGGAAGGAGTAAATGCTGTAGATTATAATATTAAGCGTAAAATAAGCGGTTGGTATATAGAAAGAGACCCACGCATAATTCCTGTAGATGAAGTAAATACTCAACACAATAATACAAATTCAAAATGGCGGGATAAATGTGACTCGATTACAAATACTACAGCTCCTGTAAGAAATAAAGTTAATTCAATGTTACAAAAATTAAGGACGCTAGATAGCGCTCCTGTTAATAAAGAGAATGGTATTTGCTAGAGTTTGTGTTATAGTTATAAGGTCTATTAAGGATGAATTTTAAGATTTATTATTAATTTAAAACTTTTTAATTTGTGTTATAAACTCTAATATTGAATTTAATTTAAAAAAAGTAAAAGAGATAAGCAAAAAACTATTGATTTATCTGCTAAACAGTATAGATTAATGTTCTAGTCTTTTTGTCGGGGCATAGCGCAGTCCGGTAGCGCATCTGGTTTGGGACCAGAGGGTCGGGAGTTCGAATCTCTCTGCCCCGACCACTTCAAGTTCTAGAGGTACTTTATCCATGAAAAAAATAATCACCAGATTTGCACCATCTCCTACAGGATATCTTCATATTGGAGGTGCCAGAACAGCTCTATTTAGTTATTTATTTGCTAAACATAATAATGGCGAGTTTTTATTGCGTATTGAAGATACTGATCGATCTCGTTCAACTCAAGAAGCAGTTGATGCTTTACTTGATGGGCTTAAATGGCTTGGACTAGATTGGGATGGCAAAGAAACATATCAATATTCTCAAGCTTCAAGACATCAAGAAGTTGCATTAGATTTGCTTACAAAAAATAAGGCTTATAAATGTTTTCTAAACCAAGAAGAACTAGAGGTTTTGCGCTCTGAATCAATGCAAACAGGAAAGCCCATTATAAGTAAATGGAGAGATGTAGATTCAAAGGAACACCCAGATCTACCTTATGTTATTAGAATTAAAGCTCCAAGAGAAGGTGCAACTATTATTGAAGATAAAGTTCAGGGTAGGGTTGTTACCCAGAATAATACTCTTGATGATGTTGTTTTATTGCGCTCTGATGGAAGCCCAACTTATATGTTAGCAGTTGTTGTTGATGATCATGATATGGGAGTAACGCATGTTATTAGAGGCGATGACCATTTAAGCAATACTCCAAGGCAAATTACTATATACAATGCAATGGGATGGGAAACACCTGTTTATGCTCATATACCATTAATAAACGGTCCTGATGGTAAGAAGTTATCAAAGCGTCATGGTGCTTTGGGTGTTGAGGCATATAGAGATATGGGATATTTACCTGAATCTTTATGTAATTATTTGTTAAGGCTTGGCTGGAGCCATGGAAATGATGAAATTATTTCAAAAGAACAAGCTATTGAATGGTTTAATATAGAGTCAATTGGTAAATCTCCTTCTAGACTAGACTTTACTAAGCTTGATAATGTAAATAATCATTATCTTAAGCTTGCTGATAATAATAGATTATTAGAAATGCTAGTAGATGATTCGATATCTAAAAAGAGTAAATCCAATATACTAAAAGGTTTAGATAGTTTAAAGCAGAGAGCAAAAACTATGTTAGAGCTTAAAGATGCAATGAAAATATATATTGAAGAAATAGATATAAATATTCCAACTGAACTACAAGATAAAATAATTTCAAAGCAAGATCTTGTTCAAGAATATATAAATGAAGTATTTTTAGTAACTAGCTGGAAAAAAGATGAATTAATGAGTTTTTCTAAAGTTTTTGCAGAAAAAAATCAAATGAAGTTGGGTGAAGTATCAGGAATTTTAAGAGTTATTTTAACTGGTTCAAATGCTTCTCCAAGTGTGTTTGAAATTCTTGAAATACTTGGTAAAGAATCTGGTATAATGAGATTTAAAAATGCTTATAACTCATAAAAAATATAATCCTAAAAATATTCGTTATGGATTTTTTAACAAAGATATAGCTGGTTCTTCACATAGATACACACATATACATGATAAATATATAGAAAATAATTTAATAGCAGCTAAAATTTTTGGCTCAGAAAAATTATCTATAGTGCAGCAAAAACATACTAGTAATGTTATTATAACAAACGATTATGACAGTTATTGCATTGCAGATGGTCAAGTTACTAATAAGAAGAATATTGCTATTGCTGTGCAGACTGCAGATTGTGTGCCAATTTTACTTGCAGATGAAGAAAAGGGAATCATTGGAGCTCTTCATAGTGGGTGGCGTGGCGCTAGAGATAATATAATTGCTGAAGGCATAGATAAAATGAAAGCAATGGGATCTAAGAAGATTACGGCAATAATTGGTCCATGTATTCATCAGAATAGTTATGAAGTAGACAATGAATTTTATAATGATTTTTTAAAAGAATCTGAGATAAATATACAGTTCTTTATTTCTGGAGATAAGAGGAGTCACCATATGTTTGATTTGCCAGGTTATGTTAAATCTAAACTAGAAAAAGCAAAAGTTTCTGAAATATTGGATGTTAATTGTAATACTTATGAAGATGAAGAGAATTTCTTTAGTTTTAGAAGATTTACTCATCATCCAGATAACGCATATGGCAGTCTTCTTTCAGTAATAATGCTTGAAGGCTAATAATTCTTTCCATTATCTTTAATATCTTCTAAATAAATAAATAGCAATATCTTCCCATTAGCTATTTCAATTGAAATATTTTCATTGATTACTCTATTAGAACAAGAGTTATTTCCAGGGAAGTTGAGAATTTCATTGTTTAATTCCCATTTTAGCCCAGAAGTTTTCACTTTTGCATGCTCTATTCCAAATAATGATATTTTGGTGTTTAAAGGAAGATGGATTTCAAATTTTCCTTTGTTTAAACTATATCCTATTATTGGTTCTGCATAGAAGCTACAGTTATTTTCAATAATGATATTTATATTATTAAAAATGTGATCAATTAATCCGCCATTTACTCCGCAAATTATTGTAGGCCCTAGATTATGTTGTTTAATATATTGAAGGGATTTCTGAAAATCAGTTTGGTTTTGGTCTGGTAAGTGAATTATTTTTGATTCCGAATGATTTTTGTATTCTATACTGTCTAAGTCTCCGATAATTATCTTTGGAGTTATTCCAATTTGTTTTAGTTTATCTGCTGACCCATCAGCCGCAATAACTATTTTATCATTACTAAAGAATCTTTCATTTGGTATATCTCCATTTAAGCATAAAATTGATTTAGCATCTGGGAAATATTTATGCGGCATCATAATATCTTTTTTGAAATATCATAATAAGGCTAGTTAGTAGGCCAACTATATTGCTGTAAACTACAAAACTAGACTCTGTTAATAGCCCATATATTATCCATGATATTGAACAAATAAAATAGTTATAGAGCATAATCTTGGATATATCTTTAGCAGATTTAGTTTTATAGGTTTTATACACTTGTGGTAATAAACCAATAATTGTAGTAATGGTAGCAACAAAGCCAAATATATTGATGAAATTTAAGTTATTGATAAAACTCACATCTTCCTCCGCTAGGATTAACTAGTTCAGGTGTTAAGGGTGTAATCTCAGCTTTAAACTCATTTTAAAGCACCCCTGGGCGAATAGTAGCTGTAAATGTACATGAAACAACAAAAAGAGTCAATGGCTATGCATATAGAATAATTGAATAATCTATTATAAAAATTAAGTACCAAGCCCACCGCTATCTAATAAAACCACTTTATATTAGATATCAGTGCTTTTAGTATTATTCTTAATTAAAGTTATAAGATGTAATATTAAGGAAGGTAATGTTTTTCAGTTTAAACAATCATTGAATAGCTATAAAGTTTGCTACAAAGTGAAGAGCAGCTTATATATGTTATATTAGGTAAGAACAAGAAATTAAGAGAAGAGAATTTTAATGATGCGAATTAAGAATTTGGTAGAAAAATTATTAGTATAGATTCTAATTCTGAAGAAAAAACTGTAGTTATTTCAATAGATTATAGCAGTATAATATAAAGTGCTAAGAATAAAGAAAATAAAAAGCCTGAATTGAGTTCTGTTAACAATGATGAGTTTATAGTAGATAAAGACAGTTTATTAGCTTATGCTCAAAATATTATTCCTTCAGGAGTAATGTATGCACAAAATTCAGATGGTAAGTTGCAGCCAATTTTATTTCAATCCTTGAAAGCTGATAAACCTAATATATTTCAAAGGCACTAACTTTGCCTTTGTTGTAGATACTAACAGTAGTATAGAGAGTAGCATGTCATCTATGAAAAATATACCTTGTGAGTTTATAGAGAATATTACTACTAACACTAATAATTAGAAAATTTCTATTATGCCTTTTTCTCATTATTTACATACAAAAAAGTTTTTTATCAAAGGCGATGATATTCAACTAATTAAAGATTATATTAATGCACTTGACGCTGGAGGAACTACATCATTATATTCAGCAATGGAAAATGTTTATGCTAGCAAAATTAAAAATTCATTAACTACAACTAATACTGTTATTTTTACAATTACTGATGGTGAAAATAATGCAGGGATAAGCAGTAATGATGGTATTATAAAATTAGCAAAAGATTTACGAGATATTTCTCCACAATCAGTTATGTATAATATTGGTTATGCCTCATATCCACAAAGTTTTTTTGAAGATTTAGCTAAAACTACTGCAGCAAAAACAATTCATTTAGATAATATGAACGATCTTGAAGAATTATACAAAGATATTGATACTATAAATCATTGTAAGGTTCTTTATCAGTTTGCAAGTGGTGAATATTCACAATGTGCAGCAGGAGACGTTTACCTTACTCCATTTACTATTAATCCAGTAAATAGTAATATAAAAATAGGTGGAGAAACTTACGAAATTCATCTTAACAATTGATAAATCTATCTATAAT
>Ga0129324_10001548_pt1 | contig 14654 bp, 9 predicted proteins | sample CPBDNA_7_FD_96879 | JGI IMG/M metagenome (GOLD analysis project Ga0129324, IMG submission 96879) | Freshwater to marine salinity gradient microbial communities from Chesapeake Bay, USA - CPBay_Spr_15_0.2_DNA | ecosystem: Environmental > Aquatic > Marine > Coastal | place: USA: Chesapeake Bay... | reverse complement strand
GCTCTGCTGATGGCGATGGCCATGGTATGGCTTGGTGCGAGTTTGGAGATATCGACCACGAAGGCCACGACCGTGGGTGGAAACTTGCCAAACACATCGATGCCCTGATTCTGGAGATCACAGACCGTATCACGGAGCTTCTGGCAGCAGGATGGAAGCGTGTTCGGGTGGTGACAGACCATGGCTGGTTGCTGCTGCCCGGGGGATTGCCAAAAATCGATCTTCCCAGCGCCCTGGCCGATAACAAGTGGGGCCGATGCGCCTCATTAAAGCCCGGGGCCACTTCCGAGGAGCGGCTTTACCCTTGGTACTGGAATCCAAACCAGTATTTTGCCCTCGCTGATGGCGTGAGTTGCTTTAAACGAGGAGAGGAATACGCTCACGGCGGGTTAAGTCTTCAGGAATGCTATGTATTACAACTCGAAGTGACAACTAGTGAATTGCAGATTAGAAATGCTCGCGATGTGCAATTTACTCATATCGTTTGGAAGGGATTGCGCTGTAAAGTAATGGTCGATGGTGATTTTGACGGGTTGGAGGTTGATATACGTGCCCAGGAGCCAGACGCGCAAACGAGCCTAGTGGCGGGGAAAAAGCGCCTAAGTTTCGAGGGTACCGCCTCGGTAGTCATCGAAAACGATGATTTTGAGGGGCGCGATGCTGTATTGGTGCTTTTAGATAAAAGTGGAGCTATCGTTGCACAACAGGTTATAAGCATAGGTGGTGAATTGCTGTGAACGAACTTGATTCTCTAGACAACAAGGCTGCTTCATTCTTCGACGGATATTTGGTAAGGAAGGACTTGGTGCGAATGTTCAGTCGCCAGTTTCCAGTCCCAACTTACGTTGTTGAGTTTATGCTCGGCCGATATTGTGCGAGCACAGATCCCGAAGAGATTGAAGAAGGCTTGGCTGTCGTACAGCGCCAGTTATCCGACCGAACCGTTAGGGCTGGTGAAGAAGAACTGTTCAAGGCCAGGGCGTATCGTGATGGAAAAGCAAAGCTCATCGATATAGTAAGCGCAAGATTTGTCGAGAAGGAACGTGGATATCTCGCGTCTCTCCCGAGCCTCAATCTTAACAAGGTACGTGTACCTGATAAGCTGGTAGATGATAATGAGAGGTTATTAACTGGTGGCTTCTACGCCGAGGTAACGCTCGAGTATGATTCAGTTATAGCTGAGGAAAATGGCAATGCTTTTGGTATAGCGGATCTCAGGCCCATCCAGCTATCCAAGCGAGACGTGTTAAATGAACTTGCTAGATCTCGAGCAGAATTCACTTCGAAGGAATGGAAGGACTTGTTACTGAGATCGGTAGGTCTCGAGCCCGCGTCATTAGACGAGCGGGCCAAGGATGCCGTGCTTTTGAGAATGGTCCCTTTTGTCGAGCGAAACTATAACCTTGTCGAGTTGGGTCCCAGGGGTACGGGCAAGAGTCATCTTTTTCAGCAAGTTTCACCATATGCGCACTTGATCTCTGGTGGGAAAGCAACGATTGCAAGAATGTTCGTCAATAATTCTAATGGCCAACGCGGACTGGTGTGCCAGTACGATGTGGTTTGCTTCGATGAGGTAAGTGGGATCTCCTTCGACACAAAGGAGGGTATCAATATCATGAAAGGTTATATGGAGTCGGGAGAATTTAGTCGCGGCAAGGAGAGCATCCGCGCCGATGGCTCAATGGTTTTTGTGGGTAATTTTGATGTAGATGTGGAGCATCAGCAGCGAGTAGGCCACTTGTTTGGGCCGCTGCCACCAGAAATGCGCGACGACACGGCTTGGATGGATCGCATTCACTGTTATTTACCTGGTTGGGATGTACCCAAGATGAACCGGGAGCTAATGACCGATCATTTTGGTTTAGTTAGCGACTTTTTCTCTGAATGCCTCAGTCACTTGCGATTTCAGAGCCGAGTATCGGCGATGCAGGGGAGAGTCATTTTGGGCGGTGCACTGAGCGGTCGGGATACCAACGCAGTGAATAAAACGGTGTCTGGTCTATTGAAATTGCTGTACCCGAGCGCTGATATGCCGATCGCAGACGAAGATCTCGAGTGGGCGTTGCGGCTTGGGCTGGAGGTCAGACGGCGGGTCAAAGAGCAACAAAAGCGTGTGGGAGCCGCAGAGTTTCGGAACACACACTTTAGCTACACCCTCGGAGATGACGGCGTAGAAAAATTTGTTGCTACCCGTGAGCTGCGGTCCGACAACGAGGTTGGTGAAGACCCCCTTGAACCGGGCCAGGTTTGGACTATCAGCGAGGGCGGCGCAGACCTGGAGGATAACGCCGGCCTATACCGGATAGAAGTCACTGATGGTCGTGGATCAGGAGTTCGTATTCTTAATAATCCTGCGCCGGCAGCATTCAAGGAATCACTCAGATATGCCGAACAAAATTTATACAGCCGGGCATCAAAACTCGTTGGAGACAAAGACCCAAGATCTCATGAATTTTCTGTGCAGTTACGTGCATTTGATGCTGCAAAAAAGGGCTCTAAGTTGGGCGTGGCGGCCCTGATCGCACTGTGTAGTAGTTTGCTAAAGCGGTCTACGCGAGGAGGGTTAATTGTGGTGGGAGAGATCAATCTCGGTGGTTCAATAGAGCCTATTAGCAGTGCCGTGAATATCGCTGAGCTTGCTGTCGAGAAGGGGGCCACGGTTTTGCTAATGCCCGTAACTGCGAGACGACAGCTCTATGATCTATCTGACGATATGGCCACCAAGATTGATATTCAGTTTTATCAGGACTCGATTGATGCCCTCATCAAGGCATTAGCAGACTAGAGTGGTTGGTGGTGCGTGTTGGATAGAGAATATCCTGTGTGTGTCTATATTTTGTAGCATTTAAAGTTCATAGCATCAATGCTCGCCAAAAGGGTTATTTGGTGCTTGCTGATAAAGGTATCGAGACTACAAGCAAAAAGAGACGGGGAGCTCAGCTCGAATTGCTCCGAGACACGTTGGGCCTGCTATGGTTGAGGCAACAGGTTTACGTACCCTTCAACTTCGTTAGCGAAGGCGACCGAAATTACATGAGAACTTTGGGATAGCGACATAGTTAATTGCGAGGGTAAGGTGGGAAAATGTCTGATGATGACAGCAGTTCAATACCGCACGTTAAACACACCATTATATTCGAAGCTCGCGCTGATGAATTATCCACGGATATTGCAGCAATCAGAAAAGAAGAAAGAAAAGCATTCGAAGAGCGCAAGAGAAAACGAAAAGAGGCCAGAAATGCGAACTCCAGAGCGCGAATTGCACGCGAAGAAGAGAATAAAATCCAAGCCGCGAGAGAGCGTTTGAATGAAGAGCGCCGGCGTGTTGAGAGGGAGATAGCTGAAGCAGTTAGAAGGAAAAAGGCTGCTGAAGATGAGGAGCGCCGGCGTGTTGAGAGGGAGATAGCTGAAGCAGTTAGAAGGAAAAAGGCTGCTGAAGATGAGGAGAGAAAAAAGCAGTTGTACCAGCAACAGTATCATCAAACGATGACGTTGCTTGATAGCGATTTCATTAATGCAGGTACCGTCATTCAGGATATTAATGAGGATTGGATCACTAATTATGAGGAGATAAAGAACGAGTGGGTGCGCAAAAATGTGAGCGCTGCGCACCTAAGTGAGAAACAGCTTGCCGCCATTGGGGATGTAAGCAACACCTGCTTATTGCGAGCCAGAGCTGGATCGGGTAAGACGACGGTATTAAAACAAAAAATCGATCTTATACTCAGAAAAACACCAATTCAGCCAGACGAAATTTTGGCGTTGGCATTTAACCGTTCGGCCGCCGATGAAATAAAACATAAACTTCAGAGAGACTATGGCCATTTGACGTTTGATACATCTTTGACGTTTCACGCTCTAGCAAATCGGATCGTTGTGCCCCAGAGCGATGTGATGCGTGGTGAAGAAAAGTCTTCGTATGTAGAGTCGTTTCTCAGAGATGAAATGAACCCTTCTGTGAGGGCAGATATATATGAGTTTTTTAGGCGAGAAATGGCGGAGATAGAGAATCTTGGGAGCCTGTTGAACAAATCTGATTATTACGCAATGCGCAGAGAAGCAACCAATGAGACCTTGAATGGCGAGCATGTTAAATCGATAGGAGAAAAGTGGATCGCTGATTTCTTGTTTGAGCATAACATTCGTTATGGCTATGAGCGAAGCTGGACGGTAGACGCTAAAAATAATGTCCCTCGGTATCATCCGGATTTTTCACTTGCGGTGAATGGGAGGGCTCCTGATGTTGTTATAGAACATTGGGGAATTGATGAGTTTGATAGAAGCCGTTCTGTGCCGAGTCATTGGTTAAGTTCTTGGAGTGATTATTACAATGGCATGCAATGGAAGCGAAAGTACTGGGAGGAGCATAACGCTAATAAAGCCAACACGCCTGTTGCCTTTGTAGAAACATCGATCAGAGATATGCGCAGGGGCCGGGAATGGTTTGAGGACAAATTAAGTAATAAGCTACGTGAACTGAACGTCCCAATTAGAAAATTACCAAAAGAGGTACTTGAGGAAAGAATAGTACGACATCACATTCCAAGACTGGCTAAATCAATCGAAACATTCATTGGAAAAGCCAAAAAGGCGCGCAAAGCGCCTCAAGATCTAGAACGAAAATTGCTGGTATATGATTTTAAGTCTAAGAAAGAGGAAATTTTTGTAAGGCTGGCCGTTCGAATGTTTCGTCGTTATCAAGATGGACTATCGGCAAACAATCGATTCGATTTCGACGATGTTTTGAGCGAAGCGATTGACAAAATTGATGAAGTGAAAGGTGCGATCTTCATCAGGAAAGATGATCACTCTGAATTTGATCTGCGAGAAGTCAAGTGGATAATGATTGATGAGTACCAAGATTTTTCAAAGTTGTTTTTTGACTTGGTTAATGTGATTCGGCGTTACAATCCGAACGTCAGATTGTTTTGCGTCGGTGATAATTGGCAAGCGATAAACGGATTTGCGGGATCTGATTTAAAATTTTTCGACAAGTTCTCGACCTACTTCAATCACGCAAGAATACTCGACCTCCCCGATAATTATCGCAGCCAACCAAATATAGTGGCTCAAGGTAACGCTTTCATGAGTCGCAGGGGTGGTGTCCCTTCTGTACCCAAAAATCATGAGTTCATTGCGCGGCCGATCGTTAAGTATCACCTGAACGAAGTGTACATACATTATGATGGTAGAGATCCTGATGGTGAACACGAAATTTACAAGACAAGAATTGAAAAGGATGGGGAGTCTCGTAACGCCGATGCGTCATTTAAAATCGCTAGGTGCTTGATGCTCTGTGAACAAATTATTACGTCTTATCCACTGGATACCACGCGTTTTATGATTTTGAGCCGAACAGAAAGTCTAGGGTATGGGTACAAGCAATTAGAAAAATTCAAAAAGAAACTTCGAGAAGTGTTAAAGCCTGATCTGGATCTGTTCGACAATTTCGACGAGCAGGTTCAGTGCACTACCGTCCATAAATCTAAAGGACTGGAAGCGGACGTGGTTGTCATTTTAGATGCCGATGAACGCAGATTCCCAATGATACATCCGGATAATCTGCTCAACCGTATTTTGGACGTAAACATTGATGACGTTTATCTAGAGGAGGAGCGTTTATTCTACGTTGCTCTAACGCGCGCGAAGCAAGACGTGTGCTTCATAACCGAAAATGGTCGAACCTCCGAGTTCTTGGGCAGAATGGAGGTACAGGAGTGCTCTATTTAGTGGTGCTGATCGGCGAATCAACTGCGACAATATGTTTATAGGTAGCTTCAGATACATGGTGGGGAAGCTGCTAAAGAATGCAGCGGTGAAGGAGGTTCTGATAGTAAAGTAGTAGCGCCGGCAGCCAAGAAAGGCGTTGGCCTACGAGTCGCTAGCTGGACACTCTGTGTAGCTTAGTTTTTCTGTCGTGTTACGACCTTGGTTGCGGTTACCGGTTGGTGTGCTTCCTTCTCAATGTTCTGGGGTACCATCGAAGTCGTGGCGCCTCTTCCAGGTTTGCGTTGGAGGCATTATCAGCATTGGAAAACGGTCATGAGCTGTTCCCAACTCTTTTTATTGTGCAGTTCCGAAATAGTCCCACGACAAAACACCTTTATGAGATATAGCGGCGTACCGGGCTCATTGCGAGATGCATACAGCGTAACTCATTTTGTAGTTGCCGATATGCATACGCCCTTTGTTTTAAGAATAGGTCACGCAAGCAAGCCTCTGGCTGAACTTTATGCGCAGTTCGGTGTTGATTGCGCTGCGTTTATAACGGCATATAACCCGTACAGCGAAGCAGCTGCAGACGAGCAGAATGCGGCAAAGCAGAGCGAGTTGCTGCAGGATTTGAGCGATATGGGCCTCGCGTGTATCAATGGGCGGGGTGAAGACCCGAGCGGCGAATGGCCCCCAGAGGCGAGTGTGCTGGTTTTGGGTATAAGCAAAGCGGATGCGGAGCATGTTGGTGTGACGTATCGACAGAACGCAATTGTGTGGATAAGGGCAGATTGTGTGCCAGAGTTGGTGTTTTTAGCTTAATTCCACGTTTGGGTCGATTCTTAAGGATTGTAATATGGATATGTTTCTAAGTCGCCCCACGTGTCGTCATATGCTACCTGTTTAAATATACACGGCTCACAGAACGCTAAAAGTGCTTTATAACGAATAGCTGAACCACGGAGCAAAATGTATAGGAAATCCGCACTTTTTGGTTTTCTATCCTCGCGCTACTCGAAAAAACTGTTGGAGCGGAACTATGATTACTAAAGACCAAGCAATAGAGTTAGGCGATGCGGTAATGAACCGAGACCCTCGAGAGTACCCATACGGATACTTCTCGGGCGGCTCCTTCGCTCTGGATTCCGCTCGTGTGTTTATGTGGTTTTCTGATGAGCAAGATCTAATTAAACACATAGCCGATTGCGATCCAGCCGTCTATGATCTTGATGAAGCGGAATCAGTGGCTTTTAGTAATCACGTGCATAGGATTTTTAAGGTTGATAATGCACTCTCTTCTGAGAACTTAGAATTACTTAATGCTGCTGCCAGTTCTTTTTTCTGTGTCGATTGGTGGGGTACTTTTGATGAACTGACTTGCGGTGATGGCCAGTTCGCTCGACAGCTGAGATCAGAATTCCGCGAGGGTGAATCCGATTCGCCTATTGTTGACTTAGAAATGGACGATTTCATCGATCTAATTCAACACTACGGCTTTTGACCATGGTAAATGGTTAGCAATTTGCTCGTGACGCTAGGTGGTCTCTTAGATTGAGATGTTTGAGTCTTCAATCCCTTAAGATAGCGTGCACAAGCGCTATGTTTTAGGCAGGCACGGAGGTATAGAGCTCGATGTCGGGTTACGTGCAGACCTGGGTAAGAAGCGCCAATTCAATTACATCGACAATGAAATTCACAAAGAGCTGTTGCGTGAGCACGTGAGTGGTGATGAAGGTTATGGGACTCTGCAACTCCTGAATCGAAGGCGTTGACGTGGTTGGTAGTTGCAGAGTTTAGCCGGGCCTCGCTATGATTTGGGATTCGAGCGTATGACGAATCTGGTGGACGTAGCTCCCCAGCACTGCTTGATCCACGTTACGCAGTTTTAAGTTAGCTGAGATACGGCTGGTTGGGTAACTAGAGATTGGGAGGCGGTTTCTATATGAGTGCCGAGTGGACGAGGGATTGTATGAATGGTTGGATCTTCATCCACACTGAACCTACGGGTCTTCGGTAGCCAATTCACTTGAACAGGGCTGCGTGCTAGGTGGACGTAATTCCGAGCCGAACGAGCCTAAACATGCTTGCAACAACTGCCAACAGCGCTTTTGGCCAATAAAACGTGGAGGCGTTAATGTGAAGCCAGGTCAGAGAGTCAGAATTAAAACCGACCCAAGTCGAATCGGAACACTCACCGACAAAACTAGAATGAGGGGACGACATACGAGTCTACAGGTAAGCTTTCCCGATGGCTTTGAATTCATAACCGAGGGCCAGCTAGAGCTGTTTGAGGAGATTGAACAGGGAAATAATGAAAAAACTCTTAAATTCGCTGGTCGAAAAGCTCTGAGAAATAATATAACTCGTCGACGCCTTGGGGGGCATCTCGCCAACGTTATTTACAGCATGGAGTCGACGGATACCGATTTTTACCCTTATCAATTCAAACCTGTTCTTAACCTTCTCGATTCGCCATCAAAGTCATTGTTGATCGCCGATGAGGTAGGGCTCGGTAAGACGATCGAGGCAGGGTTAATTTGGACAGAGCTTCGCAGCAGACTCGATGCCAATCGACTGCTGGTCGTGTGCCCCGCCATGTTGCGTGAAAAATGGGTCAGAGAGTTACGCAACAGGTTTGGTGTCGATGCCAGGATAGCAGATGCAAAAGAGCTGCTAGAGGCCCTTTCAAAAGAGAAACGAAGGGAGATAAACGAATTCGCGCTTGTCTGTAGTAAAGATGGAATCCGCCCTCCAAGGAACTATGAAGATGGCGACGCTTCGATGTCTGCAAATGCCAAGCTTGCACAGTACTTTATTGATAATGAAGCGGACGACCCGCTATTTGATCTTGTCATCGTGGATGAAGCACATTATATGCGCAACCCTGAAAGCCTCACGTCAAAGCTTGGGCGGCTACTTAGGCCAGTTACGGATTACATGGTTTTGTTGTCGGCCACACCGATACAGCTTGCGAGCAGTGATCTTTTTCAGCTCTTGAGGATCTTAGACCCACAGACTTTCGCTTTTTTTGGAAGTTTTCGGCACATCCTCTCGGCTAACGAGCCCCTTAACAAACTCTTCGACGCGCTCCAAACCGAGAATTTAACTCGCGAAAAGCTTGTTGAGGGTATTCGTGTCGCCTTGCAGCATGAACTTCTAGCCAATAATAGGCAGCTTACCTATTTGCTAGAGAATGCACCTAATGACATCGATCTAGCAACTCCAGAGACGCGTGCGCAAATTGGAGGGGATCTTGAGAAAATTAATTTACTCAGCAAATCGATATCACGCACGCGAAAACGCCAAGTTACCGAGTGGCGCGTTATTCGTGAAGCTATCCCACAATTCGTAGAGATGCACCCCGTTGAAGAGGCGTTCTATGAGTCGGTGACCGAGCTTATTGCAAACTATTGTAAAGAACGAGACATCGGTCGGGGGTTTCTGCTTACCACCCCTCAGCGACAGATCGCGAGCTGTATGCCGGCAGCACTCAAGGCTTGGGCATCCAATCTTGCCGGCGCAATGAATTCCCTGGAAGAGGAGATTTACGAGGATATCGGCCAAGATGAGTCTTTTCAGGAATCTACCGATGTCGGCCCTTTAAAATCTCTTCTCATAGAGAGTTCACGGGGGCTTGGCAGTTACGAGCAGCTCAAAAAAGTGGATACGAAGTACAAAAACCTGGAAGAGATCTTAAAACAATTTTTTGAACATCATCAAGATGAGAAAGTCATTATCTTCTCCTACTTTCGCCAAACCATAAAATATTTGGAGGAGCGACTGCTTGAGTCCGGCATCTCCAACAAGATCCTCATGGGGGGCGCCAAAGTTAACAAAGATGAGGTGATTCGCGAATTTGAGACAGATGCCTCAACAAGAGTTTTAGTTTGTACAGAAGTGGCGAGTGAAGGGGTTGATTTGCAATTCTGCAGGGTGCTAATTAACTATGATCTACCCTGGAATCCAATGAAGGTGGAGCAGCGAATAGGGCGTATTGATCGACTGGGCCAACCTGCAGAAAAGATAACTATCTGGAATTTGTTTTACGCCAATACCGTAGATGCTCGTATTTACGAGCGGTTGCACGCGCGCCTTCAGATTTTCGAATATGCGCTCGGTGGTCTAGAGGCAATTCTAGGAGACGAAATTAAGTCGCTTACCTACGACCTCCTTGCTGGTGGATTATCTGCTGATGAGCAAGTAGCACGAATAGCTCAAACAGAACAGGCGTTGGCAAACTTGCGGCGTGAGAATGAGGAACTCGAAAGTAAGGCTTCCTATCTGATCGCGCACAGCCAATACATTCTGAATGAGGTTGTGGCGGCGAAGGCGCTGCAACGTTTCATTACAAACTCTGATTTAGCGAGTTTCGTAACAGAGTTTTTAGAGGAGTACTACCAAGGTTCAAAAGTGGTGCAATCCGATTCTGATCCGCGAGACTTTGAAATAATTCTTTCTGTAGCAGCTCGAGCTGATTTTTCGGAGTACTTGAAGCGCTCTAAATCTAAGCGCGCCACATTTTTAGTGAACCCCCCTGATAAAAAGCTTATTTATCGTTTCGATAACAAAACGAAAAGAGCACCCGCGGCCATCGAACTAATCAATCAGTTTCATCCGATAATTCAATTCATAAACGGTATATTGAACCAGAGTTCAGCAGATATTTTTGAGAGTGCTGTCATCGTACCTAAGACGGTTGAACACGAAATACCGCCGGGTGAGTACGCTTTTTTTGTGAAGCGTTGGCAACTCAACGGTGTTAAAACACAGGAACGATTGGCATACTCGGCGGTGGAACTGTCGACTGCGCGTGCGTTACCTGACGATTTGGCTGAGCGTCTAGTCAATATCGCTTCAGATCAAGGTTTAGACTGGGCCGGTGCGCGGAATGTGCTCGATTACGACAGTGTGCAAGATGCTTATTCACAGTGCCTCGACCATCTCGGTGTCACTATGCAACGTTTCATAGAACGAATGAAGCGCGAAAATGAGGATAGAGCCGACATCTTAGAGCAGACTGTGCGATCACATTTTGAAGGCGAGATACTAAGAATCGAGGAGAATATCTTGAACTACCGAGCGCAGGGTAAAACCCGAATGATTCCCGCCAACGAGGGAAAAGTGAAGAAGAATAGGGCTCGGATGCAAACTCGCATTCAGCAGATTAAAAGCGGCAGAGAAATCAGACATTCTGAAACAGAGGTAGCAATGGGAGTTATTCGAGTGGAGGCGTAGGTCGTGAATAAAGAAATGAGAGATAAAATGGAAGCCGCATTTGCGGCCGCAGGTAAAGAAGTGCCGAAAAAACAGGAAGCTAAAGAAGTAAGCGAGGCTCCAAAGGCCGAGGCAAGACGCTCAAAATCTAAGGAGCCTAAACGCGCCAAGCGTCAGCGTCGAGAGTACCCACCTGAAGTCAAAAAATGCGCCATTCAGCAATCACTTGCGAGTCTTAGCGTTTATCACAAAGGCGAGAAAAAAAGCGCAGATTTTGAAAAAGAACAGGCGCCATTGATTCGGGCAAAGGCTAATGTACGGTTTAAACCCAATAATGACTTTACTGCACAGTCAGCGAGTACGGGCCGGCGATTTCTAAAGGAGGGAGCGGTAGATTCTCAATTTTCAGGGCCGAAAATGGGCGAGATTGAGCTTATCATAGGTCTCGATCTGGGCACCTCAAACACCAAAGTTGTAATTGGCGACCCCGCGAGCAGACGATTCTTCGCGGTGCCCTTTGACTTTGACTCGTCGAACCCGTATCTGGTGCCGACAATTTTGGGGGTCGACGAATATGGTGACACGATCGTCGGTCTCAAAAGCGGCTATAAACGTCATCAGTCACTCAAGTTAAAGCTAATGCAGGAAGAGAGCTCTGCGGGTTTAATCTCCACTCTGTGTCAACATTTGACGGCCTTCATAGGGCACGTTCTTCGATACAGCATTCGCTGGTTTATGAAGGAGCACAAGGATGCGTACGGCGACATGAGTCTGCTGTGGCGCCTAAGTATTGGCGCTCCGGCGGCGAAGTTGAAGCTCAAAAAATTAAAGTTTGTTTTTGAAAAATTTGCCATAGCTGGGTGTCAGCTAGCACTTAGTGACAAAAGTACGATAAGCGTTAAAGACGCTGAAAGGTTCTTTCAATCTGTAACCGCAGATAAGGCGGCAATATATTCCGGACAACAGAGGTACTCTAAGTTTCTGGCACTGGGCAGCGATGAAGGAGTCGTTGTTGTGGTTCCGGAAATTGCAGCTCAAGTGGTTGGTTTTTACCGTTCGCGGCAGTGGGACCCGAGTTATCCCTTTACATTCGTACTCGACGTCGGCGCAGGAACCGTGGATGCCGCTGTATTCTCACTCGTGAGCCCGTCTTTTTCTGAAAATGATTTGAAATTTTGCGCTTTTAGCTGTGCGGTGGAAGAGCTCGGCATGGTGAATTTGCACTTGCGCCGAATCAAATTTTTGGAAGATTACTTGCCTGAGGATGCAGTCGATAAGTCTGAAATCCGAGCGTATTTGCGAGAGCTGGAAAGTTCTCTATTTTCAAACCTCCGGATTCCGGCTTCAGTGTCTGAGTACATTAATAATGTCGAGATTCGATCTGACACGCGATTAAACGTCGACAAGAAGTTTCAATCAGACCTATCGCGGAAAATCTATGACCCCGTTTTGGTTGGGGCTTTGCAAAAGAGTCAAGGTGATAGTGGCTGGAAAAACCTTAGGACTATAATTTGCGGCGGCGGTGGTCGCTCGCCATCCTACAAGAAGTTTGTCGAGAACGTTGCACGACACTCGAAAATCAAAGCCATCATCACGCAAATGAGTAAACCCAGCGGGTTGCAAGCACCCGGGCTGCCCGCGGATGAATTCGATCGCATCTCAGTAGCTTACGGGTTAGCTCAAGGCACCTATTGGGAGTTTGAATGGCCCGAAGACATAGACGAATCAAAGGTCAATGCAAGCGATTACACTGAACGATTTGTGTCGAAGGACATGATGTAGAGCATTCAGTCTATGTGTTCAGATTATCTAGTTTTTGGGTATTTTGAAACTCGCCAGTATGATAGTCCAGTAAGTCCAAGTGCGAACAGACTCTCTATAGAGTGCACAGGAATCATGGCTCGAGCCAAGGTAAAAGAGATCGTGGCGCCCGCGATTGCACATGCCCATCAAGTCTTGGGTATGACGCCAGTGCCATTTGCTTACGCCGTCTCGGTAGTGTGTGCGCATGTGGGGACCCTTGATGCACTGCAAAATTTTGTTCAATTGGGGTCTTGGGTTCCAGCGCTTCATCACTCTAGATCCATGCTCGCAAGCCCTTTGGCCAAACTCTGTTTGTGATATTCGAGATAATAGCCATTGAATCCCCATGGTTCTTCTAGCAGTTCGAGCAACGTCTCATTGGCACCGCCAAGGCTGTTGAAGGTTTCGTGTGCTTTCATCGCCTGAATCGCGCCGTAATCCGCCAGCGCTTGGTAAAAAAAGTCACGGCGATAGCCATGCATAATTGCCAACCATGCCTTGATGCTAGGGGGGGAGAGGTCATCCCTAATCAAGCGCTCCTCTGGCTCTAGCGCAAAGTGTAATGGCACTCTTTCAAGTGGTATGGAAATTTTTGTGAGCACATCCTTAAGACTTCGTTGCGCAACGGTTAGTAACTCATCGTCTACAAAGGTGCGAATATCGATGACTGTATTATCGGCCAGTACCGCGAGGAACAAACCGTCTTTCGCAGGGATAACCACTTTATCTACTTTCATATCCGTGGATCTAAAAATCTGAAGGTTCAGAAGCCCCCAAATTGCTGCCCAGTTACCAACCCATTTGAACTGCGAAATAACTGTTTGACTTGCTTTTTTGAAATTGTACTTTCCGCGGTAATGGCGTTGGAAAATACGTTGAATGCAATGTAGGCTAATCGTAAATCTGACATTGCTATTGAACCCTGCGGCACAATACTTGGGGACACTATAAAACGTTATATTGTGAAGGTTTATCTCATCAAAGTCTTGAGCGTGATTGTAGTCCCCAGCGTCGAACATGGTTATAAAAAGCATACTTTGCCTTTTTCCTCCCACCAATAGAGCATTAGGGAACATATGTTCATTTTTTTTGGCGAACTTTATGAACTCGAGGTGCGGTCTGTTTTTACGTCTTAATTTGTCGTTGAAGAACTTGGCGACCAAACGATCTTGATTTTCGATGTATTCCCTAATGAACCGTTTTGCTAGTCCTTTGGCTTGACTATCATCCATATTTACTCACTTGATCTAAAGTGTATGATCCTTCTGCTTGGGGTGCTTGAAATTTTCGGCGCGCGTCCTCTGTCCCTAATCATCCTGCAGACAACTGCGAAATGTCCAGCGTCAACGCGCCCCGTCATAGTAACCTGTCGCCAAAGTATGCACGTGGTGCGTTGTTGCCCATTCACTTATTCCGGGGCCCGTCCAAGCAAATTCCCTCATCAAAATTGCCCTCATAGGTCGCTCCTTTAAAATATAACTTCCCTCGACCATGATATTGGCCTACGTCAAATTCTCCCTCGTACTCTTCAATGATTTCTCCATGTAGCGTATACACGATGTGACCGTGCCCGTGCGGGTAAAGGTTATGAAAGGGATAACCGTAATTATGTACATCAGTTCTGTTCAATGATTCTGCAGTAAAGTCCGCAGATAGGACCTCGCCAGTGTAGGTAACAACGACACTTTCGGTATCAAAAAATTCGTTGTTTTGTTCTCTTTTTTTGAAAAATCCAAACATGGCTTTCTATCCTTTGCTAGTCAGTGGTTTTAGTGGGATTTTCTTAGCTTTTTGGTGTTTTCAGTAATTTTTTTGCTAATGTGAAAAGGGCTCTGCAGTCGTCCGCATTGTAGGCAAGTAAACTGATGAAGATTTGCTTTGTTTTTTGAGGCCAATGCTTAAACCTTGAATATCGCGCTATCGCT